>Ga0335074_10001380_pt1 | contig 32917 bp, 33 predicted proteins | sample Lox_Sample_23_FD_206715 | JGI IMG/M metagenome (GOLD analysis project Ga0335074, IMG submission 206715) | Soil microbial communities from Loxahatchee National Wildlife Refuge, Florida, United States - Lox_Sample_2.3 | ecosystem: Environmental > Terrestrial > Soil > Wetlands | place: USA... | reverse complement strand
GCCACCGCCAGTGCAACTAACCAGGCTGTGACGTCATAGGACATTTCTGCAAGAGTTCTGCTGATCCGCTGGCGAGCGTGATAGCGACTTCGTCGGTTGCGACTTATGCGCACGAGCCCACCAATATTCATTCTGGGTCCTTGTGAATTCTCGCGAAGGGACGCGCTCTAATAGCGCTCAGCCTGACGCTGGGCTACATTACCTTCGGTGAAAGCGAGACGCCGGTTAGTGACAACTATTCGGTGAGGCAGACAAGAGATGATGTCTCATGCGCTCCATTTTCATTGGACCAGCGAGAGTGCTAAGGATATTAGTAACTGCCTCTCGCCCAAATGGGGGCAGTAGCTACCTGGCGGCAGTTGTACGTGCCACTACCACGGGAGCGATGGCGTAATGTCGGAGCAATTCACTTCGGAGTACTTCAGTAATCAGGCCAAGAAGGCGGCGGAGCCGCTACCCGGCGCGGCCGACAGGCGGAAGCACCGGCGGCGGATGCGCATACTCAAACGGGTCGCCATCAGCGCGGCGATCGCCCTAGTGGTCTTCGCGGGCGCACTGGTGGGCGGCTCCTACCTGGTCATTCACAACCTGGCCAGCAGCATCCCGCGGATCAAGGGGGTTACCGCCCTCACCGCCGCGGATCAGCCGGCCGTCCCGGCGCGGTTTTCCGGGAGCATGAACATCCTGCTGACCGGATCGGCGGAGCCGCCCGCTGACCACGGTGGCTCTGGAGTAGACGGGTCGTCGTCGGCGCCGGAAGATGCCAGCGGGCTCATCGCAATCGTCCACCTGAACGCCGACCATCGCGGCGGCGGCGTCATCAACGTCCCTGCCAACGCGCTCGTCAGCGTTCCCGGGCGCGGAAAGATCGAGCTCGGCGACGCGCTGAGCGTTGGCGGGCCGTCCCTACTAATCAGGACCGTAGAAAAGCTCACCGGCGACCGCATCAATCACTATTCCGTGCTCGACTTCGCGGGTGCCGCGGCGGTGGTCAGGGCATTGCACGGGGTCACCGTGGACGTGCCTTACACCACGACCAGCATGGGCTATACATTCCCGGCGGGAATGGACACTCTCAGCGGTGCTGATGTGCTGGCTTACGTGCGTCAGCCGGCCGTTAGCGAAATAGGGCGGGAATTGCTGCAGAGCAATCTCATCCGGGCGATACTCGACAAGATCGCCAAGGACAACAGCGTTTCCACCGACTACCACGTGATGAAAGCCCTGGCCGAGGCGCTCAGCGTCGACAGCGACTTCAGCGATTCGCAGCTGACGTCGCTGGCGCTGCGGCTCAGTCACCTGCGTGGTCGTGACGGCACGTTCCTGACGGCCGCGACGGTGGGTGGTTCCGCTCAGTCAGGCGACGACAGTCCGGTGCGTCTCAATCGCAAGCTCGCCGTGGAGCTGTGGCGGGCCATCCGGACCGACTCCCTGGCCCAGTTCGCACGCCAGCACCCGGCACTGGTGACACCGGTCGACCCCGGCTGACCGGGTGAATTCCTAACCGGTCACGAAGTCCGGTACCCGGCCGGGATCGCTCGCCGCGATCCCGGTCAGGTCGACCAGCGGCTCCGCGTCCGGTTCCGGCAGGGCCATCGCGCTCGCGCTCGGGGCCGGTCGCGGACGTCGCGGCTTGCCCGCAGCCGAGGTCCCGCCGCGCCCGCGGTAGATGAGCAGCCCGTTCAGCGGGTCCGGCACGGCATCGAGCGCGGCCGACACGAGCGGCAGCGCGCGGAATTCCTCCCACTGCTCCGCGGTCGCGAAGCAGACCTCGAACGCGACGCCCCAGCGGTCGGCGTGCCAGGTTCCGTCGAGCGCGCCGTTAGTCAGTGCGGCCTCGATCAGCTCAGAGTCGTGTGCGTTCTGCCACTGGAAAGCGGAGAACTCCCCGTGCAAGACCTCGATCGACCACCACTCCGCCACACTTCGAGATAGTACGTCTCCATCCGGCGCTGCGGAAGGCTCTGGCCGCACCGCGACTAAGGTCGATGCCGATGGCGACGATCGTGGCGTTTCACGCCCATCCCGACGACGAGGTGCTGCTGACCGGCGGGACTATCGCGCGCCTGTCGGCCGAGGGTCATCGGGTGATCATTGTCGTGGCCTGCGACGGTGACATGTGGGCCAGCACCGGCGTGCGGCTGGGCGAGCTGCGGGCAAGCGCCGCGATCCTGGGCGCGGAGAGGGTCGTGCATCTCGGCTACGCGGACAGCGGACACGGGCCAGTGCTGTTCGAGGATCCGCCGGGCAGGACCCGGTTCGCACGGGCGGACGCGGGGGAGGCGGCCGGAAAGCTTGCTGCCCTGCTCACTGACGAACACGCGGACCTTCTGCTGAGCTACGACCCCGGGGGCGGCTACGGCCATCGCGACCATGTCCGGGTGCACCAGGTCGGCTCACGCGCGGCCGAGCTGACCGGAGTACGTGTCGTGGAGGCGACTGTGCCGCGGGAACTGATCGGCCGGATTGGCCGGTTGCTGCTCCTGCTTCGCCTGGTCGTGCGGCATCGTTTCGACGAGATGCGCGGGTACGGCATGCCGCAGTCGGCGATCACGCACCGTGTCGACGTCCGACGGCACGCGGCACAGAAGCGGGCAGCGCTGGCGGCTCACCGGACGCCGGTGTCCGGAACGGGGCGATCGGCCAGATTGTTCCGCGCGCTGATCAGGTCGCCGCTGCCGTTGTTCCGCGTGGTCTGCGGGACCGAATGGTTCGCCGAGCCGGGAGGCCGGACAGGCGAAATCGTCGTCGGCGATCAGGCGACCGGGCTTAGCTGATTCCTGCACAACCGGGGCAGCCGATCGTGCTGAGTCATGGCTGGCGGCCGCAGAGCTGATGCGTTCGTCGAGGAGGGGGTACTCGGGCAGCCGTCCTGAGCACGCCGTGCGTCACGCCGGCTGTGGTGTCCCCGGTTCCGGCGAGCCCGGCGAGTAGACGGCGGCGTCTTTGGGCGCCGTGATCGTCAGCCTGCCTTTCTTCATGATGGCCAGGCGCATGGCCCGGCGGGCGATGGCGGTCTCGTGGGTGACCAGGACCAGGGTGAGACTACGCTGGCGCCACAGCTCCTCAAGCAGGGCCATGATGTCCTCGCGCGTGTCCTCGTCCAGGTTGCCGGTGGGCTCGTCGGCCAGCAGCACCTTGGGCTCCTTCACCAGTGCGCGGGCGATGGCGACTCGCTGCTGCTGTCCGCCGGAGAGCTCCGATGGCAGGTGGCGGGCACGGTCGGACAGCCCGACGTTGTCGAGGGCGGCGGCCGTGCGGCGGCGGCGCTCTGCCCAGCCCATCCCCAGCGGGATAAGCGCGGCCTCCACGTTGTCGGCGGCCGTCAGCGTCGGAACCAGGTTGAACGTCTGGAATACGAACCCGATCGAGGTCGCCCGCAGATGGGTGACCTGCGCTTCCCGCAGCCGGGTCAGGTCCTGGCCGTCCAGTTCGATGGTGCCGGACGTGGGGTGGTCCAGGCCACCCAGCAACTGCAGCAGTGTGGTCTTGCCGTGGCCGGTGCGGCCCTGGACGGCCAGCCAGTCGCCGTCGGGGATCTCCAGGTTCACGTCCCTGACGGCCGGAACCGTGAGCCGGCCCTTCTGATAGAGCCGGGTAACGTCGGTGAGTTTGTACATCGAGGCGAGTCCTTTCAGTCCACTCGGGCCAGTGCGCTGGCCGGCCGCAGCTGAGTGATCCGCCAGCTGCCCAGCAAGCCGGACAGCAGGCCGCCGACGATGGCCAGCAGAACGGCCAGGACGATGACAGCCAGCGTGACCGAGGCCGACCAGTGCACGGGGATGCTCTGGGTGGTCGCGCCCAGCGCGCCGCCCGGGCCGACCGAGATCGGCGTGGCGTGCGCTCCCGGCGGGGCTCCGGACTGGGCGAACTTCAGCCCGGTGTCCGAGGGGATCAGAGCGGTAAGCCTGGGCGCGACCTTGTTGATGATGGCTGCGCCAGCCAGGCCCAGGCCGATGCCGACCGCGCCGCCGATCAGGCCGATGGTCACCGACTCGCCCATGACCTGGCCGATGATCCGGCGGCTGCGCCAGCCGATGGCCTTCAGCGTGCCGAACTCCCTGGCCCGCCGCGAGACCGCGGACATCGTGAGCAGACCGGCCACCGCGAACGCCACGACCAGCACCAGGACCGACAGCCACGTGCCCAGGTCGCCGGCCAGCTTGGCGGCGTTGCCCAGCGAGCCGGTGATCTGGCTGGCCAGGCTGGACGGCGTGGTCACGGTCGCGCCGGGCATCAGCGCCTTGATCTCCTTCTGCACGGCGGAGATGTCGGAGTCGCTGGCCACGGTGACGTAGATGGTGTTGACGTAGCCTTTGAGGCTGCTGCCCCCAGGGCCGATGATGCCGAGTGACTGAGCCAGGTTCAGCGGGATGTACACGTCGGGCGGGTTGGACGCCTCGTTCTGGCTGACGAGGCCGACGATCGTGAACTTGTGCTTGGCGACCGTTACTGTGCCGCCGAGCTTGAGGCTGTCGGACTTGGCGTAGTCGGCGTCGACGATCGCGACGTAGGAGCTGGCGTCGCTGGTGCGGAACGTGCGGCCCGAGCTCAGGCTGGCGTTGCTGAGCGGGCCGAGATTGTCGTGGGTCAGGTCCACGCCCTGCACCGTGAACTGAGTGGGCGGGCTGGCACTCGTGGAGCTGATGGAGATCTGGTTGTCGGTCAGCGACAGTCCGCCGGCTGCCGCCTCGACGTGCGCGAGCCTGGCGATCTTGTCGATCTCGGAGTAGCGGATCGGCCCGCTGGCTCCGATCGAGGTCAGGGTGTCGATGCTCTGCGCACCGGACTTGCAGACGCCGTTGACGCAGACGGTCGGCGCCTTACCGGGCGATCCCTGGATGCCAATCTGGAAGTGCTGGCCCTTCAGCCCCGAGCCTGCCGAGGGTGACTTCGTGACAGTGATATCGGTGCCCACGCCGTACAGCGAGTGCAGAACGCTGGCCTGGGCGTTCTTCACCCCCGCCGCAGCCGCGGACACGGTGATCACCAGGCCGATTCCCAGTGCGAGCCCGAGCGCGATAACGGTGGCCTGCCGGGCGCGCCGTCCCAGTTCGCGACCCAGGTAGCGGAGGAAGAAGGACCGGCCGCCGCCGTGCTCGGACGGGTCAGGGCCCGGCGGCGCCTGGACCTCGGTGTCAGCAGACATCAGAGTGCTCCTGTTCGGATCGGCTGCGGACCAGAACTAGCCGGCGGCTGGTTGCACCGCGGTTACGCCTGGACCGCGGTTACGCCTGGACCGCGGTTACGCATGGACCGCGGTTACGCCTGGACTGCGGTGTCGCCTGCTCGGGGAGTGCCGCGGCGCGTGGGGTGCCGGCGTTACCGCGGCGAAACCACTCGCGCGCGACCATCAGCGGAACGCAGGCGCCGGGCCACGGCACCGGTTTCGGGAGGCACTGGTTCTTGGGAGGCACTGGATGACCAGGGGCAGCACGCATGACCCCCGGCCGGACGAGCCGGACGACGAGTACCCGGACTTCCTCTGGCCGGATGAGGACGACGACGAGCAGGAGCCGAGCGGGGCCGACGCCCCGGCAGCGTCGCGCGCATCAGGCCAGGCGGCTCCGCCGGCCCCGGTGGCGTACGCGTGGGGCACGCCGCCACCGCCCGCTGGTGCGCACGAGGGCCGCGATCGCAGACGCAGGATTGTGGCGCTCTCGGTGACGGCAGTGGTCGCGGTCGGGCTCGGGGCCGGTGCCGTGGCGGTCTACCGGGGGATACAGCCGGGTTCATCGCCGGCTGCGGCCGCATCGCGGAGCCCGGGCGCCATACCCGGCCAGGGCGGGGGCCCGGCCGGGCAAGGCGCCGAGACGCAGCTGGCAGTGGTCGGCCGGGTCGTCGCAGTCAGCGGCCGGGCTATCACCATCTCCGGCGGTCCGCTGCAGTCGGTGACGGCGAGCGTGACCAACGCGACCCGCTACACCGGATCGGCCACGACTCTCACCGCCGTGCACGTGGGGGACATCGTCGCCGCGCAGATCACCGAGATCAACGGCGTGGCGAGGGTCATCACCCTGCAGGATCCGGCCAGCGATTCCTAAGCAGACCCTCGGAGTGAGGTGTTACCCCTTGGAGGTGACCGGTATGGCCGCGAGCAGTGCGGGGACTGCCGGCAATGCCGGGAGCGCGAGGGGAGTACCCGTGCGGGTCCTGCTGGTGGAGGACGACGCTGAACTTGCCGATGCGATCGGCGTGGGGCTACGCCGCGAGCAGCTGGCCGTGGACGTCTCCTATGACGGTGCCGACGGGCTGGAGCGGGCCCTGTTCACCGGTTACGACGTGATCGTGCTCGACCGGGATCTGCCGGGCCGGCCGGGCGACGAGGTGTGTGCTGAGCTGCTCGCGGCAGGCTGCCGTAGCCGGGTGCTGATGCTCACTGCCGCTGCCACCATCGAGGACCGGGTCGACGGCCTCAGCCGCGGCGCCGACGATTATCTGCCGAAGCCGTTCGCGTTCGCCGAACTAGTGGCGCGGATCCGCGCGCTGCTGCGCCGGGCGCAGCCAGCACTGCCGCCGGTTCTGGCGTGCGGTGACGTCCAGCTTGACCCGGCTCGGCGCGTTGCCTGCCGGGCGGGCGCGCCGCTCGATCTCGGGCCGAAGGAGTTCGGCGTGCTAGAGCTCCTGCTCGCTGCGCAGGGCCGGGTGGTGTCGGCGGAGGAACTGCTCGAGCGTGCGTGGGACGAGATGGCGGATCCGTTCAGCTCAGCAGTGAAGGTCACGATGAGCAGACTGCGCCGCAAGCTCGGTGACCCGCCGGTGATCGAGACGGTTGCCCAGGCTGGCTACCGGGTGCTGCCGTGAGCAGGCGGGACCGCCGCGGCCTGTGGCGTGCGGGGCGTCCGTGGCCGGGCCTGGTCTGGCGGCCGCGGACGGTGTCGCTGGCAGGTCGCATGGTCCGCCTGCCCCGCCACAGCGTCCGGTTGCGGCTGACCGCCATCTACGGCGGGCTGTTCCTGCTGTCCGGCGCTGTCCTGCTGACCATCACGTACGTCGTCGTCGAGAGCCAGTCTGCGCACGTGGTGACGATTAGCGGCGGCAGGGCGCCGCGCGTCGGCGGCCCGCTGGCGCTTAGTCCGGCCGGGCTGAGCGCCCCCAGCAGCCAGGTGTGCATGCAGAGCGCGACCGGGCCGACACCGGTGCCGCAGCAACTCGGCCAGTGTGTCGCCTACTTCAAGATGCAGGAAGCCGCACAGCGAGTCGGCTACCTGAACACCCTGCTGATCGCGTCGGGCATCGCGCTGGCGGTCATGGCAGCAGTGGCGATCTGCGTAGGCTGGGTGGTCGCCGGGCGGGTGCTGCGGCCAGTGCGGACGATCACCCGGGCGGCGCGCACCATCTCCGCGAGCAGCCTGCATCAGCGGCTGGCGCTGGCCGGCCCCGACGACGAGCTGAAGGAACTCGGGGACACCGTCGACGGTCTGCTCGCGCGGCTCGAGGCAGCATTCGGCGCCCAGCGGCAGTTCGTGGCGAACGCCTCGCACGAGCTCCGCACGCCGCTCGCCCGGCAGCGCACCCTCGTGGAAGTCGCGCTGGCCGCGCCGGAGCCGACGGTGGCCGGCCTGACCGCGGCGTGCCAGCGCGTCCTTGCGGCGGGCGAGCAGCAGGAGCGTCTTATCGAGGCGCTGCTGACGCTGGCCAGCAGCCAGCGCGGCCTCGACCAGTGGGAGCATGTCGAGCTCGCGTCCGTGACGACCGAGGTCCTGCTCGCCCGGCACTCGGAGGCCAGGTCGCGCCAGCTCAGCGTCAGCTTCGCTGATGGCACTCGCGACGATGGCCCCGTTTCTGTTCGCGAAGCCTTCGCGGCGGGGGACGCGAGCCCGCTGATGCTGGCCGGCGGCCCGGCGCCGCTGCTCGGCGACGCGCCGCTGGCCGAGCGCCTGGTCGCGAATCTGGTCGACAACGCGCTGCGGCACAACGAGCCCGGCGGCTGGATCAGCGTCCGTGTCGGCACCTCGGTGGGCCAGGCGGTCCTGGAGGTCGCTAACTCCGGTCCGGTGGTTCCGCCGGGTGAGGTGGTCCGGCTGCTGGCGCCCTTCCAGCGGCTGGGCGCCGAGCGCAGATCGGGACCGCAGGATGGCCACGGCCTGGGGCTGTCGATCGTGAGCGCGATCGCCACGGCGCACGGCGCCGACGTCCGGGCCTGTGCGCGGCCGGGCGGCGGGCTCGTCGTGCGGGTGCGCTTTCCGCCGCTGCCCGCCGGCCTCCGGACTCCCGGCGACGGCGCGCAGGTCGCACCAGCTCCGGCTCCCGCGCTGGCGCCGGGGCGTCCGCTGGCTGCGGCGGGCGCGAGTCACAACTTACCGGTCTCGAGCAGTCCCTCCATGCCCGCCGTGCGGGCCGGATAGGTGCCCACCGCTACGCAGGTCGCCGCAGCGGGGCAGGTCACCGACGCAACCGTCGGCGGCGCGAGATCGCCCTGCGCCTGGCTGCCGACGGTCCTGTTGTTAGCGGGCAGCGGCCCTTTCGCCGCCGTCCAGGCCGACCCGCGGAACGTCAGCAGCAGCACCCTGGCGTCGCCGGCGGAGTCCGTGTAGTGCCCGGCGGCGACGCAGCTTGTCGCGGATCCGCAGGCGACGGACACCAGCGCGGCTCCGGGAGTGCCCTGGCGCTCCGCCGCGCCGGAAGGCAGTGGGGCGATCACGGCCTTCCACGACGCGCCGTGCCCCGACAGCAGCACGCCCTGGTGACCGCTGGCGCTCGCGACATAGGTTCCCGCTGCGACGCAGGCCGTCGTGGACGGGCAGACAATCTGAAGAAACGAGGCCGACGGCTTCGCGGCCGCGCCCGAGGGGAGCGGCGTTGCTGCGGACGTCCACGCCGTACCCGACCCGGTGAGCACCATGCCCTTCTGATTGGCCGAGAACGTGCCGACCGCCTCGCAGCGGGCAGTCGCCGGGCAGCTGACCGCGGCCAGCGAGGCGCCCGGCGTGACGGCGCTCGCCGGGAGCACAGCGCGGGTGGCTGTCCAGGTAGAGCCGGTCTCCGTGACGATCAGCCCCTGCTCGTTCCCGGCGCTGTCGGTGTACCGTCCGACGGCCGTGCAGTGGCTCGCTGCCGGGCAGGCAACCGAGCTCAGTTCGGCCTCGGGCCGGTCACTCGCGTCGGCGGGCAGCGGCGCGGTCTGAACACTCCACGAGGAGTCATCGCCGGTGACGATCAGCGCCTGCGCCGACCCGGACTTCGCGGTGTAGCGGCCGACGGCGAGGCACGACGTGGCGGTCGCGCACGCGACCGACGTGAGGATCACGTGCGGATGCGCGGATGCCTTCGACGGCAGTGGCACGCGCGTCGCCGTCCAGCTGGCGCCGTGGCCGGCGAGCAGCATGCCCTGCTGACTGCCAGCGCTGTGATACTGGCCGGCCGCCAGACAGCTTGTCGCGGACCGGCAGGTAACGGCCGAGAGCTGCGACTGACTCGTGGCGCTCGCCGGCACGGGAACGGAGGCAGCTTTCCAGCTGCCGCTCGCGGAGTAGACCAGCATGGCCTGGCTGCCGCTGGCGCCGACGGCCGTGCAGGTGCCTGCTCCGGCGCAGGCCACTGCCAGCAGGTCACCGGTGCCGAGCGTGCTGCCCGCCGATGTCTCCAGCGGTGCCTCGCTGGCGCTCCAGCTGGCAGAGCCGGAGCCAGACCCGCCCGAGCCGCCGCCGGAGCTGCCGCCGCCGGAGTGCTTCGCCAGCTTGAGCCAGTCGAAGCTGGCGTAGTAGCCGTCCAGCGTGCTCCAGGTTGTGCCGTTCGCGGACACCGTGATGCTGCTGAATCCGAGCGCGGTCGTCGTGGCGGATCCCTCGCCCTGGCTCAGCGTCGTGATGCTCCACCCGGAGGTGGTCCTGGCGACCTTGGTGACGATCGCGGCCGCTGTGCGGCTGCCGTTCCGCTTCTGCTTGCTGCGCCCGCCCCACATCGAGATGATGTCGCCCGCCACCGGGAGGCTGTGCGCTGACCCTGATGCCCCGATGCCGATGGAGTACGCGGCGCCCGCGAGCGCCACGAAGTTGCCGCCCTCCTCGTTGTCGAACAGCGTCCGCCCGTCGGTGGCGTAGAGGAACCGGTTCGCCAGTTCGGTGCACTGGAATCCGGCATAGCTGTCGAACGGCGTCTTGCCCGCTCGCTTGCTCTTCGGTGCGCACGCGTAGACGTCGCGGAAGCTGCCCAGATTCGTGCCGCCGTAGCCGGCACACCACGCCGTGCCCGTGCCCTCGCCGGGCGTGAAGACGGTGGCCGTCGCCGCCGCAGCCGGGATGGCCGCGGCGACGGTTGCCGCACTAGTCGTCGCGATAACAGTGGCGACAGTCGCAGCAGCCAGGGCCGCCGCGCCGGTTGCGGTGGCGGTTAACCTGCGGGGTGCTCCCGCTGATCGCCGGGCTGATCGCCGGGCTGATCGCCGGGGCGATCGCCGGGCTGGGCCGATGCCGTGACCGCTGACCTGCATGCTCGCCTTCTCCCGTAGCTGTGTGCGACCGATTCTCCCTACGTCGTCACACACAGTTATCGAAGCGAGGCTGGGGGCGTTACCGGCGGGAGTAGGACGGCCGCCAGTCCTGACCGCGGCCGGACGGGGTCATGTCGAGAAGGTTCCACAGCGGCCAGACGAGATCGACGTGCCGGTCGTCCTGCCCGGTGGCCGTCGTGGTCTGCTCGGTCGCGTAGAAGTGCGCGAGTTGCCCGCCGGCCCTGGTGAAGACGTTCATCCGGGAGAGTTGCTCGCCTTCGGGGTTCTCGCCGTGATAGTCGCGGTTGTACGTGGTGCCCGCGCTCGAGACGAGCTGGATATGCGCCCATCCGCGCTCGCGAGCGAAAGTGCGGATCCGGCTCACCGGCGACGAGGCGACGACAGCAAAGCCTGCTCGCTGGACGACGTCAGGCGCGGCGCCGTCCAGCGAGTCGACGACCGAGGTGCACATCGGGCACGGCCGGTCCATCGCCGGGCTGTACATCATGCTGTAGAGAAGGAGGGTGTCATGCGCGCCGAAGAGCTCGGAGAGGCGGACTGTCCGCTCAGGTCCGTCGGCGCTCAGGTCGGCTGGTCCGGCCGTGAACGCGTAGTCGGCGGGCACCAGCCCGCCGCGCGGCAGGCTGCGCCGCAGCACCGCGACCTCCTCGATCCTGCGGGTGAGATCGATCTCGGTCTCGGTGAGCGCGTCGCGGGCGGCGCGGTACTGCGCTGACTCACCGGGAAACCGGACTCCGTCCATTGCTTGCTCCCTTCTTAGCGGGCCGCACGCGGGGCGCTGCCCTGCTCTGCCCGCTGCTTCAGCAGTTCGAGTCGCTCGGTCCAGGTCGCGGCCAGGCTGGTCATCCAGGAGGCGGTCTGCTCCAGCTCGTCCGGGATGACGGTGAAGAGGACTTCCTTGCCGACTCGGCGGCTGGCGACTAGCCGCGAGTCGCGCAGCACCGTCAGGTGCTGTGCCACCGCCTGCCGCGAGACCGGCACCTGCTCCGCCAGCGTCGTCGCGCTGCAGGCTGGCTGCCGGCCAAGGGCCTCGAGAAGCTCGCGGCGGGTCGGGTCGGCCAGCGCGGACAGCACCTCGCCGACGCTCACGCTGCCTCGGCGCGCGCGGCTAGGCCGGCCATCTCCTCCTGCCAGCCGCCGGTGTTGCTCTTCCGGGCCCGGTCGCGGACGTCCGCTGGCGCGTCCAGAGCTGCGAAGCCGCTTTCGACTACGGTGACGTGCACGGCGTCGCCGGCCGGCTCGACGCGGAACTCGACGAGCGTCGTGTTCCGCGGCGTCAGCTCGGCGCCCGGCGCGTGACTGGCCCAGCGGAATGCGGCATAGGTCTTCGGCTCGACGCGCACGACCTCGACGGGGAACCGGCCCCACTGATCGCTCTCGCGCACGACCTGGTGGCCGGGCGTGTGATCGACTGGCGCGACGACCTTCGACGGTACCCACCAGCCGGGCTCGGTCACGAGCTCCCACACGCGGTCCAGGGGCGCGTTGATCGTGATTTCCTGCTCGATGCGGTCGTTCATAGCCTGGTCGGCCTCCCGTCGAATCGTCCCTACGTGCAACTCTAGCCTTGCACGATGAGCGCAGATGTGCAAGTCATTGATTGCACGTTCGCGTCGTCGGGAGTGGAGAAAACCTACTTGACGGCCGGTTAGCGATTACTTAGCCTCAGTAACGATGTCGACGGGTAAGACGGTAGCTGAATCGCCACGGGGCCGGGGCGAGCGGTCTGCTGCGCCCGTCGGCGCCAGCTCCGGTCACGCTCCGTTCCGCCTCGCGCAAGCGCGCCGGGTCGCCGCCTGGGTCCTGGGAATCGCCGGCCTGGCTGCGTACAACTGGTGGCTGCTCGTGCCGCTGAAGCCGGGCCTGATGACCTCGCCGGACGAACTGTTCAGCAACCTCGAGGTGACCGGCCAGCCGTACGCCACGGCGATGCAGCACGCGGACTTCGCGTCCGGGGTACTGCTGTTTCTCGCCTTCTGCGCGGCCGGGTTCGCGCCAGCACGTCCCGGCCGCCGCGAGTGGCTGGCGCTGCTGTCCTTCACAGTGGCGGGATCGCTGGGCGGGCTGTTCCCGGAGGTGTGCGCAGATGGCATCAGTGCGGTCTGCCGCCGGCTGGAGTGGCGCTTCCAGCTTCCCGCCAGTCAGTACATCCACATGGTGGCCGGCATCCTGGAGTTCGCGGCGATCACGATCGCGCTGGCCTATGCCGTGCGGCGGACACGCGGGTCGCGGGCCCGCACGGCCCGGTGCTACCGCGGTCTCGCCTGGGGTGCGGTCGTCGCCTACCCGCTGCTCGGCGCCGCCTACCTGGTCAACCGGATGGGCGGCGTGATGGAAGCGGTATTTTTCGCCGGCTTCACCGTCATGGTGGTGACGGAACTGGCCGACCGCACCCGGAGCAGTCAGCGCTAGCGCGCGCCGAAGGTCAGGATCCCTGGCCAGCGTGGCGAGCGGCGGGCTTTCCGCGCGCGGCCTGTGCTGCTGCCCCTGCTGGGGCAAGGCGTACCAGGCAGTTATAGGTCACGACGGCAATCGCCAGGTGCATGACCATCAGGACGGCCACCGCCTTGGCCGGCGCTCCGCCGTGCAGGATGTACAGGTCGGGCAGCCACAGCACGAGCGTGATCAGGATCGCCGAGCGGAGGAACACCCACCGTGGCTGCGAGCTGACCCGGGTCACGACCGGCCAGCCGATGCATGCGATGAGCACACCGATGACGGTGAGCTTGCCGTAGTCGCTGAACTGGAAGTGCCCGTAGCCCCTGGTCGACGGGAAGACCGCCTGGCCGATCACGACGAGCAGAGCGTCGGCCAGCAGCGAGCCGGCGATGGCGGCAGCCGAGGCGAGCACCACGCGGCGCCACGCGGGCTGGCGGTGCTGGGGAGCGAAGTCGATATGGACCACCGACAAGGCACGGGTCAGCATGACGCAGAGGATATCCGCGCCTCGTGGTGGCGGGGCCTGCGGCTTGCCGACGGACCCGGACAGTAATCTGAGCTGGGGAGCTGGCCTGGCGCCCATGCCCGGTCAGCCGCGGCGGCGACAGCAAGGAAGCGGCCATCAGCACTGCAGCAGCGCCAGCGAGCGCGACCACTACCACGGCCGGCGACGCGCCCGCGGTGATCCACACCGAGGACCTGACGAAGGTCTACGCCGGAGCGGACTTCGCGGCGGTCGACCGGCTGAATCTCGACGTACGCGCCGGCGAGATCTTCGGCCTCCTGGGGCCGAACGGCGCGGGCAAGACCACGACGGCCGGAATGCTGACGACACGGGTCATTCCGACGTCCGGCCGGGCGCTACTCGGCGGCATCGACGTCGCCACTCACCCGGCTCTGGCGAAGCAGCTGAGCGGGATCGTCTCTCAGCAGAACACGCTGGACCGCCAGCTCACGGTCTGGGAGAACCTTTACTTCCACGGACGGCTCTTCGGCATCAGCGCCCGCGAATCGCGCCGGACAGCGGACGAACTTCTCGAGCAGTTCCAGCTGTCCCGGTGGGCGAAGGCGTCGGTCTACGCACTGTCGGGCGGCATGGCACAGCGGCTCATGGTCGCACGGGCAATCTTCCACCGGCCGTCGGTGCTGTTCCTCGACGAGCCCACCGCCGGGCTGGACCCGCAGAGCCGGCTGGCGCTCTGGGACCTGCTCGGCGAGCTGCATCAGGCCGGGCAGACGATCCTGCTGACCACGCACTACATGGAGGAAGCTGATCAGCTCTGCGACCGGGTAGCGATCATGGATCATGGCCAGATCCTGGCTCTCGACACTCCGGCCGCGCTCAAGCAGTCGATCGGCGCCGACAACGTCGTGACGGTGAAGACCGCGGGCGACACGGCGAAGCTGGCCGAGCTGCTCAGCGCCGAGCTCGACGGCGTGACCCGGACCCGGCTGATCGACGGCGGCCTCGAGCTGCACGTCAAGGGCAGGGACCGGCTGATCCCGCGGGTAGTGCTCGCCGCCGAACGCGGCGGATTCGACCTCGCCGACCTCTCGGTCGCCGAGCCGACGCTGGAGACCGTGTTTATCAACCTGACGGGCAAGGAGCTGAGGGACTGATGGCCGCACCGGTGACGTCGCAGGCCAGACCGCAGTCGCCAGTGGCGATCGGCGGCGGGCCAACCAGGTCGGTGGCGGCCGCGAGCTGGACCGCGCTCGGCGCGCTGATGCTGCGCGACCTGGTTGTCCTGCGGAAGCATCTGTGGGAGTTCGTGCTGCGCACGCTGATCCAGCCGTTCCTGCTCTGCTTCGTGTTCCTCTACGTCTTCCCCAAGATTGGTCAGGGTATCGGCGGCCACGGCGCGGCTGATGAGTCCGCGTTCGCCACGATCCTCGTTCCCGGTGTTGTGGGTATTTCGGTGATGTTCCAGGGAGTCCAGTCCATTGCGCTGGCGATGGCCCAGGAGTTCGGCTTCACCCGGGAGATCGAGGACCGGGTGCAGGCACCGTGTCCCATCTGGCTCGTCGCGGTGGCCAAGGTCCTCTCCGGCGCTGCCCAGGGCGTGCTGTCGGCGGCTATCGTGCTGCCGATCGCGTCGGTTGTGCACGCACCCGGCGTGCAGGCGCACCTGACTTTGCACTGGCTGATCATCCTGACGTTTGTCCCGCTCGCCTGCATCGCCATGGCGGGCCTCGGCCTGGTGCTCGGTACCAGCTTCGAGCCGCGGAACATCGGCCTGATGTTCGGCTTCATCATCCTGCCGATCACGTTCCTCGGCGGCACGTACTACTCGTGGAACAAGCTCGCCCCGGTCACCGTCGGCGGCTGGCACTGGCTGCAGACGGTCGTGCTGATCAACCCGCTGATCTACGTGAACGAGGGGATGCGGGCCGCCTTCACGACCGCGGAGCACATGCACCTGTACGTCGTCTACCCTGTCGTGGCCGGCTTCGGTGTGGTGTTCCTCGCGATCGGCCTGCGGAACTTCCGCCGCCGCGTCTTGTCGTAGGCCGTCCCGCCGGCGCCGCTAACGGGCGACGGCGATGTGGTGGCCTACTGCCCCCGCATCGCCGGCCAGTGCCAGCATGCAGGCGGCGAGATCGGCACGCGAGATCGCGAAACCGCGGGGTAGGCTCCGGTCGAGGGCCGTGCGGTAGCTGCCGGCGGCCGGCCGGGCCGTCAGCCGCGGCGGGCGCATGATCGTCCAGTCCAGACCGCTGGCCTCGACTTCAGACTCGCCGGCGCGCATGTCCGCGCAGACGTGCCGCAGGAAGGTGCGCCGCGCCAGCGGCTTCACGACTCGCAGCAGAACGCTCTCGCCCTGATCAGCCACGATCGATCCGCTGACCACGAGCAGCCGGCGCGTCCCGGTCTTGTCCATAGCCGCGATGATGCTCCGGACGCTGTCGCGGATGACGGTCGTCGGGCCGGTTCCGCGGGGCCCGGCGGCCGTCAGTACGGCGTCCGCGCCGGCCACCGCGGGGATGATGGCGGCCGGGTCCGTGACGTCCGCGGTCACGACGGTCAGCCGGGGATGCGCGGCGGCGTGCAGTCGTGCGGGGTTCCGGACGACGGCGGTCACTACGTGTCCGCCTGCCAGCGCCTGCTCAGTCAGGGCCGTGCCGGTCCCGCCCGTTGCGCCGAAGATCGTGAATTTCATGCTGGCTCCGCCCTGGTCGCACTGGCAGCCTGCCCGCCAGGCGCGCTAGATTGATTTCGTGTCTCGTATATTACGAGATCAATGTTATATGGAAACCGTATTATGTCAAGAGCGGCGGCACGTGTGCGCCCGCGAGCGGGACGGAGCAGCAGGGTGAGCGAAGGCAGTAGCCAGCGGACCGGCGAGCCGCCGGCCGGCCACGACGCGGGCCGTGACCGCCGGCGGCTGACCCGGGCCATCAAGGAGTCGCTGCGTGACGTGGGCGCTCAGCTCTCGCGCCTCAACCACGGAGTGAGCGGACGGCTCAAGATGAACGACCCGGATCTGGACTGCCTCGACCTGATCGCACGGCACGGCCCGCTCAGCCCGAGTGCGCTTGCGCGCGAGGCCGGGCAGCACCCGGCGACGCTGACAGGGATTCTGGACCGGCTCGAGCGTGACGGGTGGATCGTCCGCGACCGGGATCCGGTCGACCGTCGCGGCGTCCTCATCCGGGCCGTGCGCGGCCGGGGCGCTGAGGTGCTGCGCCTTTTCCTCGTCGACTCGGGTATGAATGCGGCGCTCGACGACATCCTGGCTGGCTACGACGACGCCGCGCTGGAGATCGTCTCGGATTTCCTGGGGCGGGCTGCTGCCGCCGGCGGAGCGGCGGCGGCGCGGCTGGCGGATCGCTGATGAGTGCTGACGGCGGCGGAGGTCCGGAAGGGCCCGGTCGGCTTCGTTGCGGAAGGTTGGAAACGATCTTTGGCACGGGTGTCGAATCAAGCGAGTGCGTTCGTGGAGAAGGTAAGTGGCGGCGGTCCGGGCTGCCCGTGAGCAGAGGAGCTTGAGATGGCGCTGTACCTGATTGCCTTCAACGACGAGTGGGTGCCCGACCTCACGCTGGAGGACCTGGACGAGAGGGGCAGGTCCGGCCGGGCCCTGATCAAGGAGATGACGGATGCCGGTGTCTTTATCTTCAGCGACGGCGGCCTGGACGCGTCGACCGTCGTGTGCAGCGTCGACGCCAGTAGCGGCTCGCCCGTCTTCACCGACGGGCCGTTCAGCGAGACCAAGGAGCACCTCGGCGGTTTCACGGTCGTCGATGTGGCCGACGACGCTGCGGCACGGTACTGGGCTGGCCGGGTCGCGGTCGCGGTTGGCTGGCCGCAGGAGGTACACCGCTTCCCGCACGCATAGCGGCGAGCACTGACGCGCAGTCCGGCTTGCGGACTGCTCCGGTCACAGTTATCCGTGGCCGCCGGCCGGGTATCAGTTGCCCGCGACGGGCACGGGGGACGGTGCGGGTACCTGGCCGGAGGCGTCTCGGTGAGCCTGGCGCTGAACGGGTGCCGGGCCAGTGGAGCCGCGCACAACAAGCTCTGGCTCGAAGAGGAGCTCCTCCGCGTATGCCGAGACACTCTCCATCTGATTCACCAGCAACGCGACGGCTGCCTTGCCCATCGCCTCGATGGGCTGCCGGACGGTGGTGAGCGGCGGGTCGGTGCAGTTCAGCCAGCCGGAATCGTCGTACCCGACGACGGACACATCGGCAGGCACCGACAGCCCGGCGCGGCGGACAGCCCTGATGGCACCGAGCGCCAGCACGTCGCTGCCGCAGATGATGCCGGTCACGCCCTGCCGCAGCATGCGGGCGGCGGCTGCCTGACCGCCCTCGAGTGAGAAGAGCGCGTGCTCGACGGGGGCGACGCCGTTGCCGGATCGCTCGACGTACTCTCCGAAGGCAGCCAGCTTGCGGCGCGATGGCATGTGGTCCTCCGGCCCGACCACCAGCCCGATCCGTTCGTGCCCGAGCGAGGCGAGGTGGCGGAACGACTGGCCCGCCGCGATGACGTCGTCGGTTGACACGCACGGGAAGTCCAGGCCGTCGATGGCCGCATTGACCAGCACTACCGGGATACCGCGGGAGTGCAGTAGCCGGTGATGGTCGTGCGGCGCCGCGAGCTCCTGGTGGTGCCCGCCCGCGAACACCACTCCGGAGGCATGCTGGTCAAGCAGCATGTCCACGTAGTCGGCCTCGGACAGGCCGCCGGCCGTGCGCGTGCACAGCACCGGGGTGAACCCACGCTGTGCGAGCCCGCCGCCGATCACCTCGGCGAGCGCCGGGAAGACCGGATTCTGCAGCTCGGGCAGGACGAGGCCGATGAGCCGGGCCCGGTCACCGCGCAGCTGCGTCGGACGCTCATAGCCGAGTACGTCGAGGGCAGTGAGCACGGCTTCGCGGGTGCCGTCGGACACGCCAGCCTTGCCGTTGAGCACGCGGCTCACGGTCGCTTCGCTGACGCCGACCTTCTGGGCGACCTCAGCGAGGCGCCGGGCGGGAGTTCGCGTCATGCCGCAACGATACGACATCCGCAGGCAAAAGCTTGCGTGACCTGGATCACTCTCTTCTGAGGGTGCCACGCCGTCGCTGCCGTGTCAGTCGACATCAGGCCCACCTCAGTGCTGTGTGCGGCGCCGCAAATGACCAATGTCGGGCTGACTCGCTCGTCTGGTCCTTCCTTGACCGTAATCAAGTTGTGTCCTTGCAAGTTTTCATCGATATCTTGCTGTCAGTTGTCCATCTCAGTATGTTCGGTGCAACACAGCACAGCGCCCCAGGGCGTGGCGCACGACGGCCACATTCGGGATCATTCACCGAGCATGGCCGACGAGCCCTCGCTCGGCTGCCGTCCCGGTTGCAGGCGCGCAAGATCGCCCACGTTCAGCCCAAGGAAGAAGGATTGATCGATGAGCAGACAGCTACACCGGCGGTCTGGCGGCCGGATGATTGCGGCCGTCAGCGTCGTGGCGGCGCTAGGGCTCGGGGCTGCGGCCTGCTCGAGTGGTAACGCCTCATCAACATCGTCGACTGGCGGTAACGTCACCATCAGCATCAACTGCGCGCCAACGCAAGCGCAGGACCCGGTGCAGCACAAGGAATGGCTCGAGGACGTTGCTACGTTCGAGAAGGCCAATCCGACCATCAAGGTCGTGAGCGTCTACAACTACCCGTGCACCAACCTTCCCGTCTTCACCGCACAGCTGCGCGCCGGAACCGAGCCGGACATCTTCTACATCGACTTCACGGACCTGCCGCAGGTGCTGACCGCTGGCCAGGCCGCCGACATCACGTCGTACGTGAACTCCACGACCGTGCCGACGCTCAAGGACATCGTGCCCTCGGCGATGAAGGCAGTCACAGCGGGCAGCACGATCTACGGCCTGCCGACCAGCAACTACACCCAGGGACTCATCTACAACCGCGCGCTGTTTAGCCAGGCCGGGCTGAACCCGAACGATCCGCCGACGACCTGGGCTCAGGTCGAGAAGGACGCTACGGCCATCGCCAAACTGGGCCACGGCATCGAAGGCTGGGGCGACTACAGCGCTGACAACAACGGCGGCTGGCACTTCGCGTCCTACATGGACGCACTCGGCGGCACGACGGTCAATACAACCAACGTCCCGCCGACGGCGGCCTTCGATAACGCCGACGGCCTCGCGATCCTCGAGGCGCTGCACACGCTGCGGTTCACCGATCACGCCATGAGCGCCACCCAGGGCCTTGGCTGGGGCACGCTCCAGCAGCAGTTCGCCGAGGGCAAGCTCGGCATGTACATCGCAGCGCCAGACGACATCTACAACGTGATCGTGCCCACCGACAAGGGCAACATCAACGACATCGGCATGGGCCCGCTGCCCAGCCTGACCGGCAAGCCGGCCGGCTCGCTCGGCGGCGGCAATGCCTACGTCTTCGCCAAGCACGACACACCCGCGCAGATCCGGGCCGGCATCAAGTTCATCGACTTCGAGGACCTGACGCCAGGGCAGGGCACCACCTTCAATTTCGCCCGGCTGAAGGCGGACGGGATACCGGTCGGCTTCTACGAGCCTGCACTGTTCGACGGCGCTGCCGGCGCGGAGGTCAGCGCGCTCCGGGCTAAGTACTCGACGATCAACCAGTCTTATTACCAGTCCTACGTCGACGCCAACGAGGTGAGCGACGGCGAGCCGTTCGATGCGCAAGCCGTCTACAAGACGCTGGACCCGATGATGCTGGCAGTGCTCACCGAGCCGAACGTCAACATCCCGGCACTGCTGAAGACGTCAGCGGCCAACGTCACTACGCTGCTCCAATTCAGCTCGTAAGAGCACAGTCAGGGGAAATCCCCGCGACGCGAGCGTGGGGGCCGGAGAGCGGGGCCGGCCCCCACGTCGTCACCCCGGCCCGAAGGCAACAGGAGACTTGATGGCGGATGTCGCGACGCTGCGCAAAGCTCATGCCCGGCAAGCGGGCCCCGGCCAGGTGGCCGCCGGCCGGTTCGGCTGGAGGGTCAGAAGGAACCTGTCGGCGTACGTCTTCCTCATCGGCGCAGTCCTCTGCTTCGCGTTCTTCTCCTGGTACCCGATCGTCCGCGAAGTGATCCTGAGCTTCCAGAAGGCGGTGTACGGGGGCGGCTACACCTGGGCGGGCTGGATCAACTACGACCGCATCATCCACGACCCGACGTTCTGGCTAGCCTGGCGGAACACGCTGGAGTTCACTCTCCTTGCGCTTGTCGTCGGGTACGCCGTCCCGTTCTTCGTGGCGATCTTGCTGAATGAGCTCCGGCACGCCCGCGGCTACCTGCGGGTGCTGGTCTACCTGCCGGTGATGCTGCCGCCAGCCTCCGCGCTGCTCCTGTTCGCGTACTTCTACAACCCGCAGTACGGCCTGTTCGACGACATCCTCCGCTTCCTGCACCTGCCGACCTCGCAATGGGTCTTCCAGCCTGGCACCGGGTTCGTGAGCACTGCGATGATCTCGGTGGTCATCGCGTCGACCTGGATGAACATGGGCGGTGCCACTCTGATCTACCTGGCCGCGCTGCAGAACATCCCCGGCGACCTGTACGAGGCAGCCGAGCTCGACGGCGCGGGCCTGTTCAGCCGCATCCGGCACATCACGATCCCGCAGACCAGACTGATCCTGATCCTGCTGCTGATGTTGCAAATCGTCGCGACGATGCAGATGTTCGTCGAGTCCTGGGTGCTCACCAACGGCGGCGGCGGCGTCGGCGACAACACCGAGTCCGTGGTGATGCTCATGTACCAGTACGCATTCGAGCTGAGTGGTTCCAGCAACTACAACAGCGCGTCGGCGCTGGGCGTGATTCTCATGCTGGTCCTCGCGATCTTCTCCGGCGGGTTCCTGTGGGTCACGCGAGAGCGCCGAGCCTGAGGAAGGGACGAGATGGCCATACTCAGTGCTGCCAGACTCAGGGCTTCGGGTCCGGCCGGGGCGGCCCGGCGCCGGCCGGCGACCGGCTCGACCAGGACACTGATATCCACCGCCCAGCTGAACCGGCGCTCGGGCAAGATCGCGTACCGGATCGTCCTGACCCTGGTGATCCTGGCTTTCACGCTCATCTTCATCGGGCCGCTCTACTTCCTGTTTACCGACGGACTGAAGTCGACCCAGGAAGCGATCGCGACGCCGCCGACGCTGTACCCGCACCACCTGCACCCCAGCACTTATGTCCAGGCGTGGAACCGCCTGGACATGGCCAGGCTGATGTGGAACACCGTGTACTACGCGTTCGGCGCGCTGGCCTTTCAGCTTGTCTTCGACGTGACAGCCGCCTACGCGCTCTCGAAACTGCGGCCCTTCCTCGGAAACGCGATTCTCTTCTTGATGCTCGCCACGCTGATGATCCCGGCGACCGTGCTGGTCATTCCTCAGTACGTGACCATGGCTGCCGAGCCCATCGTGCACTGGAACCTGATCGGGAGCCCGTGGGCGATCTGGCTGCCGTCGGTCGCGAACGCATTCAACATCTTCCTGCTGAAGCGGTTCTTCGACTCGATCCCGACCGACTACATCGACGCAGCTCAGATCGACGGCGCGTCCCGGATCCGGATCCTGTGGCGGATCGTGCTGCCCATCTCGCGGCCGATCATCGGGGTCGTGTCGATCTTCGGGCTGGTCGCGGTGTGGAAGGACTTCCTCTGGCCGCTCCTGGCCGAGTACGGCTACACCCCGACCAGGGAGACCCTCAACGTCGGAATCTGGCAGGCCGCCTACGGCGCTACACCGCAGAACCTGATCATTGCGGCTTCTGCGATGGCGGCGATCCCGACCATCGCGTTCTTCCTGATCTTCCAGCGCAACATCATGGCGGGCCTGACAGCCGGGGGGATCAGAGGCTAGCCACCGGCTACGGGCCCTCGCCGCACCCGTCCCAGCGAACATCCGTCCGGCCGGCCTGGTCGTCCGGCTAGCCGCGCTATGCCACATTCGCAACAGAAAGCAGGTCCTCGTGGTCGACCTCGGATCGCACGATCTCGCATTTCGCGGGCCCGGACGGCCCGGTGTGCCAGCGTCCGCGTGGTGGCGGAGCGCTGCCATCTACCAGCTGTACGTGCGCAGCTTCGCCGATGCCAACGGGGACGGTATCGGCGACCTGGCTGGAGTCCGTGCCCACCTGAGCTATCTCGCCGGCCTCGGGATCGACGCGATCTGGTTCAACCCGTGGTACCCGTCGCCGATGTCGGACGCTGGCTACGACATCTCCGATTACCGTGACATCGAGCCAGTATTCGGCACGCTTGCCGATGCCGATGCGGTGATTGCGGAAGCCCATGCGCTCGGCATCCGCATCATCATCGATGTCGTCCCGAACCACGCGTCGGACCAGCACCCGTGGTTTCAGGCGGCGCTCGCGGCCGCACCCGCTTCGCCGGAGCGGGCGAAGTTCTGGTTTCGTCCCGGTCGCGGCGAGAACGGTGAGCTGCCCCCCAATCACTGGCAGTCCATCTTCGGCGGACCCGCCTGGACGCGGATCACCGAAGCCGACGGCAGCGCAGGGGAGTGGTACCTCCACCTGTTCGCTCCCGAGCAGCCGGACTTCAACTGGGCAAGCCCCGCAGTCCGGACGGAGTTCGAGGACGTGCTGCGGTTCTGGTTCGACCGCGGCGCCGACGGCGTCCGGATTGACTCAGCGGGCCTGCTGACCAAGGATCCGGCCCTGCCCGAGGTGGCTCCCGGCGCGCTGCCCGGACCGTCGCACCCGTTCTCCGACCGCGACGACGTGCACGAGATCTACAAGTCCTGGCGCACGGTTGCGGACGAGTACGCCGACAGGGTGCTGATCGGCGAGATCTGGATCCCGGACGCGGCCCGGCTGGCGCGCTACGTCAGCCCGGGCGAGCTGCACACGGTGTTCAACTTCCCGTATCTGAGCTGCCCGTGGGAGGCGTCGCAGCTGCGCGCCGTCATCGACCACACGCTTGCACTCAACGTGGCCGCGGGAGCTCCGGCCACCTGGGTGCTCTCCAATCACGACGTCGACCGCATCGTGTCCCGGCTGGGCCGTCCGGACACGGCATTCAACCTGGCGGAGCGGCCGTACTTCCACAGCCTCCCGGTCGACCGGGCGCTCGGCGCCCGCCGGGCCCGCGCGGCGGCGCTGCTCACCCTTGCGCTCCCCGGCTCGGTCTACATCTACCAGGGCGAGGAACTCGGCCTGTGGGAAGTGCAGGACATCCCCGACGATCGCCGCCAGGACCCGATCTGGCGGCGGACCAGCGGCGCGGATCCCGGCAGGGATGGCTCCCGGGTGCCGCTGCCCTGGGCAGGCGCGGAGCCGCCGTTCGGGTTCGAGCCGGCCGGAGCCGCTGCCATGCCCTGGCTGCCGCAGCCCAAGGAGTGGCGGGACCTCACCGTCGAGGCGGAGACCGGCACACCCGGCTCGATGCTCGAGCTGTACCGGACTGCACTCGCGATCCGGCGGTCCGAGCCGGCGCTCGGCGACGGCGCCATGACGTGGCTGCCGTCGGCGCCGGGCGTGCTCGCCTTCGATCGAGGCACCAGCGTGCGCTGCATCGTCAACATCTCCGGCCAGCCAGCGCCGCTGCCCGAGCACGGCGGACTGCTGCTGGCCAGCGGACCGCTGGACGGCGAGCTGCTGCCGCCCGACGCGGCCGTCTGGCTGCGGGCGGGTGTGAACGTGGCCGGCTCAGGGCGCCCGGTCTGACCGCCGCGTCAGGCGGCGGCGAACGGGTAGCCGCGCACCACGGTCCTGGCGAGGATGCCGAGTGTCGCGCGCAGGGCTCCCTCCGACAGGACCGGAAAGATGCCGGCGTCTCGCCACACCGGGTCGATGCCAGACCAGTCGTAGTACGAGGTGACGAGCGTGCCTCCCGCGGCCGGCTCGAGCTGGTACCCGTACACGTGCCCGATCTGCGGGCGCAGCTGGCCGAGGATTGTCCAGGCGATCTCCCGGCCGGGCTCGAACGCGGTAATCGTCACGGTGACGTCGTAGCGGCCGAGCTCGGGATAGTCGTTGAGCGCCTCGCGGTCCATGTGCACGACGAAGCTGTCGCCGACCGCCGAGACGGGCTCGCCCTCTGCGGACTGCAGCATGCCGGAGCTGTCGATGGCCACGTGTCCCTGCGGATCGCGCAGCACGGCGAAGATCGCCCCCGGCTCCGCCTCGATCGTCCGCTGGACTTCGATCCGCTCGCTCGTCATGGACGTATTGTGTCTGAGCCGACGCTCAGTCCGCGAGACGGAAACCCTGATCGGGCTCGAGCTCGGCTACGTCCAGCTGCGCTTTCTGCAGCTGCCCGGAGTAGTCCCAGTTCACCGACTGCCAGCGGGTGAACTGGTCGAGCACCCAGATGCCGGACTGGCGCGAGCCGTTCCCGGATTTGCCGTTGCCGCCGAAAGGCAGATGCGCTTCGGCGCCGGAGGTGGAGTTGTTGATGCTCACCATGCCGGCACTGATGCCGCGCCGGAAGGCGAAGGCCTCGTCGGCGCGGCTGGTGTAGATCGACGAGGAGAGACCGTACCCGGGCAGGTTCGCCAGCGCGATGGCTTCGTCCAGAGTCTGATAGCTGGTGACGCCGACGATCGGCCCGAACGTCTCGTTACGGAAGATCGCGTCGTCCGGCCGGACGCCGTCGACGATCACCGGGTGGTAGAACAGGCCGGCGGCCGGGTCGCCGCTGAATCCGGTCCGCGCCCGGGCCGGCGTGATCCGCCCGGTCGCGGTCGAGCCGAGCACGGTGTGGTGCGGCTGAATCCAGCCCAGGAACTCCTCGAACCTGTCGGCGAACTTCTGGTCCAGCATCGGCCCGTACAGGACGTCGCCGCGCGGGTCGCCGACGACGGCCTGCCGGGTCGCCGCGTCGAACCGGGTCAGGAACTCGTCATGAATGCTGTCGTGCACGATCACGGTGCCCAGCGACGTGCAGCGCTGGCCGGCGGTGCCGAAACCGGCGAACAGCGCCGCCTCGACTGCGAGGTCCAGGTCAGCGCTCGGCGTGACCACCATCGGGTTCTTGCCGCCCAGCTCCAGGCAGGCAGACTGCAGGAAGCGCCCGGTCAGCTCGCCGATCCGCGCGCCGGCCTGGCTCGACCCGGTGAAGCCGACCTTGTCGACGGTCCCCTCGGCCAGGCTCTGCTCCAGGCCCGTGTAGGTCGCCTCGCCATCAGCCTGGACCAGGTTGAGCACGCCGTCGGGCAGGCCGCCGCCGCGGGTCAGCAGGTCGAACAGCGCGGCACCGCAGGCGGGCGCGTAGTCGGCGGGCTTCCACACGACGGCGTTCCCGCACAGCAGAGCCGGAACGAGGTACCACGAGGGAACCGCCACCGGGAAGTTCCCGGCCGTGATGACTGCCACGACCCCGACGGGATTGCGGAACGTAAACAGCTGCTTGTCCGGCATCTCGCTCGGTACCGTCTGGCCGTACAGCCGCCGCCCTTCGCCCAGGAAAAAGTCGCAGGTGTCGACGATCTCCCGGACCTCGCCCAGTGCCTCGGCGTACGGCTTGCCGATCTCGGCAGTAACGAGCCGGGCCAGCGACTCCGCGTTGGCCTCGACCACCCTGCCGATGTGCGCGATCGCCCGGCCGCGGACCGGCGCGGGCACGGCCGCCCAGCCGGGTTGCGCAGTCCGGGCGGCCCGCGCCGCCGCCGCGAATGTCGTCGCGTCGCCCAGCGCGACCTCGGCGATGACCTCGCTCGTCCGAGCCGGGTTCGTCGAGGCGATGCGGCCGCCGGGTGCGCCGGAGACCGGACGTCCCGCGACGACCGAGCTGAGTGACCGGCTCATCGGACTCCTTGGGGTAGGTGCTGCCGACAGTCTGTCGCGCACGCGCCGGGTGACGGCGAGCGGGATGGCGGCGCGCTCGGGCTACTTGACTTTGTGTCGCAAAGTGAGCTAGCTTTGCGGTACAAAGTCAATGGGTAAGGTGAGTGACGTGGCTGAGGGAGTCGCTATGAACGAGGACACGCGCAACGCTGAGGATTTCGGCGCGGACCGGACGGACACTGGCGGCGCGGGCAACGGCGAGGATGGACAGCTGGATCTGCAGAGCGCCGCGGCGATCATGGCGGAGGCGCGCGAGAAGGCGCAGCACGAGCTGACCGTCCGGCATCCGGCCGTGTTCATGGTCTGGGGCCTGGTGTACCTGATCGGCTACGGCGTGATCTGGCTGACGGTACGCGGGCAGCACCCGTACCGCGCACCGTCGGGCGCTGCGATCAGCGGCGTCTTCGTGCTTGCGGCGATCGGCCTGGCGATTACCGCGTCGCTCGTCAGCCGGGCCACGAGCGGCGTCGAGGGCGCGTCCGACCGGCAGCGGCGAAGCTATTATCTCGCCGTCGCGGTCGGCTATCTCGGCTTCATCCTCCTGGACATCGCGCTCAGCCACGATGGTGCCAGCCAGAGCGTGATCGGCGTGTTCGGGGCATCCGGGCCGATCTACCTGATCGGGATCTCCTTCGCTGTCAGCTCGACCACACAGACGAGCTGGTCCGTGTTCGGCCTCGGGGTCTGGCTGATCGCGTGCGCCGCACTGAGCGGTTTCGCCGGCCCGCGGGCAGTCTGGGGCGTGCTGGCGCTGGCGGTCGGGGCAGGATTCCTCGGCGCGGCTGCCGTTCAGCTCGCGCGGAGCCGGGCATGACGGATGAGCTCGATCCGGTCATCCACGCACCGGCCCGGCTGCGCATCATGGTGACGCTCGCGACTCTGCCGGCCGGCGACACGCTCTCCTTCACCAGACTGCAGGACCTCATCGGGCTGACGCCCGGCAACCTGATCACGCATCTGCGCAAGCTCGAAGATGCCGGGTACGTGACGATGTCGAAATCCGGCAGCGGCGTGAACGCCGTGACCGCGACCGCGGTGACGCCTGCCGGGCGCTCGGCGCTCGGCAGCTATACCGAGACGCTGCGCCAGCTGCTCGACGGAGTCAGCCCGGAGCTACCCGGCTGACCTGGCGCGCACGGTTCCGGCGTCAGCCGTGGTCTGTGGTCTCGAGGAAGTCATTGACCAGCCTGTTGAAAACCGCCGGCTGCTCGGCGAAGCACAGGTGCGACGCGTCCTCGATGATCTCGAGCCGGGACCCGGCGATGCGGGCCGCCATCTCGGCCAGGTGCCCCGGCGTGCACTCGTCGTACCGGCCGCCGAGCAGAAGAGCAGGAATCGTGATCTCGCCCAGCCGGTCCATGACGTCCCAGGTCTTCAGCGTGCCGGTCACCGTGAACTCGCTGGGGCCGTTCATGGTGGTGTAGACCTGGTACCCGGCCTGCGCGAAGGAGCGCTCGAGGCCGGGAGGCCAGGGGCTCAGCCGGCAGACGTGCTTGCGGTAAAAGCCGAGGATGGCCGCCTGGTACTCGGGGCAGGCGGTGAACCCGTCCTCCTCGTGCTGGCGGATGACCTGGCGAACCTCTTCCGGTTCCTCGGTCAGGAGCTCGTCGCAGTCGGCCACCCAGCGGATCATGCTGGCTGGGCTGCCGCACAGGATCAGGCTGCGCAGGTCCGGCTGGCGGTCGAGCACGTACTGCATGGCCAGCATGCCGCCCCAGGAACTGCCGAACAGGTGCAGCTCGCCGAGACCTAGCGCAGCCCGGACCTGAGCGAGCTCCTCGACAAACCGGTCGACCGTCCAGAGTGAGACATCGTCGGGGCGGTCGGAGTTGCCGCAGCCCAGCTGGTCGTAGAAGATCACCTGGCGCCGGTCGGCAAGGGCCTCCAGTGCTTCCAGGTAGTAGTGCGTGAATCCGGGGCCGCCGTGCAGGCACAGCAGCGGCGCTGCGCTGGCGGCCGAGTCGCCGACGGCCCGGTACCAGACCCGGCCGCCGGGAACCTCGAGGTAGCCCTCAGCCTCGGTCATATCGTCTCTCCGGTCGCGATCGGCTCAGCGGCGGGAGCTGCGGGAGTTTCGTCGAAGACGCGCTTCATCTCGCCCAGGCGAGCCGGGTGCTTCACGTACAGGTACACCAGGGCGATGACGCCGATCAGGTACCAGATGCCGATGCCGAGGCCGGCTTCCGACGACGGGTAGGACAACGGCGCGACGAACTTCAGCACCGAGCCGCCGATGCCCATCGCGGTGAACCAGGCAGGCAGGAAGGCGACGATGCCGAGCACTGGGATGATGCCGTGGAGCAGCAAGTTGAACTCCGAACGTGCCTTGCGCGCGTAGAACAGCAGGCAGGACAGATTGAAGATCATGTAGATCGCGACCATGATGGCGGTCAGGATCGTCGCCAGGAAGACGAACGCGGTCACAGGCCCGAAGTGGATGCCGAGCGGCAGTCCGACTGCCAGCGTGATCACTAGCTGCAGCACGACTCCGACCGTCGGCGACTTGCGGCTCGGGTGCGTCCGGGCCAGCGGCGACGGCAGCACGCCGATCCGGGACATGGCGAACCAGGTTCGGGTGGCGGCCAGCGTGCCTGCATTGCCGTTGGCGAATGTCGAGTTCCAGATGGCGACGAACGCAACCACCCAGCCGATGCCCCACGCGTCCCGGGCCAGCTGGATCCACGGGCTGCCGCCGCCGAGCGCCCCGAAACTGACGAACTTGTCCGGCCCGGTGAACACGTCGCCCGCATACGTCGTCAGCACGTAGAACAACCCGATACCCAGGCACGAGAAGAGCACGGCCATACCGATGGTGCGGCGCGGATTGCGCGCTTCCTCGGCCAGCGGCGCGGACGCCTCGAAGCCGATGAAAGCCAGGATCGTGTAGATGGAGCCTGCCACGATGCCGGAGAAGCCGTGGTAACCCTTGATCGTCGCGTAGTGGAGCGAGAACACGCTGACCGTGTTGCCCGAGCCCGCCTTGATGATCAGGAAGATGGCGAGCGCGACGAAGATGATGATCTCGATAGTGCCGAGCACGGTGCCGGTCTTAGCGCTGAGCTTCACGCCGCGGAAGTTCAGCACCGCGATGACCAGGGCGCCGAGAATCATCACGATGACCCAGGTAGTGGTGAACGGCCAGTTCGCCTCGGTCTGCATCACCGATGCGAACAGGTAGCCGAAGAGGATCATCGTTATCGGCCCGATCAGCGCCTCGACCAGCGCGTAGCCCCAGCCGACCAGGAAGCCGAGCGCGGGATGGATGCCCTCGGCGGGATAGGTGTAGATGCTGCCCGCCGACGGCAGGTGCTTGGCCAGCTGGCCGATGGAGCTTGCCACCAGCAGGCAGCCGACGAGCGCCAGCAGCACGGACAGCGGAAGCGCACCGCCCGCGTATGTAGCGCCTGCCGCGATCGACAGCGCGACTGCCCCGGCCGGCGCCATCGAGGTGATGGACTGGAACAGGACCTCGCGCAGGCCGATGGCGCCGGAAGCGAGCTGCTTGCTTCCGCCACCCGAGTGCGCACCAGCCATGACCGACCCCTCTCGCTGCGGAGCAGGACCGGCGTCGGTGCGTAGCCCGGACTGAACCGGAGGCCCTTTACTCTCTACCCACGGATATATCGGCGGTCCGGGTTTGGCAAGGGTCACCTGATGCCGTGGTGAGGTTCCCCTGCCAGCTTTGGGTCAGGCGGCGCTTCCGCGCTGTTGCCGCCCCCGGGCGTCGCTGAGGATCCGGCGCGCAAGCGCGGCGGCCTGCTCCCGGATTTCCGGGATCGCCGTGGTCTCGTACCACAGGCCGCGCAGCGGCGGCCCGAGCGTGAACAGCACGTCGCTGCACTGGCCGTCGCGATCGGTGACGGCTCCGCCCGGCGCCGCGTCGATGCCGAGCCGCAGCGAGTCTGGCCGGGCCTGGCCGGAGGCGAACAAGTCACGGAGCAGTGGGCTGGCGGCCGCGACGACGTCGCCAGTCGTGCCGGTGCTATTGATCAGCCAGCCGGCCGCGATCGGATCGGTGCCAGTGTCGAGAAGAAGCCCGCCCGGACCTGACGCCACTGACCGGATCCCGCCCGCGTGGATGATCAGCTGCCCGGTCAGCTTCAGCGTGGTGATCCGGCGAGCCGTCGCGGGCGGCATGAGGTGCCGGTGCACTTCCCAGTAGCGCGCGACATGCCGCAGGAACATCCGCTTGTCCCGCTCCGGCAGCCGTCGCCACAGGGCGGGTATGTAGGGCCGGAGCGACTCGATCACGACGTGCCAGTCTTCCGGACTCGCGGAGATCGCGGACCTTACCTGCCACATCAGGTCGGCGAGCTGCACCGGATCGGTGGTGCGGGAAATGACCGGCAGCCAGACCTGCCGGGCCGCCTGGCGCGTGCCGGGATGAACTCGCGGCAGCAGGCCGTGCCGGGAGATGGCGTGCACGCGCGCCGCTGACTGCCCGTCAGTCAGCGTCATCGCCAGGTCGATCATGGTGAGGCCAGTGCCCACGATGGCGACCGGAGTGCCCGCTGCTGCGGCGGCGATGGCTGGCTCCAGCGCTCCGGGCTGCCACGGATCGGCGATGACCCGCCCCTTCGCGCCGGGCGGGACGTCGACGGGGAGGCGGGCGGCCGCGTTTCCTGTTGCCAGGATCACGACGTCAGCGTCCACGGGAGGAATCCCGGCCAGGAACAGCCGCGCCCGGCCGCCGCCGGCGGTCCGCTGCTGCCGCAGGCCGATCACCTCCCCGGTGAGCCGGGTGAGGCGGGCCGTGGGCCCGCCTCGTTTCTCCGCTTCGGTGAGGACGTGCCGCAGGTACCGGCCGTAGTCGCGCCGGGCCAGGAAGGTCGTGGCCGTCACCGGGTCTGATGGCCGACCGCCCGCCGGCTGGATTCCGGCCGTGGCCGCCCAGCGGACGAGATGGCCCGGGTCGTCCGGCACCGCGCTCATCTGCCCGGCCATCGCATTGAGCAGATGAGCGGCGTGACTGGTCGAGTAGGCCAGGCCAAGACCGTGCCGGCCCTGCCGGTCGATGAGTGTCACGTGCAGGGCAAACCGCCGGTCAGCGGCGCAGCTCAGCAACTGCGCCGCGGTGAGGGTTCCGCTGGCGCCGCCCCCGACAATCGCGATCTGGAGCTCGCGAGTGCCGGTCTGTGTCAGACCCATGCGCTCCAGAATAAACTATGTTGCCGATAGGATAAATAGCTAACTTGACGGTGCTTCGGCGTCGTGGATCAGCCCTGCCCGGCCGGCGCCGGGTGAAACCCAGGAGAATCGCGCCATGTCACGCCCCGATGCGGTACTGCTTGCTGTACTGCGCCTTGCTGTACTGGGCGTGGCTGTACTGGGCGTCACTGTACTGGGCGTCGCTGTACTGGGCGTCGCCGTAGTCGCTGGTCTGGTGGCCGCCGAGCTGCCGGTACGTGCTCCCGTGGAAGACCAGCGGCATGATCTCCGCCGCGCCTAGGTCGTGGACCCGCAGCAGGACGATGTCGTGATCGCCGGCCGGTATCTCGCGGCACAGTGAGCAGTCGAACCAGGCAGCCGCCCCGGAGACCAGCAGCGCCCCGTCGGTGGTCGCGCGCCAGTCGAGTCCGTCGAACCGCTCCGCGGTCCGCGAGCTGAGCTGACGGCTGGCCGCCTCCTGGTGATCTCCCAGGACCGAGATGCCCATCCGGCTGGCCCGCCGCAGGGTCGGCCACGTCGTCGAGGAGTGCGCGATGCAGACCGACACCAGGGGCGGATCGAGGGAGACGGACACGAACGAGTTCGCGGCGAGTCCGGACGGCTCGCCGTCGATGACAGCAGCGACGGCGGCGACCCCGGTGGGGAACGCACCGAAGACCCGGCGGAGCTTTGCCTGGCCCGGCGGCTGCGTCATGCCAGCCCCTGTGTGGTCGCAGCCACGGCCGGGCGTGCTCGCTCGATCCAGCTGTCGAGGGTGTCGCTTGCCTCGAATTCCGAGTCGAGCAGGAAGAGCCCGGCGGTCGGGCAGGTCGCGCCGATCTCCACCAGCACCGGCTTCAGCAGCAGCTCCGGCGCGAGCGCATGCTTCCAGTGCCCGCCGAGCATCAGCGGGACGGCGGTGCCGGTCATCGAGCCCGCGCCGAACCGGTCGAGGAACAGCTTGAGCAGTCCGGTGTAGGTGGCCTTGTACGTCGGGCTGGCGACCACGACGAGATCGGCCCGCTGCACGGCCGTCACGAGCTCGGCCACGGCAGGGTCTGACCAGTCGAGCAGCGCGGCGCCGAGGTCGGCCAGGTCGATGCCGAGATCGGCTGGCCGGCCGGCCAGCCGTTCGGCGACGATGTGCGCGGCCTGGTACGTACGCGAGCGCGGTTTGGGATTGCCCACCACGACTGCCACGCTCACGATCGCCTCCTGTCCGGTGCGCAAAGCCTATTAAATTAATCGGAATACTTGACTTTCATATCACGCCGGGCCCAGATTGGGGAAGAGACCGCCAGACGACGAAAGGTGCCCGGACGCATGACTCAGCTACTCCACCCCACCACGACGCAGCCCGTTGACGAAGACTTCCGGCAGATTGAGGTAACCCAAGTTGGCGGCTTGATCGGCGCGATCGTCGGCGGCATCCGCGTCGGCGGTGACGTGGATCCGTCGGCTCTGGCCGAGCTGCGCGCTGCCTTGCTGCGCCACCGCGTGGTGTTCCTGCGTGACCAGCAGCACGCCACCGATGCTGACCAGCTCGCCTTCGCGAAGCTGCTCGGCGAGGTGACCAAGCCGCACCCGACGGTCACCGG
>Ga0335074_10001379_pt1 | contig 32925 bp, 34 predicted proteins | sample Lox_Sample_23_FD_206715 | JGI IMG/M metagenome (GOLD analysis project Ga0335074, IMG submission 206715) | Soil microbial communities from Loxahatchee National Wildlife Refuge, Florida, United States - Lox_Sample_2.3 | ecosystem: Environmental > Terrestrial > Soil > Wetlands | place: USA... | reverse complement strand
AACCTACGCCGCTATCGCGAAACGGCGCGGGAAGAAGATCGCCACCATCGCGATCTCCCGCAAGCTGCTGACCCGCGCCTGGCACCTGCTCGCCGAAGCCCAGGCACCAGGCCCGGCCACACCAGAGGCCAGCACGGCCACGGCAGCACAACCCCAGACCGGGAGGGTCACCACACCCCGGGCGAGCTCGCCCTATCGGCATGAGCCGGCCACCGGCCGCGCTCGATCATCTGACTGAGCAGCCCGGTCCCCGGACACATGGTCATGGCAGCCGCCCGCACACAGGCGGCGCCGGATGGGTGCTTGCGAGACCACTCCGCCAGCCAACGCCGGGGAATGCACCACGACCCTCAACGACCAGCACGAACACCGGTCTTCCTCGCTTCCCATGATCGGTCGCCGCTAGCCGGCCTCAAGCTCGTTCGTCCTCGCCGCTCCGCGGCTGCGGGCGCTCCAGCTTGACCCCTCCTGCGCGGCGACGCGAACCAGGCAGCTGCGAAGAAGATCCCGCAAGAACAGTCAGGCCCAGCCCCGCGACACCGTCAAAGCCGCGGAGCTAATGACCCACGCCCTCTTGACACATCTGGCCCTTATGGGTGCCGAAATGAGGCCCCCGCCGCCGCCCGCGTTTATGCACAGGCATGCATAATCTTCCGTGATTCAGCCAGTACCTTTACGTCACAGCGGCGATTGCTACGCAACCTTTTGAGGAGACGCATAGAGCCAGATCGCCGACTCGGCGCGGCTAGCGCGGTCGAAACTTACGGCGGCTACGTTCGCGCAGATCAACCAGTTCGGAGCTGGCGAATACGCGGCGGAGTCCGGGTGACCAGCGATCTCTTTCCGCGCCGTCGCACGTGTGGGAGCGGTCTGTTAGACGGTCGGCTCGCTCGCAGGGGGAGCCTGCGGTCTCACCGTACGCGAGAGCGAGGTCGCGATGGCCGCGCTGCGCGGCGAGCCGACCCAGGCCATTGCACGGTGCCCGAAAGGCGGGTCGGTACGGCCGGGTCAGAACGCGATCTCGCCGGCGAACGGGATTGCGGTCAGCGGGAACGTCGCCGGGGTGAATATGCCTTTGGTGAGCAGGCCGGCCGCTTGGTGCGCGGGACCCTGCCGGGTGCCCGGATGCGGCCAGGTCGTTTCCGCGTAGACCGCGCCGAGCAGCGTGGACCCGGTGGGACTCGCCCACAGGACGTCAGCGAGTCCGACCTCATAGGCGCCCTTGAGCTGGTAGAGCAGCCGGGATTTACCGGTCGCGACGGAGTACGCGACGAACTTCGGGGCGTCCGCCGTGCTGCGCTTGGCCGTATTTCCGCCGTACTGGGCGCACAGGACAGTTTGTCCGTCGCCGGTCAGCTGCACGGTGTCGCAGTCGGCGCCGTCCGGGACGCGGAACACGACCGTGCTGATGTCGAGGAGGTTACCGCTGGGGCTGTCCGCATCCACCGTCCGGATAGTGACCTGGGAGAACCCGTATGTGAACGGAGGGCCGGAAGCCGAGGTGTTGATGCCGTCCGTGACCGCCAGGGTGCGCCCGCCATCCAGCCAGGTCAGCGCGGTGTTGGAGTACCGCCCGTAGTACCAGCCGAACCCGGCCGGGAAGCCTTTCGTGTCTGCTGTCCAGGTCCGCACAGACGCTCCGGTAGCCAGCGAGTACAGGCTGATCACCAGCGGACCCGGCTTGCCCGACCGCACGTTCCGCTGGAACATGACGGCGAGTTCCCTGCCGTCGGGGGCGAGCGCGATGGCGCTGACCTGCGTTCCCGCCGGTTCTGCCGGGATCGGCAGCCGGGTCACCGTGACCGGGTCAGCGCTGCCGGGAGTCAGGCGGAGCAGATACCAGGCCACCGGGTTCGCCGACGGGAGTAGCGGCTGCACCGGGAACCGCTCGGCGGCCACCACGAACGTGCGGTCGTCGGCGGCTGCGGTCAGGCCGGCGAACGTCTGGCCAGCCGGCGGGTGGACGGTGGCGACCAGCGTGCCGGTCCGGTCGTCGCCAACCTGGACGCTGACTGGGGTCTCGTGCTGGCCGGGCAGGATCTGGGTAATGGGGCCGCTGGGGTCGTCGAGGGCCGCGTAGTACTCCGGGAGCGCCCCGCTGACTGCCGGGAGGGTGACCGGGGCGGCGGGCGTCACGGGCGCGTTCGGTATATGGCGCACCGTGGCGAGCGAGATGGCGAGCGCCGCGACTGCCGCGGCGGCGGCCACCGGGGCGGTCCAGGCGACCCAGCGGCGCGACCTTGGCGCGCGGCCGGGGACCTCGGGCAGGTCGAGCGGGCGGACGTCGCGGACCAGGGCTGCCCTGGCCCGCGTAGCGGCACGGACGCGGTCTTCGACGCTCATGACTCCTCCTTGAGCATCCGGGCGAGAGCGGCAATCCCGCGGGAGGTGGCGGACTTGACGGTGCCGCGGCTCACGCCCATCGCCCGGGCGGCCTGGTCCTCGGTCATGTCCAGGTAGTAGCGGAGCACGACGGCCTCGCGCTGCCGGGCCGGAAGCCGGCGGAGCGCGGCGAGGACCTCGCGGTGCGCCTCGCCGAGCATCGCGGTCGCCTCGGCAGACTCGGCGTGTCCGGGGTCGTCGGGGGCGGCCCGGCCGCGGCGGTATTTGCCGCGGTGGATCATGCGGCATCCGTTGAGCACACTGGCATGGACGTAGCTGAGGGCCTTTTCCTGGTCCTGGAGCGCGGCCCAGCGGCGGTACAGGCCCAGGAAGGCGTCCTGCACCACGTCCTCTGCCGTTGGCTGGTCTCCGACCATCAGCACCGCGAGCTTGACCAGGCCGAGCGCGTGGGCCTGGTAGAGCGCCGCGACGTGCTGCCTTGCCTCCGCAGCCTGCCGTGCCTCCATAATCGGGCTCACGAGTCTTAAGATGCCCCAGGCGCCAGAAGGTTGCCCGGCCGCGCGGATGAGCAGCCGAAACAGCCGCTGTTCGTACGCGGTGGGAGATGAGCCCGTGACGACGGCGTCCGCAGTGGCAGCGGCTTGCCATCATGCGGATCTCGTTCTCGGTACCCTTGTCAGTGATGGGCTGCGCCGCGCCGTCGCCTTGATAGACGTACCGCCAGATCCGGCAGGGCAGCGATCTCGTTGTCCCGCAACCAGTAGCGCGGCAGATCATGACTCCGGCGCGATCCAGGGTTCCAGTGAACGGCTTACCTGCCCAAACGCCATGGCAATTATCACCCCGAATGCAGCGCGGCCGCGTATTACATGACCCATGGCCGGACAGCTGCAGATCTCCCCGTTCGGCGCTGCCCACCCGACATGCCCTTGCTGTGGGACACCAGCGGCGGACTCGAAACGATCGCCAGCAAACTGCTCGGGCGCTAAGTTAGTCAAGGTGCAAAACGCCAACACGGCCGCGGCTGGCGGCGGGCCGCAGTTTACTGGCTGGTGTCTGGACAAGGAAGATCTCTGCGTTGCGAAGTTGTGCGCATTTCGAGAGAAAGACCAGAACTTCGTCTCCGCGCTACTCGGGGCCAGCCTCGTGGATCCGGGAGTGATTGCAGCACGCCTAGCGACGGTTCCGGAGCAATACAGGCCGACCGCGGTGCGCGCGGCTGAGTGGCTTGCGTCCTCAGCATAGGTCTGGATACTCCCAACGAGCGGGCCGCCCTGAACGTTGGTGGCCAGCGCAATAGCCGGCCGGTCGTCTGAAACCGCACCACAGCCGCGCCACCTGAACGCGCACTCATCTGCAAGTCGGGGCATTGTGCCCTGATTCCCTGTGGTGGGGCGGCGGCCAAGGTACGGCGTGCTCGAGGGTGCCTCGGAGCTAAGCCGCCTGCTCCAGAACTGCTCCAGAACCGTTGAGCAGAGCGCGGCGGCTGCCCGGCCGGCGTCAGCCGGGCAGATAGCGGGTCGGCGTGGCCGCCAGCGGCTGGGCCCTGGGCAGTCGGCTATCTGAGGGATCCCGTCAGCTGCCGGGTTGCGTTCTGGTGTTATCGTTCAGCCGTGCTTATCGTAACGGGCAGTGTTAAGGCCCGGCCAGACAGCATTGACCAGGTCCTTGCGCTCAGCATTGCCCACGTGCGCCGCTCCCGGCAGGAACCGGGGTGCCTGGCGCACGCCGTTCACCGCGATTGTGAAGATGCGCTGCGGCTGGTTTTTATCGAGCACTGGGCCGATGCTGACGCGCTGCGGGCACATTTCCGGGTGCCCGCATCGGGCGCGTTTGTGCAGGAGGTCTCGGCCCTGGCCGCTGGCCCGCCCGAGATTTCGATCTACGAGGCGCACGCCTTGTCCTTGTAAGGGCGGACGACCCGTACGGCGTCGCCGCACCGCTGGCGGGGCCGGTCCGGCTCACGCACCTGTGCGCTTCGGAAAGGGCTCACGGCCAGGGCATCGCGATGTACTTTCGGGATACCAAAAGACGCACTCTCTTGCCGTATGGCGGTCGTTGTCAATGCGCTGAGGTGCCGATCCGGGAGGGTGGATTATGGTCGCTGCCGATGGGGTCGGCCGAGGTCGATACGGATGTCCAAATCCAGGTGCTCGGCTAGGAGGTGCTTGAGTTCGCCGCCTTCGATGATCCGCAGTCTGTTGTTACGGGCGGCAAAGGCTTTGGTTTCTGCGCTGACCCAGGCTGTGGTGACCAGGACGCCGCTGTTTGCGCGTTTTTCTTCCACCGACCCGGCGAGGGCGCGGACGTCGTTGGTGGGGACGCACTTGCTGTACTGCTTGGCCTGGATCAAGATCTCTGCCTGGCGCACGATGTCGGTCTTGTTGTAGGCGACGGCGTCGATGCCCTCGTCGCGGGAGGACTGGGTGACGTGCACCTCCAGGCCCATGGCCTCGAACAGCTGGCGGATCAGGTTCTCGAACTTGTACCAGTCCATCTTCAGCAGGTCGGGCCGGGAGTCGATCCCGGCCAGCGCGTCAACCGGGTCGGCGAAGCGGTATTTTGCCTGCTGGAACTGGATGACGGGTTCGACGGGCTCGAGGTCGTAGGGGTGCGGGGAGACGATCGCCTTGAGGTGTGGGAGGCAGCTTGGCGCCGGTTGAGCGTGGCGATCCTGACCGCGCCGTGCCGCTCGGCCAAGGCGACCACGGACGCATCCGTCCCGCCGAGCCGCAAGTCAGCGTCGGTGCTGACCAGATCCTGGATGCGTTGCCCTTCGGTTATGCCGAGATCGGCCACCTCCAGCTGTCCATCGATGATGGACGCGTACAGGCTGGCTTCCGCCTTCGCGCCAAGCTGCCGGTCGATCAGGTAGGCAGCCTCAGCGATGACCATGGCCGTGGTGACCAGGGGACCCTCGTCGCTCTCCAGCAACTGCCGACAGACCGCGTGGTCCTTGTCGGCACGATCGGCCGTCGCGACCAGCGGGCCGGTATCGACGATCAGCACCTAATCGCGCCCGAACCCCTCGGCCAGCATCTCATCAGCTTCGGCCGCGCCGCGGCCAGAAGTCGAAGCACCCACGGCGGCGAAGGCCAGCCGGCGACGCGGCGCCCTGGGCAGCTGCGCCGCCAGGAGAGCCGCCGCCAGCTGGTCTGCGGTCTGACCACGACGGGCTGCCTCGGCGGCCAGCGCCTCCGCGACGGCGTCATCCAAGTGCAGCGTCACTGTCGTGGCTCCAGCGTAACAGCCCATGCGCGCGGGCCAGGATAACCGTGGCGGCCACGGCGGGTTGCCATAGCCGGACGATTTGGACGCCTCCTGAACGCGCAGAAGGTATCTCTCAGCGGCTGGTAATCGGCGGGGCGCGCGAGTACCCCGTTGGTTAATCCAGCTAGACGTCACTCTCCATAACAGTCACTGTCGGCGGCCGTGGCGGGAGTCCCGGCCGGGCTGCGGCATCGATGGCCTTCGATCCGGGCCCGAACCTGGTGCTACAGGCCCGCCAGTCCGGCAGCGGAGCCTTTGCTCCATGGCGGGCTATCGTGATCTTGGACGCCACCCCGGGAACCACTTGCGGGAACCACCGTGCACACCCTCCCTGGAACCGCAGGACATTTCCAGGCACGGATTCCGCACGTCACGTGTATGAGCCGACGCTGTGAGCTGGGCAGATTCCCGGCCCCTGTTTCGCCTTACAAGCGAGAATCCGGTGGTTCGAACCCACCTGCGCCCAGAGGTAATATATATTATTCGAAATATTGTTCCAATATGGAAGAGTAATAGGGGAGCTGAAGGGACCGCTGGGCGCCCATGGAGGATGCCGTGGGCATGGCGAGGACAGCATCTACTTCAGGGCGGACAAGAACCAGTACGTTGGCGTTCTCAGTCAGCTTCAACCGGTCGGACGGCCTCTGAGCCGGGGAGGAGGATGAACGCGGCGGTATGACTTGGCGGCACGACGGCGCGGTGCCGCTGATCCAGCGTTGCGATTTCGGTGAGCTGCGGACGCTCTGCGATGGCTATCACGGCGGCATCGATGATGCCCAGCGGGAGATCCATGTAGGTCTCCACAAGTTCGGCCATGCGCCGGATGTCTTCTTCCTTGATTTCGGCAACGTGGAAGCCGTCGCTGCTGAATGACTGGAGGAAGGTAGCTTCGGCCTGCGGTCCTACTCCTGACTGCAGGTAGCCCATTCCACCCAGTACCGGCGGCGGCACCAGCAGCGGTCCTTCGGCCCGGGGCAGCAACCTCAGACACGCCTGGTGAGCCTGGTCTTTGACGTTGCCCGCGGCCAGGAGCACCCCGGTGTCGCATAGCAGCATGTCAGCGGCCGAGTTCGGTGCTGAGAATCTCCTCCGCTCGCTCAGCCGGATCGGGCTCGTCCTGAAACGACGCGAAGAACGGCAGGTCTCGCCCCTGCCCGCCGTGCTGTGCTACCCGGCCGCGGATCAGCTCCAGGGCTGGCTGGACCTCATAGTCAGGAAGCCGATCCACCCGCTGATGGAGTTCCTCGCGCATCGCGCTCATGGACGCATTCCACGGTCCACAGCATCAGCGGCGCCTTATGCCGCGCCACTGACCGAGCCGAGACCGATGCCTCACAGATGATTTAGCGCGATGTTGCCGCGATGAGGGACATCCCGGACGCCAATCTGCACGGTGTCCCGGTGATGGACGCGCTATCTTGTGCGGTGCCATAACCGGGCGTTCTGTACCGGCTGGCGCTGGTCGCCGCGTGTTATGGACTCTGATGGCACAACCCGGCCCCGGACGGTTCGCCAGGCCACTGCGGAGCAGCGTACTGCCCTGCCCATGGCGATCTGCGGTCAGGCATAGGCCAGAACAAGCTGAATCACCGCCGCTACCAGAATCAGCACCGCCCCTGCGGCTAGCACGGACCAGACGGCTGCGAGCCGGATGAGCTGAGCAGCCCGCGCGGCAATCTCGCCGTGCTCCTGGCGGATCTGCTCGAGTTGGCGCGGGATCTCGGAGATGATGGCTGCCGGGGTGATCACGGCTACCCGGGTCCTGAAGATCGTCAGCCTGCTTATCTTGGTGGTCTCGAGCGCGGCGCGCGCGGCCTGAGGCAGGTCCGCGAACAGATCCCGGTACTCGATGAGGCTCGCCCGGGCCTGAGTCCACGTGCCGAAGGCCAGCAGCGATGAACCGGCCACCGTCAGCCATTGCGCACCAGCGCTCCATGACGACATGACCGAAGCCTCCCACGTGTTCGGCGTTTCTTTTATGAGCACGTAGAGGCGGGGTGGCGTCGTTCAGGATGAGCGCGCCGGTCTCGGGCGGCCGGTTGGCATCGGTTTTCGTGCGCGACGACACCGTGAGCGTGGATGAGCCGGTGCTGGTCCGAGGACTGCCGGATGCCTTCCCGGTGCTTATGGTGCCGGTTGCGACAGCCAGCAGCGGCGGCGGCTTCCCGGCTGAACCGAAACAAGTAAGTCGTTATGTGGCCGTCAGGGCCGGTCGACTTCGAGGTGGCGGCAGCCGGCGGCGGCGATGGTCTGCAGGTCGTCCTCGTCGGCCGCACACGCAGCAGCCCCAGGCCGCGGCGCCCAGCGGCCAGAGAGGACCCGAGTAGCGCACCGCGATGTCGTACACCACCCAGCGTGGGCAGGCCTGGATCGAACACGTACTGACCCGTGCTCCGATCCGCGAACGACGAAATTTCGCATGGCAGCGGTATGGCCGCGACCGCGACGCTGGACCTAGACCCGCAAACCGGCCTGTTACCGGCCAAACCTGTAAGGAGCGGCAATGAGCACCAGCAGCCTGCGCGCCACGGTGCGCAACTTCACGGACAAGGCGGACGAGCACGGCATCCTCAGGGCAGCAGGCCGCATGACCAGACCGCTCAGGGCGGCAGCGACGACAGGCGCCGCCGTGCTGGCCGCCGCCGGAAGGGGAGAGGCAGTCAGCGGCAGGCGTGCACCGGCGGGTAGGGCCCCGCTCCGGCGATGGCAGGTCGGCGGCATCGCGGGCACGCTAGCGGCCGCGGCGACCGCTGCCGCGCTGGTGATCAGTTCGGGTGGGCAGGCGCCTCAGGCGGCGGTGAGCGTCCGGGCCGCGCCGGGAACGAGTGCCGGGGTCATCCAGGTCCTGGACAAAGTTACCCCGCTGCCAGCCGGGGGGACGACGCTCACCACAGCGGCCGTCGCGTGGGGATTCCACGACGGCCAGTTCTTGGTGGTCGCAAGCTACGCGGATTTCCTGGACACGGTATTCGCCAAGGCCATCAGCACAGCCGAGAACTACTGCATCGAGGCCGGCACTGAGTTTGTCGACACTAAGGAGGACCCGGAGGAGGATGACGACCCGGCGGCTCTCGCAGCGGCGCTCGTGCTCATCGCCCTCGTCCGGCATGACTGCGACAGTGTCGGTAAGGACCTGACCAGCTGGGCGGATGGCTGGCCGTGGTCGAATTCCCACGGCGTCTGGGCGACCGTTTCCATCTGGCCGACGCCGAGGGTGCAGATAGGACGCTGGTAGCACACGGGTCAACTCCGCCCCTACTATCCGGCCTGGCGGGTCAGCGCGCGGAGGCGGGGAGGTCGGTGCCTGCGCTGTCCCAGATCACGTGGATGACCTGGTCGGGGGTTTCGAGTTGCGGGGAGTGGCCGGTGCCGGGGAGCAGCTGGAGCCGGGCGGCGGGGTCGCGGCGGCGTAGGCGCGTCCGTAGTCGGCGTCGACGATCCGGTCGCTGGAGCCACAGCACCAGGGCGGGATCTGGAGCGACCCCAGTCGCCCGGCGAGGGTCGTCGCGGGGTCGGTGCGGAACGGCCCGGGGTTGTGGAAGCTGCGCTGGAAGACCTGGTCCATGGTGAGGGAGAAGAAGTCGGCCACCGGGTGGCCAGGCACCTGGATCCCGACCGCGTCGATCAGCGAGATGCCGCTGACCCGCGGCGGCTTCAGCAGCGCGATCTCCGCGGCGATCCAGCCTCCGATGGAGTTCCCGATAACGGTGACGTCCTGAAGGCCGAGCTGGTCCAGCAGCGTGGTGTACAGCGCGGCCAGGCCGCCGACAGAGTTCAGCGCCCCGGGCCGCGGCGTGCCGCCGAAGCCGGGGTGGGTGGGGACGAACACGCGCACGTCGCGGGCGGCGGCGGACAGCCCGGCGAACCCGGTCACCGAGGCCGGGCCCGCCGTGCAGGAGCAGGAACGGAGGTCCGGACCCGTAGTCGGCGACGGTCACCTCGACCGAGCCGATTCCGTCGACGGGCACGGTGCGGGTTGCGGTGGTGCTCACGAGGCCTGTCCTTTCCTCGTTGCTGGTTTCCCGCCGGCGGCTCGGTGGCGTAGCGGCTCATCACCTCGGCCGTGGCCTTGGCGGTCAGCGCCCGGCCGCCGCCCGTTCAGCGAGGTCGTCCGGCACGGCGGATGGTAACGCTCGCGCCGGTGCCGGTGGAGAAGGCCCTGCCCGTTCGAGATGAAAGATCATTGGCCCGAACGGACAGTGGCTCCTGTTCCAGGGAGACCGGCTCCCGCTGCTATCGGCTTTACCTGACGTGCGATGGGCTCGGCACCGGTTCAGGAGCGGGCGCCGTCGTCCTGGCGCGCGGCAGGCGGTTGAGGACCGTGGGGGTGATGCGGCGGTATGCCGCGGGGTCGACCGGCATGAGCCAGTGCCACGCGCGGACCGCGGCGCTGATATTGACGCCGAGATCGCCGAGCACCTCGTCGGCGTTGTGCAGCGAGAACGGGATGATCTTCCCGCCGCGGCAGTGGTGGGTGTCCGTGGCGACGTCCATGAAGGCGAGCTGGTCGGCGACCTGCTGGCGCATCGCGTCCGGCTCGGGCACCGCGACCGCGCCCGCCAGGTCCGCGGCGATCCAGACCGCGGCCATCTCGGCGTTGAGCGGGCTGAAGAACGATGAGTTGTACCCGTTGAAGTACAGGCCGGGCACGTCCACCGGGCGGATCTGCCGGTAGAGCATGAAATTGCCGCGCTCGTCGAGCACACGCCGCGTCACGTCGGCGGGCAGGAAAGGCACGCCCTGGATGAACCCGGTCGCGCAGACGATGAGGTCGGCAGGCAGCAGCGTGCCGTCGTCCAGTTCAGCGGCCGGCCTTCCGCCGTCGGCCAGCAACCGGGCGATGGTCCGGTTCGGGTGCACGACGATACGGCCTGCCGCGACGCCCTCGTAGAACCCCTCGGTGGCGAGCCCGATCGCGCCGCGCACGATGTCCTCCATCTGCCCGGGCGGCATGAGCCCGAGCCGGTTGAGCCCGAACTGGCGGACCGACGCCGACCCGATCGAGTTGATCATGTTGCCGCGCATGCCGTTGGCCGGGCCGTGCAGGAACTTCTCGACACCGCGTGGACGCAGGTACTTGAACAGGGCCTCGCCCATCCGGGTCAGCAGCAGCATCTTGAAGTTGACGAAGCCGCCGATGCGGCGCGGCACCTTCCACAGCAAGTGCCGGGCGATCACGTCGGTGCTCGCCGCCGCCTCGCTCACCGGGACCGTGATGTCGCAGGCCGATTTGCCGTACCCGACGACCAGCACCCGCTTACCCCGGGCCTGCTCCACGTCGTGCAGGCTGGTGCCGGCGAGCACCTGGCCGCCGGCGGCGGTGAACTCGGCCTCGCCCCGGTAGCGCGGCACTGCGGGCTCGCAGAACACCCCGTTGGCCACCACGAGCGTGTCGAAGTGCTCGGTCGTCCCGGCGGCCGTGACGTCCCACCCGCCGGGTGCCGGGGCGGCCGATGTCACCTCGGTGCACAGGCGCAGCGACGGGTCGAGGCCGAAATGGCTTGCGTAGGCCTCGAGGTAGGCCTGGACCTGCGCACCGGTCGGCCACTCGGGATAGTCGCGCGGCATGGGGAAGTCCGACAGGGAGTACTGCGCCTTCGGGCTCTGCGTGGTCAGCCCCGGGTACCGACGGGTGCGGCTCCACACGCCGCCGACGTCGGGGGCCTTGTCATAGATGACGACGTCGTGCCCCGCTTGCTTCAGCACCTTCGCGGTGGTCAGCCCGGCGACCCCGGCACCGACGATCCCGACGCGCATGGTCAGCGCACCTCGGGGGGCAGCTGCAGCATGATGCCGAAGTCCGCCATGATCTGCTTCATCTTGCTGACGTCCCTGGGCCCCGGCGGCATGTCGGCCAGCGCCTGGTAGTAGCCCTCGAGGCCGGCCGGCGACACGACCGAGATGACGCGAGCCTCCTCGTCGTAGGTGTTGCGGAACGTGTGCACGACGTCGCGTGGCAGGTACAGGTAGTCGCCCTGGCCGAGGGTGAAGTCCTCGCCGCCGAGGTAGACGTCGAGCTTGCCGGCCAGGCAGATGAACGACTCGTCCTCGCGGGTATGGATGTGCTTCGGGGGACCGTCGGTGCGCGCCGGGATGGCGTACTCGAACAGGGAGTACGCGTCATGCGTGGACTTGCCGTTGGTCTTCATGGTGATGCCGAGGCCGATCGCCGCGATCTGGTGCCCTTCGCGCGAGGACAACATATAGCCGCCGCCAAGAGTCATCGCCGCCTCCTTATGTCGCACACCGCGGAATTCGCACGTGTGTAATGTCACAGCGTGCGGCGGCGCAGCCGACACCGCAACGATCTGTCCCGCTTAGCGGGACTGCAGTCGGGGGCGGCTGGTGTAAGCGCGGGACGCCGCGGCGGCCGCCATCCGCACCGCGGGCCCGATGCGGTCGGCCCGTACCAGCTGGCTGGGGCCGGTGACCGACAGCGCCGCGGCGACCTCGCCGAGCGGGCCGAAGATGGGCGCGGCGACACAGCTGACGCCGATGTTGCCCTCCTCGCGGTCGATCGCCCAGCCGCGCTCGGGCACCGCCGTCAGTTCCCGCATGATGGCGACCCGGCTGGTCAGCGTGCGCGGCGTGCGGGCGGGCAGCGGCCCGGCCAGCACGGCGTCGATGAGCTCCGGCTGCGAGTAGGCCAGGATCGCGCGGCCGAGCGCCGAGCAGTACGCCGGGATCATGCCCCCGGTCTGCGACAGCATCGGCATGGACCGGTGCCCGGTGATCTTCTCGACCACCAGGACCTGCGTGCCGTCTAGGACGCCGAGCTGCACGGTGATCTTCGTGGCCTGGTGCAGGTCCTGCAGGAACGGCAGCACCGCCTCGCGCAGCTCCAGCCGGATGGGCGCCAGGCTGGCGATCTCGAACAAGCGGTTGCCGATGCGGTACCGGTCAGCCGGCTTTTCCAGCCACCCGAGCTGGATCATCCTCATCGCGGTCCGGTGCGTGGTCGAGCGGGGCAGCCCGCACCGGGCGACAAGCGCGGCCAGCGTGAGCTCCCTGTGGGTGGCGTCGAAGGCACCCAGGATCGCTGCCGCCCGGTCCAGCCCGCCCTCGGGCAGCCCGTCCTGAGACTGCGCCGTGTCCCGCTGGGTGGGACTCATCCTTGGTTCCGCGACGTCATACGGGTCAGGCTAAGCCCAGGACGGCATCGCACACGAGTCCCCTTGGAGGCCACCATCACCGAACGGACCGCACTGATCGGCGGCGGCGCCAGCGGCATAGGGTTCGCGATCGCCGCGCGCCTCGCGCCGGCCCACCGCGTCGTGATCACCGGCCGGCACGCCGAGCGGCTCGAGAAAGCGGCGGCGATGCTGCGCGAGCGGACAGGGGGCGCGGTCGGCACGCTGGTCAGCGAGATCGCCGCACCGGACGCGGCGGCGGCCGCGATGGACGCGATGACGGCCAGCTACGGCTCGCCGGACGTACTGGTACTCAACGCCGGCGGCCCGCTGCCCGGCCGGATCCTCGACGTCGCCGACGACGCCTGGCGGGCTGGCACGGAACTGCTGCTGCTCGGGCCGCTACGGCTGGCCCGCCTCGCACTGCCGGGAATGGCGTCCCGCGGCTTCGGCCGGCTGGTCTTCGTGACCTCGACGGCGGTCCGCCAGCCGCAGCCGGACCTGGCTATCTCGGTGGTACTCCGCGCGGCGGTCACCGCCGCCGCCAAGCTGCTGTCCCGGGAGTACGCCGTTGACGGCGTCACGGTCAACTGCGTCGCCCCCGGCGCTACCGACACCCAGCGCCGCCGGGACGTGCTGGCCGCCCGGGCCGCACGGACCGGCCAGCCAGTCGCCGAGCTGGACGCGCAGGACACGCGGGAGGTCCCGGCCGGCCGGCCGGGCACGCCGGAGGAGATCGCCGCGGCTGTCGCGTTCCTGGCCTCGGCGGACGCCGGCTATGTCAACGGGACCGTACTCACGGTCGACGGCGGAAGGACGGAATCATTCTGATGGGACTATCTGGCCCTGGCTTCGACATGGCCGACTTCCTCGGCGCGATCAGCTCGTGCGTCCGTCCGGGCACTGCCCGGCCGGTCGTGGTGCACGCCGGCGAGCTCGAGACGCTCCCGGCCGCGCAGGTCCGCAACCCGACCTCGCTGGCGATCGCCGGGCGCTTGCCGACCGCCACGTTCGAGCTCTTCCGGCAGACGATCCCGCCGGGCCAGAGCTCGGACATGCACCGGCATCACCACGAGACGGTGCATTACGTCATCTCGGGCCACGGGCACAGCGACATCGAGGACGACACGCAAGGCTGGGCGGCCGGCGACTTCATCTACACGCCGCCATGGACCTGGCACCGGCACTACAACGACTCGGCCGGAGAATCGGTCGAGTTCCTCACCATCGAGAACTCCCGCCTGCTGCAATCGCTCGGCATCACAAGGCGGCAAAGCGCCGGCATGTGCACCGTCGCCGAGGCGCGCACACGATTCCCCGAGGACCAGTCATGAGTAGCGACCTGCCCGAGCACATCAGCATCTGGGGCGAGCTAGCCGACACCGACCACGAGCTGGGCCACTTCGACGTGCATGGCGTGCGCACCCGGGTGCTGCGCGCGGGATCTGGTCCCGACCTGGTGCTGCTGCACGGCACCGGCGGCCACCTGGAGGCCTACGCGCGCGACATCGCGGGCCTGGCCACCGCCTTCCGCGTCACCGCCTACGACATGGTCGGCCACGGCTGGTCCGGCTTGCCGGACCGGCCGTACACCATCGACGTTCTCTGCGACCACCTGATCGGGCTACTGGACGCGCTGGACATCGGCACCGCGCACCTGTCCGGCGAATCGCTGGGCGGATGGGTCGCCGCGTGGGCCGCCGCCCACCATCCCGACCGCGTCGGCCGGCTCGTGCTGAACACCCCTGGCAACATCGCCAACAAGCCCGAGGTGATGGCCCGGCTGCGCGAGAGCACGCTCGCCGCGGTCCGCGACCCGAGCGACGCGACGGTGCGCCGCCGGGTGGAGTTCCTGTTCCACCACACGGAGATGGTCACCGACGAGCTGGTCACTCTGCGCCGTACCGTCTACAGCCGGCCCGGGTTCCTGCGCGCGATCACCAACACGCTCGTGCTGCAGGACCCCGCCATCCGCAAGGACTTCGCGTGGGATCCGGGCTGGGTCGGCAAGATCACCGCGCCGACGCTGCTGCTGTGGACCGATCACGACCCGACCGGAGGCCTCGACGAGGCGGCGATGCTCCTCGACTGGCTGCCCGACGCCCGGCTGCACGTCATCGCGGACGCCGGCCACTGGCCGCAATGGGAGAAGCCCGAGGAGTACCTGCGTGTCCACCACGACTTCTTGTCTGGCGGCACGGTCGGCGGCATGGCTGGCGGTACGGTCGATGCGGTGAGAGCGTGAGTGAGATCATCGGCATGGTCGGCATGTCGCACTCGCCGTTCGCGACGATGCTGCCGCCCCGGGACGCGACGGCCCCGGGCGGCCGGTTCCTGGCCGATGCGGCCCGGGTCGCTGCCGCGGTCGCCGCGCTGGCCCCCGACGCGCTGGTGGTAATCGGCCCGGACCACTTCCACGCCAACTTCTACGACGCGATGCCGCCCTTCGTGCTCGGCGTGGAGCAGGCCGAGGCGTTCGGGGACTTCGACACCCGGTCCGGGCCGCTGCCGGTGGCGTCCGCGCTGGCCTGGTCGATACGCGACGGGCTCGCCCACGACGGGTTCGACATCGCCCTGTCCTACGCGCTGACCGTCGACCACGGCATCGTACAGAGCTACGACATGGTCGCCGGGCAGGCTGAGCTCCCGCTTGTCCCGCTGGTCATCAACACCGCCGGCCCGCCGCTGCCGTCGATGCCCCGGTGCGTGGCGCTCGGCCATTCGCTGGGCGCGGCGATCCGGGCCAGCAATGCCGGTCGGGTGCTGGTCATAGCCAGCGGAGGGCTGTCGCACTGGCTGCCGTCCAACGACCTCCGCGACTCCTCCGTGCCGGCCGACCGCCGCACGGCGATGATCCACGGCCGGCGCGACGTGCGGGCTGTCGCAGCCGGCCGGGAACCCCGCGTCCGTGCCCTCGCCGGGAACCCGGACGCCCCGGTCAACGCCACCTGGGACACCTGGTTCCTCAAGCAGCTGGTCACGTCCGACCTCGCCCCGGTGACCGACCTCGGCGACGAAGGGCTCGAGGAGCGGGCCGGCAGCGGCGGCCACGAGATCCGCACCTGGCTCGCCGGCTTCGCCGCGGCTGACCTGCCGCTGGTCTGGACCAGCTATGAACCTGTACCGGAATGGATCACCGGCATGGGAATCGGCACGACTTTCGAGGTGGCGTGATGTCGCTCGCGGTACCGTCCCTGGACGCTTCGGCCACGATGGCTCTGGAACGGCTCGCCGCCGCCCGCGCCACCGGCCGCCCGTGCCCGCCGGTGCGCACGCTGCTGCCGGCTGGCGACATCGGCGCCGCCTACGCCGTGCAGGCCGCGTGGGTGGCCAGCCAGGTCGCGGCCGGGGACGGCGTCGCCGGCCGCAAGATCGGACTCACCAACCCGGCCGTGCAGGCCCAGCTCGGCGTCGACCAGCCAGACTTCGGCACGCTGCTGGCCACGATGGACTGCCCGCCGGGCAGCCCGATCGACACCGGCCGGCTGCTGCAGCCGAAGATCGAGGCGGAGGTCGCGTTCGTGCTCGCCCGCGACCTGGACGCACCCGGCATCGGGCCGGACGACGTGCTCGCGGCGACCGAGTCGGTCGTCGCGGCCCTGGAAATCGTGGACAGCCGCGTCGCCGGCTGGGACATCTCCATCGTGGACACCGTCGCCGACAACGCCTCGTCGGGGCTGTTCACGCTGGGACCCGAGCGCCGCCCGCCCGGCGGACTTGACCTAGCCGCCTGCCCGATGTCCCTGTGGCGCGGCGAAGAGGAGGTGTCCACCGGATCGGGCGCGACCTGCCTCGGCCACCCGGCCGTGGCGGTCGCCTGGCTCGCCGCCACCGCCCGGTCGTACGGCCAGCCGCTGCGCGCAGGCGAGATCGTGCTGTCCGGCGCGCTCGGCCCGATGGTACCGGTCCGGGCCGGTGACCGCTTCACGGCCGAGATCGGCGGGCTGGGCCAGGTGACGGCCATGTTCGCCGGAGGCACGCGGTGATCGGCGCGGCGGTCATCGGTTCCGGCAACATCGGCACCGACCTCATGATCAAGCTGCTGCGGAGCGCCGGGCCGCTGCGGGTGAGCGCAATGGCAGGCATCGATCCCGCCTCGCAGGGACTGGCCCGCGCGGCCCGCTTCGGCGTCGCGACCACCGCCGATGGCGTCAAGGGGCTGGTCGCGCTGCCCGGTTTCGACGAGATCGGCGTGGTCTTCGACGCGACCTCCGCGACGGCGCACGTGGCCAACGCGGCGGTACTGGCGCCGTACGACATCCGGGTCATCGACCTCACCCCGGCCGGCCTCGGACCGTTCGTCGTGCCGGCCGTCAACCTCGACACGCACCGGCACGCGCGTGAGGTCAACATGGTGACGTGCGGCGGACAGGCCACGATCCCGGTCGTCGCCGCGGTGGCGTCGGTGACCCCCGTCGCGTACGCGGAGATCGTCGCGTCGATCTCCTCCCGCTCGGCAGGCCCGGGGACACGGGCCAACATCGACGAATTCACGCAGACCACGGCCCGCGCGATCGAGACCGTCGGCGGCGCCGGGCGTGGCAAGGCGGTCATCATCCTCAACCCGGCCGAGCCGCCGCTGATCATGCGCGACAGCGTGTACTGCCTGGTCGCCGCCCCGGATGCGGCGACGCGCGCGGCCATCGCCGAGGCGGTCACCCGGATGGTCGCCGACGTGGCGGGCTACGTGCCCGGGTACCGGCTCAAGCAGCCTGTCCAGATCACCGAGGTCGACGGTGGCGTCAGTACCCTCGCCGACGGCGTAACCCACCAGGTGACCGTCCTGCTCGAGGTTGAGGGGGCCGGGCATTACCTGCCCCCGTACGCCGGGAACCTCGACATCATGACCTCGGCCGCGGTGCGGGCCGGCGAGCGGCTGGCGGTGCCATGAGGCTGTATATCCAGGACGTCACGCTGCGCGACGGCATGCACGCCACCCGCCATCAGCTCGCTCCCGAACGCGCCGCGGCGATTGCAGCCGCCCTCGACGCGGCCGGTGTCAACGCCATCGAGGTGGCGCACGGCGACGGGCTGGCCGGCGCGAGCGTCACCTACGGGCCGGGCAGCCACACCGACGGCGACTGGATCACGGCGGTCGCCGCCGTCATCACCCGCGCCCAGCTCACCACCTTGCTGCTACCCGGCATCGGGACGATCGCCGACCTGAAGCGCGCGTACACGCTCGGCGTTCGCTCGGTGCGGGTCGCCACCCACTGCACCGAGGCGGACATCGCCGCCCAGCACATCACCACCGCACGGGATCTCGGCATGGACGTCGCCGGATTCCTCATGATGAGCCACATGGCCGAGCCGGCCACGCTCGCCGCCCAGGCCGCGCTGATGGAGTCCTACGGCGCGCTGTGCGTGTACGTCACCGATTCCGGTGGTCACCTGACTCCGCGCGGGGTCCGCGAGCGCGTGCGCGCGTATCGCGACACACTCGACCCGGCCACCGAGATCGGCATCCACGCCCACGACAACCTGTCCCTTGCGGTGGCCAACTCGCTGGCCGCGGTCGAGGCAGGCGCGGTCCGGGTGGACGCCTCGCTCGCCGGGCACGGCGCCGGCGCGGGAAACTGCCCGCTCGAGGCGTTCGCCGCGGCCGCCACACTGGACGGATGGGAGCACGGCTGTAACCTGTTCGCTCTGCAGGACGCCGCCGACGACCTGGTGCGGCCGCTGCAGGACCGGCCGGTGCGAGTCGACCGGGAGACGCTGACGCTCGGCTTCGCCGGGGTCTACTCCAGTTTCCTGCGGCACGCGGAGTCGGCCGCTGCCCGGTACGGCGTAGACGTGCGCGCGCTGCTGCTCGAGGCCGGCCGGCGCAAGCTGGTCGGCGGCCAGGAGGACCAGCTCGTGGACATCGCCCTCGACCTGACCGCCAGTCCTCCCGGCATCCGCTGACTGGCCAGATCAGGAGCGGCTGGAGCCAGCCGCAGGTTCCAGTTCTTCTCCAGGTGGTCGATCCGCTTGAGGAACCGTCTGGCCGGCTCCTGCCTGGACACGTCGAGCATGATCTTGACGACATGGATGCCGTTACCGGTCAGGTACGTTCCCAGTCGTTGATCTCCCGGTAGCGGCGGGCCCAGACATCGTGCTCCTTCTTCTGCGCGGGCAGATGCTCCGCAGCGAGCAGGGTCCGGATGCACCCGGACCACGCGCACCTCCTCATTGTGCGACCGGTTGAAGATGCCGATCGGCCAGGCCGACGACTGGGAGGTGCCGGAAATGGCGTCGCTCGTCATGACCTTGGCCGTACGTACGGGGAGCGTCGGCGAGCGGCGGTGCGGCTTGGGCTTGTCCGGCGTTGTACGGTCAGGAAGGCCAGTACGGAGCGCGGCCGGCCAGGAGGATGCATGCGCGAATTCGGCGTACCTGCGCTTACGGAGATCCCCGCATCGGCTCGCCTCACCGATACGGTTGTCCGCCGGGCCGGGACGGAGCCCGGCATGGTGGTGCTGCGCAGGCGGACCGACGCTGGCAGCTGGCAGGACGTGACGGCCGCGGAGTTCGCCGCCGAGGTGACCGCCCTGGCCGGCGGCCTGATGGCCGCGGGCATCGGGCCGGGCGACCGGGTCGCGCTGATGTCGCGCACCCGTTATGAGTGGACGCTGATCGACTACGCCTGCTGGGCCGCGGGTGCGGTTACCGTGCCGGTCTACGAGACCTCCTCGGCCGAGCAGGTCCAGTGGATCCTCAGCGACTCGTCCGCGCGCGCCGTGTTCGCGGAGACCGGCGCGCACGCGGAGATCATCGGCAGCGTCCGGGGCAGGCTCCCCGGCTTGGACCACCTGTGGATGACCGGCGGGCTGGACGTGCTGGTATCCGGCGGCGCGCAGACCAGCGCGGAGCAGCTGGAACAACGACGGACCGGGACAACGGCCACGGATCTGGCGAGCATCGTCTACACCTCAGGCACCACCGGCCGGCCGAAGGGCTGCGAGCTCACGCACGGCAACCTGCTCGCCGTGGTACGCAATGCGATCGGCGCGCTGCCGGAGATCTTCGAAGCTCCTGGCTGCTCGACGCTGTTGTTCCTTCCGCTCGCGCATGCTCTGGCGCGCATTGTCCAGGTGGGCTGCGTAGAGTCCGGCGCGATCCTGGGGCACTGGCCGGACATCAGAACGCTGGCCGACGGCCTGCCAGAGTTCCGCCCCACGTTCCTGATCGCAGTGCCGCGCGTGTTCGAGAAGGTCTACGAAAGCGCCCAGCGGCAGGCTGCGGCGAGCAGGGCCACGGCCAGGATCTTCGCCGCCGCTGCGGGCACTGCTATCGCGTGGAGCAAGGCGGGTGACCGCGCCGGCCCGGCCCTGCGGCTGCGGCACGCCCTGTTCGACCGGCTCGTGTACCGCCGGCTGCGGGCGGCGGTCGGCGGCAGCATGCGGTACGCGATCTCCGGTGGTGCGCCGCTCGGCGAGCGGCTCGGCCACTTCTTCCGCGGCGCGGGCATCACGGTGCTGGAGGGCTACGGCATGACCGAGACCACGGGTCCTGCGACCATGAACAGGCCGGGCCGCAACAAGATCGGCACGGTGGGGCAGCCGTTGCCCGGGGTCACTATCCGCACTGCCGACGACGGCGAGATCGAGATCCTGGGCCCGAACGTCTTTCCCGGCTACTGGCGCAACGGCGGCGCGACCCGCGAGGTGCTGGACCCGGATGGCTGGCTGAAGACGGGCGACACCGGCAACGTGGACGACCAGGGATTCCTGCAGGTGACCGGTCGGAAGAAGGAACTGATCGTCACTGCCGGCGGCACGAACGTCGCGCCTGCCGTGCTCGAGGACAGGCTCCGCGCGAACCCGCTGATCAGCGAGGCCATGGTGGTCGGCGACGGCCGTCCCTACATCGCCTGCCTGGTGACCCTGGACCCCGAGGCGCTGCAGTCCTGGAAGCGGCAGCACGGCAAGTCCGCCGACGCCACCGCCCGCGACCTGGCCCTGGACCCGGCGCTGATCGCGGAGATCCAGCTGGCCGTCGACGATGCGAACAAGGCGGTGTCGCGCGCGGAATCGATCCGCAGGTTCCGGATCCTCGACACCGAGTTCACCGAGGCCTCCGGCCAGCTCACGCCCACGCTCAAGCTGCGCAGGAACGTCGTCGCCAGGCAATTCGCGGCCGATATCGAGGCGCTCTACAGCCCGGCCGGCTGACGGTAGCTGACCGGCCTGGACACCCAAGGCGCTATGCAGACCAGCAGTCCGGCTCAACGACGCGTCAATGACCTGCGGGATACCTGATGTGGACCCGGCACGGGGCCTGCGATGGTGGCGCGGCATGCCTGGCCATCCCGCAGTGGCATCGCGCACCCATCGGCAGCTGTACAGACGCAGTCCGGAGGCGGTTAACTGAGCTGAGAGCTACCGGAAGGCGGTGAATTGACTGCCCTGTGATGGTGGCCGGATTCAGCTTCCGCTGGTCCTCGGACCGTTCTCGAACGGCGAGTTCATGTCGGCGGCGGCCAGCCCTGCTGACGTCCGGCTGACGGAGGTTGTGCTGCAGCGGGCTGCGGCTGCAGCCGGCAGGGACCGCTACGGCCATCCCGAGCTGACCGGTGCGGTGAGGGAACGGGTGCTCGGCCTGAACGCGGCGGAGCGGTTCGGGTTAGATCCCGATGCCACCCCGTGCGAGCTGGCCGCGGACATGCCGGCCGTGAGGAGGCCCGTGCAGTGTGAGCTGGCCGCGGCCGGCGAGCTGCCCGCGCCATGGGTGCCGCCGGGTCCGGTTAGTCGTGGCCAGCTGCAGCGGGGGCGTGCGGGTCAGGACGGTCCCGGGATCCGCGCCAGCGTTGCTGGTCCAGGAAGCAGGTGGTCATTATGCCGGCCCGGGCGGAGCGCGTGAGGTTCGCGGTCTGCTGGATGCTGGCGGTGTGCTGCGCGGCGGCTGTGGCGGGATGCGGGTCTGGCAGCGGCCCGGATGCACTGACTGCACCCATGCAACCGGATGTACTGACGGCACCCGTTAGCGTCGTCCGCACCGCTGCCGGGACGGTCGCGTACCGCGAGCTGGGCAGCGGGCCCGCGCTGCTGCTCATTACGGGAGCGGGGGTCTCCATGGACGGCTGGCCGCCCGGTTTCGTCGACGCCCTGGCCGCCCATCACCATGTGGTGGTCTTCGACAACGCCGGGGTGGGCCGGACCTCGGCGGTCTCGGTGCCGGCTTTGCTGAGCATCACCGCGATGGCCAGCCAGGCCAGCGCCCTGATCGCCGCGCTTCGGCTGGGCCGCCCGGCCGTGCTCGGATGGTCGATGGGAGGCATGATCGCGCAGGCTCTGGCTGTCAGCCATCCGGCCCAGGTCAGCCGGCTCATCCTGGCCGCTTCCGCCGAAGGGACGGGGAAGGCACGGCCCCTGCCGCCGTTCGCCACCGTGTCCGGCCTGAACCCCGGGCAGCTCGCGACCCGGCTCTTCCCGACGAATCAAGGCGCCGCAGCCAGGGCTTACCTCAGCGCCGTCCAGCAGTACCCAGGCTACTACGGGGTATCGGCCGCCACCTTTCACAGCCAGTACCTCGCCGCTGAGCGATGGATGGCGGGACAGGACGCAGCGGGCCATCTGGTGGCAGATATCCGGGTACCCACGCTGGTCGCCGACGGAACCCTGGACCCGTTCGAGGGGCCGGCCAACGCCAGGCTCCTAGCCAGCACCGTGCCCGGCGCGAAGCTGCTGCTCTTCCACGACGCCGGCCACGCCTTCTTGTTCCAGGACGCAGCGACGTTCATCCCAGCCGTCCAGACCTTCATCGGCTGAACAACCGCACAACCTCAGGCGACGGGGCGGGGCCGCGTGGCCGGGGCACACTCCGTGCGGGCCAATCGCGTACGGGCAAGTGCTCTGCGAGCCGCAGCCACGGCCTTCAAATAAGCTGATCACCGGTACTGACCGGCGGAGGGACGAAGACGTGGCGGCGGACAGCCCGGTGCGGTGGGGAATCCTCGGGACGGGCGGGATCGCGAGCACGTTCGTGACCGATCTCCGGCTGACCGATTCCGGCGTTGCCGTCGCGGTCGGGTCGCGCAGCCAGGGATCGGCAGACTGTTTCGCGGACGAGTTCGGCATCGCGGACCGGCATGCCAGCTACGAGTCACTGGTGGCCGATCCGGACGTCGAGGTGATCTACGTGGCGACGCCGCACCCCATGCACCACGACGGGGCCATCCTCGCGCTGCGGGCCGGCAAGCACGTGCTGGTCGAGAAGCCATTCACGATGAACGCCGCCGAGGCCCGCGAGATCGTCCGGGTGGCGAGGGAGCGCGGGCTGTTCGCCATGGAGGCGATGTGGACCCGGTTCCTGCCGCACGTGGCCATTATCCGGGACTGGCTGGCCCGGGGCGCGCTCGGCGACGTCGTCACGGTGACCGCGGACCACGGCCAGTGGTTCGCCCAGGATGCCGGGTTCCGGCTGTTCGCACCGGAACTGGGCGGCGGCGCGCTGCTGGACCTCGGCGTGTACCCGGTGTCGTTCGCGTCGATGGTCCTCGGCACGCCGAGCCGGATCGTGGCCATGAGCGACCCGGCGTTCACCGGCGTGGACGCGCAGACGTCCATGTTGTTCGGCTACGACAGCGGCGCCCAGGCGGTGCTGACGTGCACCCTGCGGGCGAAGAGCCCCACGAGGGCGGCGATCGTCGGCACCGACGGGAGGATCGAGGTCGAGGGCGACTTTTACGCTCCCGCGGCCGTGACGCTCATACCGAGGAATGGCGCCCCGACCCGCGTCGAATCGGCGCGCGAGGGCCGGGGCCTGCGCTACGAGGCCGATGAGGTCGCGCGTCGGCTGGCCGCTGGTGACGTGGAGAGCCCGTTGATGCCGCTGGACGAGAGCATCTCGATCATGGAGACGATGGACACGGTACTAGCGCGGGCCCGGCAGAGCGCATGTACGACGACCTGACGCCGACGGCTGTCGGGAGAGGGGGAGACGACGGTGCACTTTCAAGGAGGACCAGCGTTTCGCTCGAAGCGATGACGTCAGCCCAGGTCAAGAGCGTGCTGTGCCGCCTGCACGCCGCCGGGCACGCCAGCGGGGCGGCGCCGCTGTTCATCTTCGACGCCGGCTACAGCGCTGCCGCGCTCGCCGACGGGCTGACCGGCTGCCCGGCGCACATCCTGGTGCGGCTCCCCGCCGGGAGCGTCTTCTACCAGGACGCCATCACCTGGCCCGGCAAGAACGGCCGCCCCGCCCGCCGGGGGCCGGAGGTCCACTGCCTGGAGCAGGCGGAACTCGACGAGGCCGCCGGGGGACGCGGTGCGAAGGGCCGCAAGAAGCCCCTGCCCCCGGCCCCGGAGCCCGACGAGGCTCTGATCCTGCCTGGTACCCCGCTCTACGGCACTGTCCGGGTGGATGCCTGGCATCATGTTCACCCCCAGGTCCACGGCGACCGCGTCACCGATCGGCACGCGGCTCGATCGTTACAACGTGCTGCGCGAGTTCAGGAAGATCACTGCGGCAGCTGGCCTCGGTACCGACTGGGTACCGAGGGAGTTGCGGCATACGGGCGTCTCCCTGCTCAGCTCCGATGGGGTGCCGCTCGAAGACATCGCCGACCTCGTCGGGCACAAGGGCACCAACACGACCGAGACCGTCTACCGGAAGGTGATCGTGCCCGAACTCCGCCAGCCTGCCCCGGGTATCGGGCAGAGCTAGGCCGGCAGGGACCGGCCCGGCTATCACCTCGGGGCCGGGCCGGTCCCGAGAAGAGGTGCCCAGCTCCGCGGGAATGCCAGCCGCCTGCCGGACCTGCGCCACCGCACCGGGGAAGTCAGCCGCAGCGGCCTCCGCAGTCTGCGTTACGAGATCAGACGGGAACCCTGGCCGCAACCTGCGGCCAGGGTTCCCGTCTTAACTGACGTAACGTGCCGAGACGACCGGGTGAGGAGCCCACCATGTGGCGGACACCGATTCTTTGCTGCTGCGCGCTGGTCCCCGCCGTAGCCAGCCTGTTCCTTGGCGGCGGTAACCGGCAGATCGCGGCGGATGAGGCATTCGCGGCCCGGGCGTACGGCAATTGCGCCGCGTTCACCCCGAGCCCGCACCACTGCTCGTTCGCGGTCGCCGCGACGGCCGACCGGGCCGGCGGGCGGTTTTACGCCGTCGAGTTGCGCGTCCAGACCGGCGATGACTGCTACGCCGGTATCGTCTACTTCTTCGACCGGACGCGGTTCACCGGGCGGACCAGGGACCTTCCCCCGTACAGCGTCGGCGGCGTGACCAGGGTCCGTGCCGACGGCACCGGCCGGTTCGCGGTGGTGTACCTGGTGAACAAGAACGAGTTCACCTCGTGTGCCGCGGGCGGGGATGCCGGGACCGACACCTACGTCTACCGGTGGACAGGTCACCGGATGGTCAGGCAATCCGGGGTTCTCCCGGGTCGGCCCGAGGTCATCCTGGGCACCGGAGTGACGGGGCCCTGGCCGCAGTGAAACCAGCGGCACCGATCACGGGCCGATCCGGAGCGGGTCCGCGCAGGCAACCGCCCTTTCCCCGGCCGGTGCAGCAGTGCTGGCATCGCACTTTATATCTATGATTGAGTTCGCCGAGGGCAGAACGCCCAAATCCCCACTCGGGTGCGGCACGGCCGACCGTTCCGACCGGCCGGGACTTACGCCAGATTGGCGGATAGTTCGGCTGCGCGCTCCGCAAATGCCGGGGCAGGATCGTGACGGACTCATCGGGAGGCAAAGCGTCCTGCCGACTCTGCGTTGCGCGGCTTGGAAGCGTGTAGATATGGCGCGCATATCGGCCATGTGCGGGTAGGCGGAACGTTATCGAATGGGGCCGACAGCCAGCGTCACGGTGGCACAATGACCGGTATGCCGGATCCCCGCGGCGAGGACCGTGCCGAACCTGCCGCCGGGCTGCCCGAGTCCACCGGTAGCTCACCGGCCGGCGGCTCGCCCGGGCGGCGGGGCATGCCCGTTGCCACGCGCTCGATCTGGGTGCTTGAGCACGTACAGGACTGGGTCACGGTCGCCGTGGGAATCGTCTTGGTTTTGTTGGCTGCCACGCTACTGATCGCCGGGATCGTCGATTTCCTCGATGGGTCCTCTGGGCCGATCTCGGCCGGCGCCCCGATCCTGCTCGACCGGGTCCTGCTGGTGCTGATCCTGGTCGAGATCGTCTACACGGTCGTGCTGTCCTTGCGCGCGCACCGTCTGGTCGCTCAGCCGTTCATCGTCGTCGGGCTGATCGCGGTCGTCCGGCGCATCCTGTTCGTGCTGACTCCCGGCAGCCAGAACACGGTCAGCACGTCAGAACTGGCGCTGCTCGTCGCGATGGTGGCCGTATTCGTGGCCGGACTTGTCGTGGTCAGCCGCTTCGAGAAAGGCGATGACTGAGCGGGATACCTTGGCCGGCGCCGGTGAGCATCCCGCACACCGTGCGGTTTCCCGTCTGCGCCAGGAAACCGCAGGCCAGCATGGTGAAGGTGCGGAACGAGGGGGTGGTGAACAGCGGGGTGAACCAGCCAAGCAGGCCCGCCAGCGAGGCGGGTATCGGTAGCGTTGCCTCCGGGAGCATGGGCGGGGTTCCGTTTCGTGGGCGGTTTGTTAAGCACCGCTGGTGGTCACTCCTTGGCGGCCGCGGCTGCAGGACCTGGTCATCCCGCCGGACGGCACGGCGTGCCGCGTCCGCTCCGGTGCGCTGGCGCACCCGGCAGTCGTGGCGGTCTGTCGTCTCCGGCGCAGGTGCCGTCTTCACGTCCGGCACGCGTGGCCTTGCACTCGGTGGGTCCGCGCCCCACAGTGCGGTGCGCTGGCCCTGCTCAGCGGGCACGGCGCTGGAACGCTGCGGGGGACAGTGCTGCGGCGGCTAGCGTCAGGCCGCCCCACCAGGCCACGGCGAGCCACGGCGCGGTACCCGCCGGCTGTTGCTCCAGCAGGGACCTGACCGAGTTGATGATGATGGTGGCGGGCTGGTTGCGGGCGAAGGCCTGCAGCCAGTGCGGCATGGTGGCGACCGGTACGAACGCGCTGCTGGTGAACGGGATGAGCATGAGGAAGAAGGTGAAGCTGCTGGCGGCGTCGGGGGAGGAGACAAGCAGGCCGCCGAGCGCGGCGAGCCAGGAGACGGCCAGGATGAGCAGCACGATCAGGCCGGCCACGGCCAGCCATGCCTGCGGCGATGCAGCCGAGCGCAGGCCCATCGGCACGGCGACGGCGAAGACCAGGGCGGCGGAGACCGCGTTGCGCAACGCGGCCGCGGACACGTGGCCGGCGAGGAACGCGGCGCCGTTGATGTCCAGGGCGCGGAAGCGATCGATGATGCCGGCGGTGGCGTCGCCGTTGACGGTGACCGCGGTGGTGGAGGCGCCGAGCATGACGCAGGTCAGCACGACGCCGGGGGCGAGGTAGGTGACGTAGCCGGTGCCGGGGATGGCGGCGCTGATGGCCCCGCCGAACAGGTAGCCGAACACCAGCATGAGCATGACCGGCATGAGCAGGGCGGTGAGCATCGCGTCAGCGCGGCGGGTAGCCAGGCGAATGCTGCGCAGCGCCAGGATGGCGCAGTCGGCGGCGGCCTGCCGCGGCCCGCCCGGCCGCGACGGGACGGTGCCGGACCTGGCCAGGAGCAGGTCAGCCATGAGGCCTGCCTTGCGAGTCCTGAACCTGGGACTGCTGGTGAGGGTGACCGGTCAGGGCGAGGAAGACGTCATCGAGGGAGGTGGCGTGCAGCGTGAAGGTCGCCACCAGCGTGCGGTCCGGGTCGATGTGGTCAAGGAGGGCGCGTACCGAGGCCGCGGCGCCGTCGCTGGCGGCGCTGATCGACAGGCGGCCTGGGTCGCGGCCGAGGGCGCGCGGGCCGAGCGCGGCCAGCAGCGCTGAGTACGCGGCGGTGCCTGCGGCCACCAGATCGAGGCGGTACCCCGCCGTCCGCGCCTTGAGCTCGGCGGCCGTGCCGTCGGCGACGACGGCCCCGCCGTCGATGACGGCGACCCGGTCGGCCATCTGGTCGGCCTCCTCAAGGTACTGGGTGGTCAAGAAGATGGTGACGCCGTGGCCGGTCAGCCCCGCGATCATCTGCCACAGCGCCTGGCGGCTGGGCAGGTCCAGGCCGGTGGTCGGCTCGTCGAGGAAGATCACGGCCGGGCGGGCAACCAGGCTGGCGGCGATGTCCAGCCGGCGGCGCATCCCGCCGGAGTAGGCGGCCACCCGCCGGTCCGCGGCACCGGCGAGGCCGAAGCCTTCCAGCAGCTGGCTGGCCCGGGTGCGGGCCTGCCGGGCCGGCAGGCCCGACAGGCGGCCCATCATCTGCAGGTTCTCCGCGCCGGTCTGCAGCGCGTCCACCGCGGGGTACTGCCCGGTCAGACTGATGGCATGGCGCACCTGCCGCCGCTGGCGCGTGATGTCATACCCGGCGACCGTGGCCCGGCCGCTGTCTGGGCGCAGCAGCGTGGCCAGGATCCGCACGATCGTCGTCTTGCCCGCTCCGTTGCGGCCCAGCAGCGCGAAGATCGAGCCGCGGGCGACGGCAAGGCTCACGCCGTCGAGCACGGCCAGGTCGCCGAAGGACTTCGTCAATCCGGCCGCTTCCACGGCCGGCCGGTCGGTCATCGCGTTCCTCCTGCCCGCCCGCCAGCGCGGGCCTTGGTGCCGGCGATGGCTGGCTAGTGTTGATTGCACGCCCGCCATCTACTGCGAATCATATTCGCAGTAGATGGCGGGGATCAAACGCGCCGGCCGGCGGTGGCTCAGCCGAGCGAAGAACAGCAAGGAGGGACTCCCGTGCACGAGGGCAGCCGGGCAGGGCAGGCGCGGCTGCCGGTGAGCATCCAGACCGCCTGGGGGCTGCGTGACCGACCAGTCAAGGGGCCCAAGCCGACGCTGACCCTCGCCGCGATCGTGGCGGCGGGCGTTCAGATCGCCGAGTCCGAAGGGCTAGCCGCGATCTCGATGAGCGGGGTGGCCGCGCAACTGGGGACAGGGACGGCGTCGCTGTACCGGCATGTGGCGGCAAAAGGCGAGCTGCTCGCGTTGATGGCCGACGCGGTGCTCGGCCGTCCGCCGCAATTGAAGCCGGGCTGGCGCGACGGCCTGGGTCAGTGGGCCTGGGCGCAGCACGCGATCTTCCGCGCCCACCCCTGGGTCCTGCGGCTGCCGGTAGCGGAGCCTCCGGCCACCCCCAACCAGATCGCCTGGGTCGAATCCGGTCTGGCGGCCCTGTCCGGGACCGGCCTGACCGAGGCGCACAAGCTGTCCACCATCTTGCTCGTCAGCGGGTTCGTGCGCAGCGAGGCCACCCTGGTCACCGACGTCAACGCCGCCTTCCGTGCCACCGGCGCCACGCCAGCCCAGGCGCTGACGCAATATGGCCAGCTCCTGGCGGACCTGACCTCCCGCCATGAATTCCCCGCATTGCGCGCGGTCATCGACGCAGGAGCGTTCGAGAACGACACCCCCGACGGCGAGTTCACCTTCGGCCTGGAGCGCCTCCTCGATGGCGTCGCCGCCCTGATCCGCGCCCGGAACTGACCGGCCTCCCAGCCCGGCACAGCCAAGGCGGTCACGCGATAGTCCGGCGGGCCAGACGGCCCCGTTACCGCCCCGCCCCAGGCAGCGCGACGAACACCCCTGGCGGGATCGTGAAATGCGATGAGCCACAACTACAAGCCGGCCATCCCGCCGAGTCCCGCCGACTGAAACGTTCAGCCCGCCAAGTCGGACACTGACCCGCCCTCAGGCGGCTCAATCTCAGGCCCGGAACCGAAAACTGCGAAAGTCGAGTGATAAACGTCCGCATCTGCCGCCGCTAGTGATGGTTCCGGAGGAATACAGGCCGAACGCGGCGCGCGCGGCTGAATGGCTTGAGTGCTGAGCATAGGTCCGGATACTCCCAACGAGCGTGCCGCCACCCCGCGGTCCAGTAAGATCAGGATCCGTCCCGCTGCGGTGGCTGAGGTGACGACGTCTCGGTCCGGCGCGCCGATCAGGCCCTCGTGGGTGACGGTATCGACGTCGTGACCGGCACTGGCCAAGATCGCGGTAGAGGAGACGGGCAGGTTCTCCTCGGGCTTGAACTTCACCGTGTCTGCGGCAGGGGGAGTAGTTCCTCCCGCGCCAGCGCGGCGCCGTAGCCGGCGGCCGCGTGTACGCCCGCTACGGTGAGAGCGGGGTATTCGGCGGTGATTTCCTCGGCCGTGATGCCGGCGGCCAGGAACACGACACCGTCGGCAGGTCGCGGTAGGTCGGAGCTGGCTCTGACGCTGTGCGGGGGAGGCGTCACGCTGAGCCGGTCAGGGCGACGGCGAGGTAGGCGATGGCGATGACGAGGGCGAGCAAGGCTGGTGCCAACTTCGTTCCGGCGCCTGCGGCCCGCCGGTAGGTGATCACTGCGCGGGAGCAGAACGGTTCGGGCTGGGCACCGCCCTGGCCATCGTGCTCGACGCCACCCTGATCAGCGGCGTGATCGTGCCCGCGTTCACGCTGCCGGCCGGCAACGCCAACTGGTGGGCCCCCGCGCCGCTGCGCAGGCTGCACCGCCGGATCGGCCTGGCCGAGCACGGCCCGGCGATCCCCGCACCCCCGGCCGGAGCCGGACCGCCGCCCCCGGGCCGGCCTGAACCAGGCACCACCGCCCGTTCGGGCAGAAGATCCCCTAATTCCGGACGGGCGGCGTGACCCGGGCGGCCGCAGCGGCCGCTACCGGGGACGAAGGGCCCTTTCTGGCACTGCCAGACTGAGGCTAACCTGCTGCGAGCTGGCCGGGGAGCGGCTGGCCAGGCCTCAGGAGGGTAATGGGCCAATGAGCAGCCCAGCTATGCTGGCCAGTACCGCGAGCCCGCAACCCCCGGTCGACTTCAGCCAGCGGCCGATGCTGGTGTTCTGGGAGACCACCCGGGCCTGCCTGCTGGCCTGCCGCCATTGCCGGGCCAGCGCGACCGCCCAGGCGCCGCCAGGGCAACTGAGCACGGCCGAGGGCCGCGCACTGATCGACCAGGTCGCCGGCTTCGGGCGGCCATACCCGATCCTCGTGCTCACCGGCGGCGACTGCCTGCTCCGGCCCGACCTGTTCCACCTGGTCGATTACGCGGTGTCGCTGGGTATCCCGGTGTGCTTGTCCCCGTCGGTTACCCCGCTGCTCGACGCAGCCATGATCAACCGGATCGCCCGCAGCGGGATACGGGCAGTCTCGGTCAGCCTGGATGGCTGCCGGGCGCAGACCCACGACGGCGTACGCGGCATCGCCGGGCACTTCCAGAACACGATCACGGCCATCGCGCGGCTGGCCAGCGCGGGCATCACTGTGCAGGTCAATACCACCGTGATGGACGCAAACGCCGGTGACCTGCCGGGCATCGCCGCCCTGATAGCCCAGGCCGGCGCCCACATCTGGGAGGTCTTCTTCCTCGTCCAGGTCGGCCGCGGAACGGCGGCAGCGTCCCTGCCGGCGGCCGGGCATGAGGACATGTGCCATTTCCTGTACGACGCGTCGGCGTACGGCTTCATCGTCAGGACCGTCGAGGCGCCGTTCTTCCGCCGTGTGGTCAGGGCCCGCCGCGCCGGCGCCCCACCGCCAGACAGCGCGTTGTACCGCGAACTGGCCGGCCGCCTCACCGACCTGCTCGGCCCTGGCACTGGGCGCCCAAGCTCCCATACCGCACCCACCCGCGACGGCAAGGGTATCGTGTTCGTCGCCCACGACGGGCAGGTCTACCCGGCCGGTTTCCTGCCGCTGGGCCTAGGCAGCATCCGCGCCAGGCCGCTGCACGAGATCTATCGGCACGACCCGCTGCTCAGGTCAATCCGCGCGGCCAGCTTCGCCGGGCGATGCGGTCGTTGCGAGTACGCCGACCTGTGCGGCGGCTCACGTGCCCGCGCTTACGCCGCGACCGGTGACCCACTCGGCGAAGACCCGGCCTGCCCCTACCAGCCCGGCACGCGGTGATGACCACGGGAAGTGGTCAACCGGCCGAGGCAGCCAGCCGCAGACCCGCCTGATCGGGCGGTTCCGGCGCGGCGGTGTCCCGCGCTCGCGTCCGCTCGTAATTCCGTGACGGCATCCCATGGTGCCCAGCCGGTACCCATCTGGAGTGCAGGCGGATCGCGTGATCCAAGCCAGGGGCGCGGCCTTTCTGGTGACCTTGGTCCCTGCCGCCCGGGACCAACGCCTGCGGACCCGCCCCCCGGCAGCGCTATCTTGAAGCTTGCCTAAGGGAAAGGGAACCCGAAGGGGAACCGGAACCGGGCAACGGCCGAAGGGAACAACCCCGAGAACGCCGGACGATGGGAGCCAAAGGAAGGCGGGCGAAGGGGAAGAACCCGGCAGGCAGACGGGAAACCGGAGGAAAGCCCGCCGGAGGACCGGAGGACGTGAGGTGAGGCTCCAGATCACCCGGTGAGAGTCCGGGGATCCGGGGCCGCACGCATCTTGGGCGACAGCCAGACGGGCGTCAGGGATCGCGGCTCACCGGGAGATCGGTGTCGTGCGAGCCTGGCGCGTTCACTCGGCGGACACTGGATGGGGTGCGCATGCCTCGTGAGCGGAAGCCCCAGGTGGGGCGCTGGTCAGCGATGGGTGAGATCCAGATCCGGGAAGTGCTTCCGGGAGAATACAAGGACACTGGCAGCCTTACTCAGCGTGCGTACGCCGAGTACGCACGGCCGGGCGACCCGCTGTGGGACAACTACTTCAGCATGCTTGCAGATGTCGCCCGCCGGGCCGGGTTCGCCACGGTGCTGGTCGCGGTCGCAGGCGGGCGCATCGTAGGCACGGCCACCGTGGAGCTCGACCGGACGATCGAAGGAACCGATAGCCTGCGAACCGGCCAGGCCAACCTCCGGCTGCTCGCCGTGGACCCGCAGGCCCGGCGGCGCGGCGTGGGCCAGCGGCTGGTCCAGGCGTGCGTCCAGGTCGCCCGGGAGCCGGGAAGGAGGTCGCCACACTGCACACCACTGAGCAGATGGTGGCCGCACAGCGTATCTACCGGTCCCTGGGCTTCCGGCGTGATCCTTCTCGCGACGTTAAGCTGCACCCTGATCTGGTCCTGCAAGCTTTCCGGCTTCCGCTCCGGCCACTGAACCGAGAAACCTGCGCATCGCGCCCGGCATCCATGACCTGATTGGCATAGGTTGGGCCCTGACCTGTCGGGGCAGGGTCCTCCCGCGCGAGTTCACCCGCGACGGCCCGAACCGGCTGTCCCGCCTGCAGTGGAGCACGCCGCCATTGGCTGCCGCCTACCAGCGCG
>Ga0335074_10001378_pt1 | contig 32934 bp, 28 predicted proteins | sample Lox_Sample_23_FD_206715 | JGI IMG/M metagenome (GOLD analysis project Ga0335074, IMG submission 206715) | Soil microbial communities from Loxahatchee National Wildlife Refuge, Florida, United States - Lox_Sample_2.3 | ecosystem: Environmental > Terrestrial > Soil > Wetlands | place: USA... | reverse complement strand
GCAACCGGAACCAGCACCGCTGCCCGAGCCGCCGCCTCAGGTTGCCGAACCTCAGCAACAGCCACCGGAAACAAAAGACTTATCCGCAGAGCCCCAGCCCGAAACCCCACCCCCACCCCCACCCCCGGAAGAACCAACTCACCGCCCCAACCGCTCCCTGACTGCCGACGCACCCGACCCCGCCACCCTCCCGCCTCTTGAACGCCACCGTGGCAAATGCCAGGTCTGCAACCACCCCGACCGGGAATCGATCGACAGCGAATACCTCGAATGGTTTGCTCCCTGGGCCATCTCCCAGGAATATAAAGTTCCCGTTCGAGCCCTCCAGCGCCACTTCCGAGCCATGGGATACATCGCCCGTCGCCGCGAGCGCCTCGAAAACGTTCTCGATCACATCATGGAAAAGGCCTCCACCGCCAAATGTACGGGCGACACGGTCCTGAGAGCCGTCCGGGTCGCCACCTGCCTCCGAGACGGTAACCGATGGGTTGAACCATCCTCAAATGTCGTCTTCTCCACCCAACGAAGGCCGACAGATATGGCGCCCGAAATCCCGGCGCCGAAAATACCGGCCTTGGGAGGAGGCGCAAGCGAATAAAAACCAAAGGCGAAATAGGGCCAAATTTCTAATCGACACTGGTCGATTAGAAATCGCTCTAAGTCGCTGAAAATAAAGAGGAGGAGTCAATTCTAATCGACGCGTAAAGGGGTAGTTGAAAATCGCAAAAGCGCACGAAAAGCGAATGCCATGAACCGCCGGCGGAACTGAAGTTGGTCCGAAGGTTCATCGAAAGCTCAGAAAAAAAGGCCCGGAGGCGTTAGCCTCCGGGCCTCGATTTCGTAACGCTTCAGTTCGCTGGACTCAGTGGACCGGGCCGGCGATGGGCCGATCCTCGCCGCCGCTCGGCCCGCGCTTCACGGATTGCACCGGCTTTTCGAACTTGCCCAGTGCGATTTCCAGCGCCTCTTCGGCCGTGCGGACGAAGTGGACCTTCACGCCGTCGAGCAACTCGTCCGGCAGATCCTCTTTCACGTTAGGTTCGTTGTCCGCCGGCAAAATCACCTCGCGGATTCCGGCCCGTTTCGCTCCAAGGACCTTTTCCTTGATCCCGCCCACCGGCAAGACGATGCCGGAGAGCGAAATCTCGCCCGTCATCGCCACCCGCGGCCTCACCGGTCTGCCGCTGAGCAGACTCACCAGCGCCGTCACCATCGCGACTCCTGCTGACGGTCCGTCTTTCGGGATCGCCCCCGAAGGAACGTGCACGTGCAGGTCGAACTTGCGATAGAAGTCCGGATCGATCCCATAGCGATCGGAATTCGCGCGGACCCAGCTAAGCGCGGCTTGCATGGACTCCTGCATCACCTCGCCAAGATGGCCCGTTCGCGTGAACTGGCGCCCGCCCCGGGCTTTGCTCGCTTCGATGAAGACGATGTCGCCGCCCACCGGCGTCCACACCAAGCCGACGGAAACGCCCGGCTTCTGCACGCGCTCTTCGACTTCCTTCTCCAGCCGGAACTTTTGGATGCCGAGAGCCTCGTGTACCACGTCAACCGTGACCACATGCTTATCCGCTTTCCCTTCGGCGATGCGCCGCGCCTGCTTCCTCACGAGCGTCGCAATTTCACGCTCGAGGTTGCGGACGCCTGCTTCCCGCGTGTAGTGGCGGATCAGTTCGTGCAGCGCTTCGTCGGTAAACTCCACCTGCTCGTCGGTCAAGCCGTGCTCCTTGAGCTGCCGTGGAACGAGGAACCGCTTCGCGATGTGTACCTTTTCTTCTTCGGTGTAGCCAGGCAACTCGATGATCTCCATCCGGTCGCGCAGAGGATCCGGAATCGGGTCCAGCCAGTTAGCCGTAGCCACGAAAAGCACCTTCGATAGATCGAACGGTACGTCGAGATAATGATCGCGGAACGTCGAGTTTTGCTCCGGGTCAAGCACCTCCATCAGAGCCGAGGAAGGATCGCCGCGGAAATCGCGCCCGAGCTTATCGACCTCGTCGAGCATCAGCACGGGGTCCAGCGTCTCGGCCCGGCGAATGCCCTGGATGATCTGCCCGGGCAGAGCGCCGATGTACGTCCGGCGATGGCCGCGAATCTCAGCCTCATCGTGCATGCCGCCCAGCGAGATGCGGACGAATTTCCGTCCCATGGCACGCGCAATCGACTTGCCAAGCGAGGTCTTGCCCACGCCCGGAGGGCCGACGAAGCAAAGAATCGGCCCCTTCATGCCCGGCTGCAATTTCTTCACAGCCAGATAATCGAGCAGCCGCTGCTTCACTTTTTCCAGGTCGTAGTGATCCTCGTTGAGAATCTCTTCGGCCTTGCCGATGTCGATCTGATCCTCGCCCGTGCCGGAGGTTTTATTCCATGGCAGCGACGTCATCCACTCGAGGTATGTCCGTGACACCATGTATTCAGCTGAAGCGGGAGTCATCTTCGCAAGCCTCTTCAGCTCGCGGTCGCACTCCTTCCTTGCCTCGGCGGACATGCCCGATTCTTCGACCTTCTTCCTCAGCTCGTCGATTTCGGCCACGCCGTCCTCAGACTCGCCCAGTTCCTTTTGAATTGCCTTCATCTGCTCGCGCAGCAGGAATTCACGCTGGCTCTGGTTCACCTGCTCCTGAACCTGGTCGTGAATCTTGCTCCGCAGCTCGAGTACTTCCTTTTCTTTGGAGAGTTCGGTGATCAGCATCTCCAGCCGCTTCCGAACGTCAAACGTCTCCAGCAGCTCTTGCCGGACCATCGTGTTGAGCGAAGGCAGCGTCGCCGCCGCAAAGTCCGCAAGCCGATTCGGCGAATCTATATTCATCACCTCGGTTTGCAGATCGTCCGAAAGCTGCGGCGAACGAGCCACAACCTCACGGAATAGGTCCTTGACGTTGCGCTCCAGAGCCATCAGCTCCGGGTCGCGTTCGTCATCTAGATCCGGCTGAATTTCGGCTTTGGCGCGCAAAAACGGCTTAAGCCCCAGAATTTCGAGCACGCGAATGCGGTCTAGACCCTCCAGGAACGCAACCACGTTCCCATTAGGCATGCGAACCATTTTGTGTACCTTGGCCAGCGTGCCGACGCTGTGCAGGTCAGCACCCGTAGGCGACTCGATTCGAGGATCCAGCTGCGCCACGACGCCCAAATACTTCTCGGATCCGGTACCGAGCGAGTCTAATAGTGCAAGCGAGCTCTCCCGGCCCACCGGCAAAGGCATTACCGCGCCGGGAAACAACACCGTGTCACGAACCGGCAGGATCGGCAGCTCGTCTGGAATTATTCTTTTCGGTTTATTCACGTTGTCCCCCTTGGACAACTAACTCAACGACCGACACCGACAACGGGTAGATCGACCGTCTACAGCGTTAGATGCAGGAAAAAGGGAAAAGACTTTCCATTCGCATATACACGTAAACAAATATGAGCGTACAAGACTAAATATGTGAAATCAACCCCCATCCTATGCTGAGTTGTAGCGCTTCTTTGCCGTAAGTAAATGCAATAAGGCGTGTTAGTTATTTTTTAGACCTGCGAATTCTTCTTCGACCAGCCGCACTGCTGATTCATGATCGGCTATTCTTCCATCTAGCTGAGCATTTTCAATGGCTTCCAGAATTTCCCGAAACGCCGGACCCGGAGCGAAGCCCATAGACTTCAAGTCGTCGCCGGTCAGGAGTCGAGCCGGACGGACCTGCTCCGCAGGCGTCTCTTCAATAAAACGACGAGTGTAGTCATAATTATCCAGGCTCCCATGGCTCGAAAGGCAGTCTAACCTGTGTAATTCCAGATGCTCGTCGAACCGTTCCAACCGGATGAACCTCTTCAGGGTGGCGGGCTTCATATTGATTACGTCTTTGAACTTCATGTGATTAGCCACGAGCGCCGCGATCTGCTCTGTCTCTTCGTTTGAGAAGCGGAGGCGATGGCAGATGTCTTCGGCGATCCGCATCCCGATTTCGGCGTGCTCATTAAAACGAATACGATCGCCAGTAATCTCGGGCGGAGCGAACGTGGTGGGCTTGCCCACGTCGTGAAGCAGAACTCCCCATGCCTGCGTCTCCGGGCATCCCGGCGGCAGTTTCTCCAACATCAGGAGTGTGTGAATCCACACGTCGCCTTCAGGATGATACTGCGGTGGTTGCGGGACACCCTTCATGCGCGACACCTCCGGCAGCAGATGAATCAGCAGGCCGGCCTCGTCGAGGAGCTCGAACCCGCGGCGTGCCGCGCCTTCAATCAGAATCTTGGTAAGTTCGTCGCGGATGCGTTCGGCAGACACCTTCGTGACTTGAGCGGCCAAGGAACCATAGGCTTGGCGCGTTTGGGGGTCTAATTTATAGTCGAAGCGGGCCGCGAAACGGACTCCGCGAAGCATGCGGAGTTTGTCTTCCGTGAAGCGGCGAACGGGGTCGCCGATGGCCCGGATGATGCCCACCTCGATATCCTTGCGACCACCCACAAAATCGACGACCTGGTTAGTTTCGGGATCCAGCAAAAGGCCGTTGATCGTGAAGTCGCGGCGGCGCACATCTTCTTCGGGCGATTTCGTATAGGCGACGCGATCGGGATGCCGGCCGTCGGCAGAGCCGATGTCCGAGCGGAAGGTCGCGACGTCGACCTGAACCGGGTTTTCCTCGGCTGAGACATCGAGAACGACGATCACGCCGAACTGGACCCCCACGGCCAGGCTCCGTGGAAAGATCTGCTGCACGATATCGGGCGTCGCGTCCGTAGCCACGTCGTAATCAGCGGGTTCGCGGCAGAGAATGATGTCCCGCACGCATCCCCCAACCAGATAGGCTTGGTAGCCTTTGGCCTTAAGGGTGGCGCAGATTTGATAGGAAAGTGTTTTTCCGTCCATTTGCGCTTTACGTCCGAGTCGCGGCCACTGATAGCAAAAGGCAAGTGATATCGTCCTGTTGCCGTGCTTCTCCGACGAAGCTGTTCAGCTCTTTCATGATGCAGTCGCGCATATCGGCCGCGGTCCCTTGCGGAAGATCGCGCAGCAGGCCGAGCAGCCGCGTTTCGCCAAACTCGTCGCCATCTTCATTTACAGCATCGATCACGCCGTCGGTGAAAACGAAGAGCAAATCACCCTGCCCTAATTGGATGCTTCCGCAGTCATACTGAGGTTCAGCGCCGCGGAAGAGAGGCAGGCCCAGCGGCGGGCCGCCGGATTCAAGCCGTTCGGCTGCGTGCGACGCGCGCATGAGGATAGGCGCATTATGCCCGGCATTGACGTAACGCATTGCGACACTGTGAGGATCAATTTCGGCAATGAACGCCGTTGTGAAGCGCCGGCCTTCGAGATTGTGCGCGCGGGCGTAACGATCGAGGCCAGAGACATTTTCTTCGAGGGTAGCCGAGGTGCCGGCCAGGGCCCGCAAGCTGGCCTGGAACGTTGCCATGAGCAGGGCGGCGGGAACACTCTTGCCGGCTACATCGGCGACGGCAATGACGAGAGGCTCGCGACCAGCGGCATTGAGCGGCCGGAGAAACGCGTCGTAGCAGTCTCCTGCCACGGTGTTCTGCGGACGTGTGGCGAAGGCGATATCGATTCCCGGAACGTCGGGCGGTTTTGCGGGGACAAGCCACTGCTGGATTTCGCGCGCGATTTCGAGGTCGCGCTTCATCGTGACGCGGTCGGCGAGTTCAAGTGTCAAGATCAGGAACAGAAGGACTGCGCCGAACCACGACACACTCACCCTGGTTAGGCCGCCTCCAATGTGGACATCCGCAGGAATCAGAACCACGACGATTGCGAGGAGCAATAGAATGCGCCGTGCCGGCGTCAGCTTCATCAGCATCGCCTGAAAGAGGGCCCAGCTTATGCGGAAGGGCCTCTTCCAGCGGCTGGGCTCGCGATCGATCTCGTCCCAATCGACGTCGTGGGAAAAAAGCCCATAGCTTGCGCGCGCCTCGGAGAGAAATTGCTCCCAGAGCTGCTCGAGCTCAAAGCCCCCGGTGATCCGTTGCCAAAAGCCGCGCACACGGCGACCGCGGTCGCGGATTGCAGACAAAGCGGCTGTTTCGCGCACGGCCATGAGGCGATTATATGAGGATTGCGGCGCTGGCGCTTGGAGTTGCTTCGCAAATCTGCGAGACGTTGTCTATTACAAACACGGGAGGGCGTCAGCCGTTCGGCGTCAATCCGGACGGAGCTTATGCGCGAGCGAGCCGCCGAGTTGGAGCTTGGAGAAACCGAAACGGTCGCGGAGGTCGTCTGTAGTGCGTGCGAGGGTTTCCAGCTTCTCGCGGTGGCCGGGATCGAGCAGGTCAAGCTGGCTGGAAGCCGGTGAAAACGAGCTCAGCGCCGCGCCGAGCAAGCGCACCGGGCGCTTGCCGTCCCAGGCGCTGGCGAAAAGAGTGCGCAGGCTCTTGAGGATCATCGCGTCGAGATCGGACGGCTCGGCGAGCGTGTGATTGCGCGTCATCGTCTTGAAATCGGAGAAGCGTACCGTGAGCGTTACCGTTCGTGCATGCAAAGCCGCATCTCGCAAGCGCTTTGTGGCTTTTTGGCAGAGATAACTCAGAGTGGAATCGAGCTGGGCTCGATCGTTCGTATCTTCGCCGAACGTTTGGTTGTGCGAAATCGACTTCGGCTCGGCATCGAAGAAAAATTCGAACGAGTCGATGCCGCGCGCTTTCCGATACAAGGCCGTTCCCCAGCGGCCGAATTCGGATTCGAGCCGCCCAAGAGAGTGCGCTTGCAATTGCGCGATGGTTGCAATTCCCAGCTTATTGAGCGCAGCTTCCGTCACCTTGCCGATTCCAGGGAGCCTTCGCACCGAAAGGGGTGCGAGAAATATTTCTTCACTGCTTACGGGAACCCAGACTAAGCCGTGGGGCTTGGCCTGATCGCTCGCCACCTTTGCGACAAGACGCGTGGACCCAAGACCTCCAGAGCAGGGCAAGCTCGTTGTAGCCGTAATGTCCTGGAGCAACTTGTGCGAAGCAGCGAGCGGCGGACCGTGAAGCCGTTCGATTCCGCGCAGGTTCACGTAGGCTTCGTCGATGGAAGCCATCTCGACCACGGGCGAATATTTTCCGAGAATCGTGGCGACGCGATCGCTCCATTGCGCGTACAAATCGTGGCGATTATCGAGAAAAACGGCTTGCGGGCAGAGCCTTGCGGCCGTGCGCAGAGCCATTGCGGAATGGACTCCGAAACGGCGCGCTTCGTAGCTCGCCGAGGTTACGACGCCTCGCTGATCTCTCCGGCCGCCGACAATCACGGGGAGGCCACGGAGTTCTGGGCGCGTGAGCAGTTCGACGGAGACAAAGAAAGCGTCCATATCGACATGAAGGACAGCGCAATCCGAGGGCAGACCGTCGGCCGCATCGTGCTTGGCACGAAATTGAGCCAGCTTGGGCATTGGCGCTACGGGCTAAATTATAGCGTCGCCGGCGAGTATCCAAGCGCTCGGGTGTTGCTTGAAGCCGACGCGCGGGTAGTAATTCGTGGCGGCGGGCGCGGAAAGCAGGATGATGCGTGCCTGTGGGCCCCCGGCTTTTTGGGTTTGGCGAATCAGTCCCTTGCCGATCCCGGTGCGTTGATGCGAAACGCGAACAGCCAGATCGGACAGGTATGTAGCGTAACTAAAATCCGAAAGCGAGCGCGAGATGCCGACCAGGAGGTTTCCGTCCCACGCGCTGACGACGAGATTCGCATTTTTCAGCATGGAGGCCATGCGGTCGCGTTCGGCAATGGGGCGGCGCTCACCCAAGGTAGACGCAGCGTAGAGATCGATGACTTCGTCGAGATTCAAATCATTGCCGAGACGATATTCGATCATCGAGCTTATTCCCTTCTGGGCCCGCCCGTGAAAGAGGCGGCGAGGACACGTGGGATTCCCGCGAGATCGTTCGTGACGGTGATGTCTTGCCAGACGGAACGCGCTTCGATCATTTCACGGATGCGTTCGGCTGCGCCATAACCTGACTCCACGACGAGCACACCATTCTGCGCGAGCCGCGATTCGGCTTGCTCGATCAGGTGCGCATATATTTCGAGGCCAGTTGGACCGCCGAAGAGAGCGATTTCTGGCTCGTGCTCGCGGATTTCGCGCTGCAGTGTATCTCTATCCGAATTCGCGACGTAAGGAGGATTGCTCACAATAAGATCGAAAAGTTGTGATGGGTGTGTTGGCGAGCGATGACAGGTAAGCTCCAAAAGATCGGCCTCAGCGAACTGAATCTGATTCGCGACATTGTGGCGTGCTGCATTGCGTTGGGCGACGTCGAGCGCAGCCGCCGAAATGTCTGTCGCGAGGATCTGAGCGTTCGGAAGCTCCTTTGCCAGCGTGACGGCAATGCATCCGGAGCCCGTGCCAACGTCTGCGATGCGCACGCTCTCGCTGCGGTTTTCGGCGCCGATCCGCGCCAGTGCGACTTCGACCAAGTACTCGGTTTCCGGGCGCGGGATCAGCACGGCCGACGTCACTTCGAAATCGAGGCCCCAGAATTCCTGCTTGCCCGTGATGTATTGCGCTGGTTCGCCTGCAACGCGACGCGAGATTAGGCGAAAGTATTCTTCTTCGCGGTCATGTGGGATCACATCTTCGGGATGCGTGTAAAGCCAGGTGCGGTCACGGCCGAGCACATGAATCAGCAGAAGTTCGGCCGAAAGTGCGCCCGAAGGCACAGAAGCCTCGTCGAGGCGGGCGATGCCTCGTCTGAGGGCGTCGCGAATTTGCATTACTGGCATTGGGCGCATGGCGGAATAGTCGAGTCGCGTGAAACAGCGGCTACGCGAAGGAGCCTCAGTCTGCAGCTTGATCTGCATCGCCCTGCTGCTTATTTTCGGCGCCCAGTTCCAGTTTCAGGCGCTCTGATTCGAAATGGGTGACGAGCGCATCCACCAGCGCGCCTAGCTTTCCCTCCATCACCTGATCGAGCTGATGGAGCGTGAAATTGATGCGGTGATCGGTCACGCGGTTCTGCGGAAAATTATAGGTGCGGATTTTTTCCGAGCGGTCGCCGGTCTTGATCTGGCCACGGCGTTCGGCGGCGATAGCTTCGTGCTGCTTTGACTGCTCCATTTCGTAAAGGCGCGAGCGAAGCACGCGCATCGCCTTCGCCCGGTTTTTGATCTGGGACTTTTCATCCTGCTGAGAAACCACCAGGCCGCTGGGAATGTGCGTGATACGCACGGCGGAATACGTGGTATTCACCGATTGGCCTCCGGGGCCGGAAGAGCAAAACGTGTCAATGCGGAGATCTTTGGGTTCAATTTTTATGTCAATTTCGTCCGCTTCGGGAAGGACGGCGACGGTGGCAGCAGACGTGTGGATGCGGCCCTGCTGCTCCGTGGCGGGAACGCGCTGTACACGGTGAACGCCGCTTTCGTATTTGAGCTTCGAATAGACTTTGCTCCCCTGAATAGCAGCGACGATTTCTTTCACGCCGCCGATGGTCGCCGGAGAGCTTTCGAGAACTTCGACGCGCCAGCCCTGCGACTCGGCATAACGCGAGTACATGCGGAATAACTCGCCGGCAAAGAGAGCGGCTTCGTCGCCGCCGGTACCCGCGCGAATCTCGATCATCACGTTCTTTTCGTCATTTGGATCCTTGGGAATGAGTAAAAGCTTCAGCTCTCGCTCGACTGCCTCGCGCCGCGCGCCCAGTTCGCGCTCCTCGTCGTGTGCCATTTGCTTCATTTCGGCATCATCTGCTTCTGCAAAAAGCTGACGCGCACCCTGCAGCCCCTTATCGATATTCTTCCATTCACGATATTTGGCGACGATTTCGGCGAGATCGGAGTGTGTCTTGGCGAGCTTCTGGTAACGAGCCGAGTCGGCAAGAACCTCCGCGGAAGATAGTTCGCGCGTCATTTCGTCGTAGCGACGCTCGATCTGGTCCAGTTTTTCGAACAGCGTGAGATTCGCCATGTTTCGTACCTGAGCGCAAAAAGATTCGCTTTTGAAATGATGACGCGGAAATCAGGAACGCGATCGGCTGCGAGCGGTCGGAACAGTAAGGCGCTAATGGAAGAGTGCAGGCATCTCTTTACCTGTACGAATAATACGGCGGCGGCGATTCGCAGTCAAATTTCCGCGGGTACGCTGTTTCGCGAAAGGGGTAATCATGCCGACAAGCGCGATCGCGGCGGTTTTGCTCCGCATTGACGCAAAATGTTGAGTCTGCTATGTTTCCGTGTTGACAGAATCGGAGTGAACCAGTGAAGAGCCGCGCCTCGCAAGCTTCTTCAGCTTCCACGGCAGGGCAAAAGGGCCATAAACCATTGAAACAGCATGCCTTACACCAGCATTCGAAGACCAATGCAGCGCCGCCTGACCCTGACGCGCCGGCCAAACAACAACAGCTGAAGCTCTACGAAGAGGCCCTTACCCTTTTCCAGCAGCAGAAATTTCAGCGCGCCAAGCAGAGTCTGGAGAAGGTGATCGAGGGACCCAGTAAGGAGCTATGCGAGCGGGCCCGGGTGCACCTACGGATCTGCGAACAGCGCATTTCGCGTCCACCCGCCCCAGTCCTGAAATCGGCTGAGGACCATTACACGCACGGCGTGGCGCTGATGAACTTGGGGCGGTGGGACGACGCCCGCGAGCATCTGGATCGCGCGCGGAAGGCGGCTCCCAAGGCCGATCACATTGTCTACGCAATGGCCGTACTGGACTGCCTGACGGGCGAAGCGGACTCCGCCATGGACAATCTGAAGATCGCGATTCAACTGCGGCCCGAAAATCGCTACCACGCCCGCAACGACGAAGATTTCGCCTTTCTGCAGGAAGATCCTCGCTTCACCGAGCTTCTTTACCCTGAGCGTGACGGCTCGGGCGGCTGACCCAGTTTCGATCACGTGAAAGAACGCACGAAGAATCGCGCCCGACCCGCACATGCGGTTCGCGTAGTGGCGCTCGGAGGGGGAACGGGTCTTTCAACTGTCCTCCGTGGCCTCAAGCAGCACGTCGCACAAACGACTCGGGATGGCGCGCCGAAAGATAGGAAGGAGCGCGAGCGCTGCCCGATTTCGGATTTGGCAGCAGTCGTGGCCGTCAGCGACGACGGCGGTAGTTCCGGACGGCTGCGGCGCGAGTACCGGGTCTTGCCTCCCGGCGACATCCGCAACTGCATGGTGGCGCTCTCTTCGGATGAGCCATTGCTCGCCCACCTCTTTCAATACCGGTTTCCCACAGGACGAGGGCTGGCGGGCCACAGCTTCGGCAATCTTTTCCTGACCGCGCTCACCAACGTGACAGGCGATTTCCTTCGGGCGGTCGAGGTTTCGTCGCAGGTGCTTGCGATTCGAGGGCGGATCTTTCCCGCGACCGAGCAAAACGTGACTCTGGAAGCCGAACTCGAAGACGGTTCGATCGTTGCCGGCGAAACGAAAATATCGCGGTCACGTAAGCGCATCAGCCGGGTGCGGCTCTTGCCCCGCCGCGTGCGCCCGTCACCGCAAGCCCTCGATGCGTTGCGCCGGGCCGACTTGATACTCGCGGGGCCTGGTTCGCTCTATACGAGCATCATTCCGAATTTGCTCGTCGAGGGCGTGGTGGACGCGATTGCACGTTCTTCGGCGACGCGGGTCTATATCGCAAATTTGATGACGCAGCCGGGCGAAACTTCGCACTATTCGGTGTCTGACCACGTACATGCAATTTACGAGCACGCGGGGCGTCCGCTCTTTGATTACGTGATTGTGAATTCTGCGGCTATTTCGCCTCGGTTGCTGCGACGGTACAAGGCGGAGGGCGCGGAGCCGGTGGCTCCTTCGCTCCCTGAGCTCGCACAGATGGGGCTAAAGTGCATCGAAGCAGACGTCTTACAGCAGGATGAAGTGGTGAGGCACGATCAGACCGCGCTCGCCGAACTTTTGCTCGAGCGGTTCGTAAAGTCTGGCCCGAGCCTTCAAACCGTGTTCGGACGATAGATGCGGATGATGTCGTCTTTCACTTCCACAACCGAGCCGGGGAATTCCACGGCGGCATGGTCGCGCAGATCCTGAATGGAATAATAGTCGCCCTCGCCATCGAACCAGCGCGCGTCATCGATGAGCAATACGTGATGGCGGACTGGATGGCGGTAAATACACTCCATCTCCTCTTTGATCGGGGCTGAGACTTTGCCCCAGTGAGCGTCAACCCAAAAAAGGCATGGTTCGTGAAGGAGCGGCATGATCGTGGGCAGGATTTTGCCGCTGTCGCCTTCGTACGTATGGATATGCGGGTATTTCGCAAAAATTCGCTTGGCGCGCTCCGCATACCAGGGATTGTTTTCGATAGAGTAGATTTCGCGGAAATAATTCTTCTGCACGTTAATCATGTTGCCCACGTTGGTGCCGGTCTCGACCATCACCTTCAGCCCGAACCGTTCGCGGAATTCGGCAATGGTTCGCTGCTTGATCAGGTGCGGCACGCGTGGGCCCGGCGAACCTTTCAATCGCCACCAGGCGTATTCGCCGAGGTAAGCGAGGCGCTTATATGGGTAGAAAAAAGGGCTATTGCGGAATGCCTTGTGCGGAATTACGCGCGAATGCGGATCTTTCTTTCTAAAAAGTGGCGACATTCGATGTCCGATGATAAAGAACGCCGCACAATTTGTAAAATTGCATCATTTTGCGAGCTTGTCGACCTTCGCGGCGAGAATGAAATCGCTTTCCGTTAGACCGTCGATTTTGTGCGTCCAGATGGTAATTTCGGCCTTGCCCCAAGCCAGCAGGATATCGGGATGGTGGCCCTGTTCTTCGGCGACCTGACCAACCTTGTTTACAAATGCCAAGGCGCTCTTGAAATCAGAAAATTTGAATGCCCGCACGATGTGGTGCCCATTGACCACTTTCCACTCGGGCACTTCGTTGGCCAAAGTGTTGAGTTGTACCCCCGCGAGCGGCGGTACCCCTCCTTTGCATGGAACGCAGGTCTTGCTCGCCAGATCGGCCATTACTCTCACCTCCGCAATTTGATTGTACCGGATCAGCCTTTCGAAACCATACGGCGGAGTCCCAATCGGCGGAGGTCTACGAAACGGAGGCCGAGTTTTGTTATGCTCTTGGCATTCTTCACGCCGAAACCGCTTTTGATGAGGTCGAGTCATGTCTGACGAGCTGATGGAGCTGCAGGAAAACGCTGAGCACGGCGCGCACGAAAAGACATTGGCACCTGTGACCATTACGATGGCAGTGCTGGCGGTCTTCGTGGCGGCCATTTCTTTGCTTGGGCATCGTGCGCACACCGAGGAACTGCTGAACCAGACCCGTTCCACGGATCAGTGGGCTTACTATCAGGCAAAAGATATTCGGCTGCGCGCGTATGAGGTTTTTCTGGATCAGCTTTCGGTTACGCCGGTGCAAGACGCCGCTAAAGCCGGCCAGTTGAAAGACAAGTACGAAAAGGCGGTTCAGACCTACGCTCAGCAAGAGAAGCAGATCGAAGAGCAAGCGAAGGATGCTGAGATCGATGTGACCACGTATGGGCGCCGCGCCGATCGCTTTGATTTTGGTGAGGTAATGCTGGAAGCTGCGCTCGTCATCTGTTCGATCACGTTGCTCACCAAAAAGAGAGTGTTCTGGGGATTCGGGCTCCTGCTCGGGGTCATCGGAATCGGCCTCGGCGTTGCCGGATTGCTGGTGCGGTGATCAGCGTCCGTCGACCGGGGCGGATTGAGCGGATACATACTCGCGCATATATTGATTGAAGATTTTTTCGAGCTTGCGGGCCACGGGGTCGCGCGGGATGGGAATTTTTCTCCCGTCGATTTCGCTCACATTGAGCATGCTGCGGTTCGTAGACGAAATGAAGACCTCATCCACGGCGTAGAGATCCTCGGGATAAAGCGTGCGCTCTTCGATTGCGATGCCGGCACCGGGCCCAATTTCCATCACGACCTCGCGCGTGATCCCCGCCAAGCAACCGGAAGAAAGCGGAGGCGTAAAGACGCGGCCACCTCGGGTGCAGAAGACGTTTGCCGCCGTGCACTCAGCCACCTCACCGCGCTCGTTCAATAAAACGACTTCGTCATAACCTTCGCGCTGTGCTTCGCTCAAGCTCCAAACATTCGGCAGCCAGGAAGTCACTTTTACGCCCGCCAGCGGAGACGCGGCGTGGCGGCCTTGTTCGCGCAGCGCAAGGCGCAAAGGATCGCGATAAGACGGGAGGCCCGACGAAGTGATTACGAGGTCCGCTGCGGGAAACGGTTCGTCGCTGCGCCAGAAGCCAATCTGATTCGAAATCACGTAAATGCGGGCGCAGCCTTCGCGAACTTGGTTCGCCCGCAGAATCTGCGCCAGATAGCCGCGAACGATCTCCTGGTCAAAAGGGAACGGGCAGCGAGTGCGTTCGGCATCGCGTGCAAGGCGTTTCCAATGGCGCTCGAACGCAAACGCTACTCCTTCGACGATCCGCATCGTGGTGAAAAGGCCCCAGCCGCTGAGCAGACCCGACTGCCCGGGCGAAAGGCGAACCTCTTCGACCGGCAGAACGCGATCGTTGTGAAACACAAAGCGGTGGATCATCTTCAGAACCGTTTCCTATGAATTTCGATCTTTTATTCTATCGCAGATTTTTAGGGCTTTGCCGCGAGCAGTTCCTCGGCATACAGAGCGCCGTCAGGCGTATCTTCGTGTTTGAAGTAAACGAACACATCTCCCATTGGCTCTCGTTTGGCAACGCGCGCGGCAATCTGCTTTCGCACCTTCGGGGAATATTCCGGTTTGCGCAGGCGAAGGTAGCTGAAATCGGCCGTCTGAACTTCCGGAGTTACGAGATCTTCGCTTTCGGCCTCGCAAAGCGCGACGTTCGCCCGGCGCATGAGCGCGAAGATTTCCTCGCAGAACCATGACTCGTGCCGAAACTCGAAAGCAGCGCGCGGATTTTCCGGCAACGTTGAAAGGAAGCTTTCCAGCCGCGCGGCATTGCATTTGAGGAAGGGTGGCAACTGGAAAAGAATCGGGCCGAGCCGACCGGCGCTGCGCAAAGGTTCGAGCGCTTTCACGAATCGTTGCACGGTTTCGTCGGCGTCTTGCAAGCGTTTGATGTGAGTGATCGATTGATGGGCTTTCACGGCGAAGCGGAAATTTTCGGGGCTCATTGCAACCCAAGCGGCAAGCAGCTTTTCACTGGGGAACGCACGGAAAGTATAGTTGACTTCGACCGTGTTGAGCCGTGCCGCGTAGTAGCTGAGAAATTTGGCGGAAGGAAGCTTCGCCGGATAAAACGACGGCTTCCATGTCGCGTACGACCAGCCCGATGTTCCGGCATAGACCACGTTCAACTCTCCTGCGCAGAATGGTATCGACGGACCTCACCTCGGTCGGGTGTTGAAGCGAGCAATTCGGAGATCGTCGCCTTGAGGATTGGATGACGGACGTCCGGGGCGATCTCGTTTAGAGGAACGAGCACAAAGCGCCGCTCGGCCATCCGCGGATGGGGAATTTCGAGGTCGGGAGCGTGCACCGTGCTTTCCCCGAAGAGCAAAATGTCGATGTCGATCACACGCGGATCCTTTAGCTCGTTGGGATAGGGCGACGCCGGGCGGCGCTTCCGCCCGAGGGTGCGCTCGATTTGCAGCAAGGTTCGCATCAACTGAAGCGGCATCATGTTTGTTTCAGCCTGCACGGTGCAATTGAGGAACCACGCATGGCCGCGCACCCCGACGGGCGCCGTCTGATAAAGGTTCGATTCACGCACAACGCGGATGCCGCGCGCATCGAGGGCTTTGACAGCCTGCGCAATATTCTCGGCGCGGTCGCCCATATTTGACCCAAGCGATAGGTAAACCGTTTTCATGCGACCACTAATACGGTACCTTGCTCGGCTGCCGTTCCCACGCCCGAAACGCCTCCAGGGCTTCCTCTCGCATCAACTGCATCATCGGGATTTTACGCTCCGATGGCGAGAGAGGAATCTCGCGATAAATGAACGAGTCATCAAAGCCCACTTTCGAAGCGTCCGCGGCGGAGCCTGCAAAATAGACGTGTGCGGGCCGCGCCCAATAGATTGCGCCGAGGCACATCGGGCACGGCTCGCAAGACGTGTAGAGGTCAAAGCCGTCGAGCTGAAAAACGCCGAGTTTGGCGCAGGCGCGGCGAATCGCCAGAATCTCCGCATGCGCGGTTGGATCGTTCGCAGCAGTAACGCTGTTAGTGCCCTCGGCGATGATCGCGCCGTCTTTTACGACGACGGCCCCGAACGGACCGCCGCGCCCGGAGCGGGCATTCTCAATCGCGAGTTCGATCGCACGAGCCATGAAGGAGTTCTGCATTGGGCGAGTATAGCTGTGGGAAGGGCGAAATTGGAAATGTGTGCCGGGCGGCAAAGCAGCAGCAAGCCACGGCGAGCAAAGCGCCATTTACACCAACATTCGATAGGCGCCTTGCTCGCGGTTCTGTGTTTTTAGCTTGCCGCCACGGCTTTGCGGCCGGGGAAGCGGGCAGAGGACCCGAGCTCTTCCTCGATGCGCAGAAGCTGGTTGTACTTGGCGATACGATCCGTGCGCGAAGCCGAGCCGGTCTTGATCTGGCCCGTCCCCATGGCGACGGCAAAATCGGCGATAAACGGATCCTCGGTCTCACCGGAACGGTGAGAAACGATTGCGGCATATTTTGCTTTGCGAGCCATTTCAACCGCTTCAATCGTTTCGGTGACGCTGCCGATCTGATTGAGCTTTATCAGAATCGCATTGGCGATGCCCTCGGAAATACCGCGAGCAAATATTTTCGGGTTCGTCACGAAGATGTCGTCGCCTACGAGCTGAATCTTGCTTCCCAGCGCTTTCGTTACGAGCTTCCAGCCATCCCAGTCCTCTTCGGAAAGCCCGTCTTCGATGGAGACGATGGGATATTGCCGCACCCAGTTTTCCCAGAATGCGACCATCTGCTCGGAATCGCGCTCGGATTTATCGGATTTTTTGAAAACGTATTTTTTCTTATTGCGGTCATAGAATTCGCTCGCCGCGGGATCGAGAGCGATGAAAATCTGCTCTCCGGGTTTATAGCCGGCGGCAGTAATCGCTTCCATCACGCGATCGAGCGCTTCTTCGTTGGACTTGAGATTGGGAGCGAAGCCGCCCTCATCGCCGACTGCGGTGGAGTAACCGTTCTTCTTGAGCACGGATTTCAGGTTGTGAAAGACCTCCACGCCCCAGCGCAATGCTTCGTGAAAACTGGGCGCGCCGAGAGGCATCACCATGAACTCTTGCACGTCGACGGAGTTATCGGCGTGAGCCCCACCATTCAGAATATTCATCATTGGGACGGGGAGCAGGTTGGCGGCCGAATCGCTCGAGTATTTCGACAAATATTTATAGAGTGGTTTTCCCGCTGCGGAGGCTGCGGCCCGCGCGGCGGCCATTGAGACGGCGAGAATCGCATTCGCGCCGAATTTCGACTTGTTCGCCGTGCCATCCGCTTCGATCATGCGCTGATCGAGAGCCTTCTGGTCGGAGGCGTCCAATCCGACCACTACCTTGGCAATTTCGGAGTTGATGTGACCGGCGGCTTTCAGGACGCCCTTGCCCAGGAAATGAGATTTGTCGCCGTCGCGAAGCTCGATCGCTTCGTGCTCACCTGTGGACGCTCCGGAGGGAACGGCGCCCCGGCCCAGAATCCCGCCTTCAAGGCGGACATCCGCTTCGACTGTTGGATTGCCGCGCGAGTCTATGATTTCCCGGCCATGAACTGAAATGATCTTCGTCGACATCTAGCCCCCCGATCGAAAATTTTTCGTTTCGTCTCTACTTTCAAAAACAGCTGTTTTTCTCGATTAGACATTTTGTATGTCTTGTGATTTCAGCAACTTATCCGCATTTCTAATCGCCCTCTCTCGATTAGAAATTCGCCTTCTTTGTCTCTCATTCCCCCGATCGCCTTCCAGCCAGATTGCTATGGAGTTGCCGGGAAAATGGTATCACGAAACCTGCGCAGGACCGCGTTTGGACGACGGATTCTTACTATACGAAGCAAAGACAGCGCCCCGGTGGACCCACGGCGAGTGGCGAACTGCAAGAGCCCGTTAGGCCAACGGACTCTTGCACGCACAGCGGTCAGGACTGAACGTTATTCCGGCTCTTCGATCATGGATTCGGGCCGGGCGACGACTACGACCCCGCCCTCCGAAACATGATAACGCGCCCTATCGGACTCTCGATCGTAACCAATCTTCGTCCCTTCCGGGAGGGTTACGTGCCGGTCGATGATGGCGCGGCGGATGCGGCAGCGCCGGCCGATATTCACGTGGTTGAAAATCACGGATTCTTCAACCTCGCAGTAGCTGTTTACGCGGACGTCGTATCCGACGACCGACCGAAGGACGCGTCCGCCTGAAATGATCGATCCTCCCGCCACAATGGAGTCGAGCGCCACACCGCTCCGCTGCGGATCGGCAAAGACAAATTTCGCCGGGGGATACTGTTGCTGCCAGCTGTGAAGCGGCCAGCTTTCGTCATAGAGGTTGAATACAGGCGACACGGACACAAGGTCCATATTGGCTTCGTGATACGCGTCGATTGTTCCCACGTCCCGCCAGTACGACGTCTCTTTCTTGTTCTCGTCGACGAAGTTATACGCGAAGACGCGATGCTTTTCGATAATACGCGGAAGAATGTCGCGGCCGAAATCGTGCGAAGAATTGGGATCTTCGGCGTCCGCGATGAGGATGGGCACCAGAAGCTGCGTGTTGAACACATAAATTCCCATGGACGCGTTCGTCTTATCAGGATGGATACGCGACCGCTTGGGATCGGCGGGTTTTTCCTGGAAGCCGATGATCCGCCAATTCTCGTCCGTTTCGATAATTCCGAATTGCCGCGCGGCAGTTGCAGGGTCCTCTTCGATGGTCGCGACGGTAACATCCGCGCCTGCCTGCACGTGCTGATCGAGCATCTTCTGGTAATCCATCTTGTAAATATGGTCGCCGGAAAGAATAAAGACGTAGCTCGATTGCTCGCTGCCGATGGAATAGATATTCTGATAGACGGCGTCTGCCGTGCCCTGATACCAGTGTTGCGAAACGCGCATCTGCGGCGGAAGAACCTCGATGAACTCGCCATATCCGAGCAGCGAGGACCATCCCCGGCGCACGTGACGGTTGAGGCTGAGCGCCTTGTACTGCGTGAGAACGAAAACGCGCCGCAGATCGCTATTGAGACAATTCGAGAGAGTGATGTCTATGATGCGATAGACGCCGCCGAAGGGAACGGCCGGCTTGGCGCGGTCGCGCGTGAGAGGCCACAATCGCTCGCCCTGACCACCGGCGAGCAATACTCCAATCGCGTTGCGCATCACGGGCATGGCGGACCTCCTGAAATTCGTGCCACCCGGCGGGGCACATTCTAACAGCAAGGGAATGGAAACAGCCCAGCCAAAATCGGAAAAGCCCGGGGACGGAGGGGCTTATCTTCAGATCCGTTATGGCCCGAGCCGGGACGGCCGGCGAAAATTTATTTTCTTGACTTGGAGGGGTGCCTCCGATAGAACCAGTGGGCAATAGCCGGGCCTTTGCGCCTTTGGCTACAGTAGACAGTGAAATAACCTTTCAATTCAATCTCACAAGACAAGGAACGGGGGTGAATACGCGTGGCAGAAGTAGTTATTCAGGAGGGCGAATCTTTGGAGAACGCTCTTCGCCGGTTCAAGAGGAAAGTGCAGTCGGAAGACATCATCAAGGAGATCAAAAAGCACAGTTACTACATGAAACCGGGCGAAAAGCGCCGTGCAAAGGAAGCCCTCTCGCGTAAACGTCTCCGGAAAAAACAGCGGCGTGAGCAGGACTAAGCAGCCATATCACTTGGGCCCTTCCAGGCAATGAAATGACCGTTAGCCGAGCGGCATCAGCACAACCGCCCGAGCGGTAGCGTTGCCTGGAAGCCATGCTGCTTGTCCTCTCCCGGTTCGGGTTCGGAGCAGCGTATGGAATACCATGATAGGGTTCTGAAGTGCGCCGATTGCGGCGCGGAGTTTATCTTCACGGCCGGCGAACAGATGTTTTTCGCCGACAAAGGTTTTAAAAACGAGCCGAAACGATGCAAAGCCTGCAAGTCTAATCGTGCGCAGGGAAACGGCGGCTCGCCAAGTATTCAACGAGTGGAAACCAAGACAGTTTGCTCGCAGTGTGGTAAAGAGACGACTGTCCCGTTTAAGCCGACTCAAGGCCGTCCGGTCTATTGCCGCGAGTGTTTCCAGCAGCGGCGCACGATGGGCTTGCCGGTGGCTACGGCGTAGAGCACTCGCTCTGACCTAAACAATCCTCGATCGGCCGGCCGAGCGGCTGAATGCGAAGCTCCGCCGGCCCGATCGTGGCCTGCCTGAATCCTCAAAGGCCCGCTCGGATGAAACCGCAAACAATCTCCTGCTAAGGTTTCGGCAACTTTCTTTAACGGTTAAAAGCAACTTCCGCAGACTTTTGCCCGGAGCTTCAATCCAAACCGCAGTTATAATAGTAGTGTCGCGAGGGCCTTCATGAGTGAGCAACAAACCGCAATAGCTGCAGTTCCGTCCACGGATGCGCAGGAGCGCATCTGGGACGCTTTTCGCCGCTGGGGTTACCTGCAGGCGAACCTTGACCCGCTGGGAGATTTCGAACCGACGCCCATGCCCGAGCTGGATGTTTCGGGCCCTGACGCTGACGCTGCAAGGCGTTGCTATTGCGGAAGCATAGGCGCCGAGTTCATGCACATTCCCAATCGGGAGCGCCGGCAATGGGTGCAGGAACGCATGGAATCGGAGGCGCCCGAACAGGACCGCGCGCGTATCCTCAGGCTGCTGGTTCGCGCCGAGATTTTCGAGCAAGTGCTGCAAACGCGGTATCTCGGCACCAAGCGTTTTTCTCTTGAGGGCGAAACGGCCCTGCTGCCGCTCCTGGACGCCATTTTGAATGCTGCCGCCGAGCAGGGCGCGGAAAAAGCCATGCTTGCGATGAGCCACCGCGGCCGTTTGAACGTGATGGTTCATACCGTCGGCCGTGACGTTGCTGAAGTTTTCGCCCACTTTGAAGATGTCGACCCGCGCAGCGTGTTGGGCAGCGGCGACGTGAAATATCACATGGGCGCGACCGGCGATTTTCATGCCGCGAACGGAAAGAAGATTGGAATGCACTTGGTTTCCAATCCCAGCCATCTCGAAGCTGTCGATCCAGTGGTGATGGGGAGAACGAGAGCCAAGCAAATGCGGCGGGGCGAAGAGGGCACTCGGCTGGTGGTACCGATTACGATGCATGGCGATGCTGCGTTCGCCGGGCAGGGTGTGTGGGCCGAGACGCTCACTCTATCGAACCTCGATGGGTACACGGTGGGAGGTTCGATAAGCATCATCGTGAACAATCTCATCGGCTTCACCACGGCGCCCCGCGACTCGAATTCGACGAAATTCTCGTCCGATTTGGCCAAGCGCCTGGCTATTCCAATATTCCACGTGAACGCGGAGGACCCTGACGCTGTGGTGCGGGTGGGGCGAATGGCTCTGGACTATCGCTACGCTTTTGCCAGTCCCGTCGTGATCGATCTGATCGGATATCGCCGCCACGGCCACAGCGAAGTAGACGATCCCACAATCACGCAGCCGCTCCGCTATCGAAAAATTGAGGCGCACCCGCCGCTTTACCAGATTTATGCCGAAAGCATCGGCGTGGATCCGAAACCTGAGGTCGAACTGGTTCGGGCCGAAATCGAATCTGGCAGGCAGCGAGCGCAGGAGCTGGAACAGAGTCCTTTGATGCGCCGTTTGCCGCGCTATTGGAACGAGTTTCGCGGCGGACGCTACGATGAGTCATTGGATGTAGAGACGAGCGTGCCGCAAGATCAGCTCACGTCTATCGGACGGAGACTGGTGAGTTATCCCGAAGGCTTCCATATCCATCCGAAAGTCAAAAGGCTGCTGGAACAGCGGCTCGAAATGGCGGAAGGAAAGCGCGCTCTCGACTACGGCATGGCCGAAGCATTGGCTTTCGGTTCGCTTCTTTCCGAGGACGTTCCGGTGCGGTTGACCGGTCAGGACAGCCGGCGCGGAACCTTCAACCAGCGGCATGCTGCGCTGACCGATATCGAAACCGAAGAAGAATATGTGCCGCTGGAGCATATATCCGATGACGGTACGTGGTGCGAAATTTACAATTCGCCCTTGTCGGAAGCGGCCGTTCTCGGCTTCGAGTATGGTTTCAGCCGCGATTACCCTGAAGCGCTCGTTCTTTGGGAAGCTCAGTTCGGAGATTTTGCGAATGGCGCGCAGATCATCATCGACCAGTTCATCGCCGCGAGCGAAGACAAGTGGAATTTGCTTTCGGGGCTGGTGATGTTGCTCCCGCACGGATATGAAGGTCAGGGCCCGGAGCATTCGAGCGCGCGAATCGAAAGATACCTTCAGCTGGCTGCGCGCGACAATATGCAGATTTGCTATCCGTCGACGGCCGCGCAGTACTTCCATTTGCTCAGGCGCCAGGCGCTCCGCTCATGGCGCAAGCCGCTGATCGTCTTCACTCCGAAGAGCATGCTGCGCAGTCCTGCTGCTGCTTCGCCGCTTTCCGATTTGGCGCAAGGCAAGTTTCAAACTGTGATCCCCGATCCCGGCGACGGCTCGGCCCGGCGGGTGCTGATCTGCACCGGAAAGATCGGGCACGAGTTGAACGCGGCAAGAAAGAACAAAGCCGACGACGGAATTGCGGTAGTTTTCGTCGAGCAGCTTTATCCCTTCCCGCACGCGGAACTTTCCGCGGAGCTGGCGCGCTATTCGGACGCTGACTTCGTGTGGGTGCAGGAAGAGCCCGCGAACATGGGCGCGTTGGGCTACATCATGCCGCAGCTTGAACTCGTAACCGGGGGTCGCCCGGTTCTCTCCGTGAAAAGATCTGCCGCTGCAAGCCCTGCGACGGGCTCTCACAAGGCTCACGAATTGGAACAGAAGACGCTGATTACGCTCGCGATCGGACATACGGACGTCGAGGGCGCCGACGAAGGAAACTGAGTCGTTTAGTGCGGCGGCATTGATCTGAGTAAGTGCGTCGAGGCGAGAAACCCAACCAATAGGAACGAGTTGTAACCGACGTGCATGCAATAACTCGCCACCACCGTGCGCGCGCTGGCGCGCACCCACGTAAAAATAATCCCTACCATTACTAGAAGTGCGATCTGCCACATGGCGCCGCCTAATTGAAATCCATGCAAGAGACCGAAGAGCGCGCCCGTGACGAATATGCTCACCACGACTCCCCAAGCCTTCGCGATCGCCGGATAGATATACCCCCGGAAGACGGTCTCCTCCACGAGTGGTGCAAGCAGTACGGCCATCAGAAGAAACAGGAGCGTGCTTAGGCGGTCCTGGTAAACCGCATCGATCGGAAGATTCCCCTTTGGCGGGTGCACATTCGACGCGGTATTGACCAGAATCGCGACCACCGCTCCCGCGAACACCAAGCCGCAATACGCGACCCAGCGCGGGATTATGCCGGGATCGAGCTTGCGCCAGCCGATCGTTTGCCAGAAAGGCTCGCGGAATCTCACGCCAATCTGCAGAGCCAAGTATCCCAAAATCGCCAGATCGATGAGCGCTTGCGCAACGATGCTCACGAGCGCCTGATCGCGGCCGGACTGCTCAATCGCCGCCATCCTGACGCCGGAGACCACGAAGATGCCGACTACGACCAAGCCGATAAAAAACGTGGCGACCAAAACGACCAGCACCAACAAAACGATATCCCACAAATCCCATGGCACGCGGATGTCCTCCGGAATCCGCGGATGCGAAAAATGCGGAGGCTCGGACAGAAATTCCGGGCTGCCTTCGTCCAATTGACGCGGCGGCACAGGCGAAAAATCGGAGCTCATTTCGCGCCGCCGTTCCGCTGCCCCAGAAGTCGTGCGAGGCTTTGTCCTGTGTAGGATTTTTTAGAGCGCGCCACAAGTTCGGGAGGTCCCTGTGCGACGATGCGGCCGCCAGCTGAGCCACCCTCCGGACCAAGGTCGATGATCCAATCCGCCTGCTTGATAACGTCCAGGTTGTGCTCCACGATCAGCACGGTATTCCCCAGCGAAACCAGACGGTTCAAGACATCCATCAGTTTCTTTACGTCGTCGAAGTGCAGGCCTGTAGTCGGCTCGTCTAAAATATAGAGCGTGCGTCCGGTTTGCCGGCGCGAAAGCTCGCGCGCCAGCTTCGTGCGCTGCGCTTCCCCGCCGGAAAGCGTTGTCGCTGATTGCCCCAGCTGAATATAACCGAGGCCCACGTCCACCAAGGTCTGCAGCTTTTGCTGGATGGCCGGAATATTCTCAAGCACCTTCAGAGCCTCTTCGATTGGCAGGTCCAGCATATCTGAAATCGAGAGGCCCTTGTAACGCACCGCCAGCGTCTCGGCGTTGTAGCGTTTGCCTCGGCAGACTTCGCACGTAACGTACACATCCGGGAGAAAATTCATTTCGATCCGGCGCTGACCGTCGCCCTGGCACGCTTCGCAACGGCCGCCCTTCACATTGAAGCTGAAGCGTCCCGGTTTATATCCGCGCTCGCGCGATTCAGGCAGCATCGCATAAAGCTCGCGGATCGACGCAAAAACGCTGGTATAAGTCGCCGGGTTGGACCGCGGCGTGCGCCCGATCGGCGCCTGATCGATTTGAATTACTTTGTCGATGTGCTCGATGCCCATCACAGCGCGGTGCGCGGCCGGTTTTTCCATGGAGCGATACAGCCTCGCCGCGAGCGCAACGTACAGAATATCGTTCACCAGCGTCGACTTGCCCGAGCCCGAGACTCCCGTCACAACGTTCAGCAACCCGAGCGGGATAGCGACATCAATGTTCTTCAAATTGTTGCCGCTGGCTCCCAAGATGGAGATCACTTTATCGCTGGGGCTTCGCCGCGTTGCAGGCACGGGGATCTCCGCTTGGCCGGAAAGGTATTGGCCCGTGAGCGATGCTGGATTCGCGGCAATTTCCTCGGGAGACCCCGCCGCGACCAGATGGCCTCCTGCGGTGCCCGCGCCGGGACCTAGATCCAGCACATAATCCGCGCGGCGAATCGTCTCTTCGTCGTGTTCCACCACAAGCACGGTGTTTCCCAAATCGCGGAGCGTTTCCAGCGTAGTGATCAGGCGGCCGTTGTCGCGCGCATGCAATCCGATCGAGGGCTCGTCCAGCACATAAAGTACCCCGCGGAGACGCGAGCCGATCTGCGTCGCGAGACGGATGCGCTGCGCCTCGCCTCCGGAGAGGGTTGCGGCAGAACGATCCAACGTGAGATAGCTCAGCCCGACCGCGAGAAGAAAATCGAGGCGCTCCGCAACTTCGGCAAGGGGCCTGCCTGCAATCTTTCGTTGGCGCAAGGTCAGCTGATCGCGAATTTTATCCACCGCCGGCCGCGCTTCGTCGAGCGCGAGCGCAGTGAAATCAGCGATCGAAAGGCCGGCGATTTTCACAGCGAGGCTTTCCGGCCGTAGACGCAGGCCGTGGCAGGCGGTGCAGACGGACGGCGACATATATTGCGTCAGCCATTCGCGATATTCGTCAGATCTCGACTCCTCGAGCCCGCTCTCCAAATGAGCCAGAAGCCCCTGAAAATTGAGGCTTTTCGAAGAGCCACCGTTCTCAGGATTCCCATGAAGAATCAGGTTTTGCACTTTTCGCGGGAACTTTTCAAACGGAGTGTCCAAATCAAACCCATACGCCACTGACGCGAGCTGCAGCGTGCGCTGCAAGTAAGCCGAACCCGCGCCGGGCCCCAAGCCGCCTTCGAAAAGCGGCTTGCTCCAATCGACGATCACTTTGGCTGGATCGAATTCGTAATTCGAGCCAAGGCCGTGGCATTCGGGGCACGCGCCGTATGGTGAGTTGAAGCTGAACGAGCGCGGTTCGAGCTGCGGCACTGAGATGCCGCAATCGGGGCATGCCAACTTTTCCGAATAGACGTGCTCTTCGCCCCCGACGACCACGATGGTAACCAGGCCGCCCGTCAGCTTGAGCGCGGTCTCGATCGATTGCTCAAGGCGTTGCGTGACGTTACCCTTCAGCAGAACGCGGTCGATCACGATCTCGATTGTATGATTCTTGCGCCGGTCCAACGCTGGAGGCTCATCCAGATTTACGAGCTCGCCGTCGATTCGCGCGCGGACGTAACCGTCCCTGGCGTATTTATCCAGCTCCTTTTTGTATTCGCCCTTTCTGCCGCGAACTACCGGCGCGAGCACCATGATCCGTTCATCGGGTTTCAACGCCAGAATCGACTGCACGATTTGCTCGGTCGATTGGCGGGTTATGGGCTTGCCGCATTTCGGGCAATGAGGCGTTCCAATCGCGCTATAGACCACGCGGAGATAATCGTAAATCTCCGTGATCGTGCCCACGGTCGAGCGCGGCGAACGCGTCGTCGTCTTTTGCTCGATAGCGATCGAAGGCGAGAGCCCCTCGACCGAATCCACCTCCGGCCGTTCCATTTGATCGAGGAACTGCCGCGCATAGGCAGAAAGCGATTCCACGTAGCGGCGCTGGCCCTCCGCGTAAAGGGTGTCGAAGGCGAGCGAGGACTTCCCAGAGCCGGAAAGACCGGTCACGACCGTCAGTGTGTTCCGAGGAATCTCCAGATGGAGGTTCTTCAAATTATGCTGACGCGCGCCACGAACGATGATTTTCTTGAGGCTCATATCCGGAGGAAGCTTCCAGACGGCAGGCTCACCTCACACTGGGCAAAATTGCCCCAGTGTAAATTCTCAACATAGCAAGTGTAGGATTGCGGGGTCAAGCGGCCTTATTGGCCGATCGAAGGAAGGTCTTGCGGGCAAAAAAATTGGGGGTCCCCCACGGACCCCCGCTTTTCGCTTGCTCTACCCCTAGATTCCGGTTCCGGCGCGGCGGAAACCGGCCCACCCCGGGATACGAGACAGCCGGGTCTACTTACTGCACGCGGATTGCCACCGTATCCGTATTTTACCTGATATAGATAAATGCATTGTTTGCAATGGAATAGGCGATGTCAAGGCCCGTGAGCACCAGATCGCCAGCTATCGATTATCCACTTTATGAAAGTGCGGGGCTATTGGGGCTACATTCTTTGGAAGGCAGAGCGCGGACTCGCTAAACGCCGATCGCTGTGCGAAGCGCACCCGCGAGGGCATCCGTCCAGCGCAGCACATCCGCTTCCCGCTCAGCTTCGACCATCACACGCGCAAGAGGTTCAGTGCCCGAATAGCGCAATACCACTCGCCCGCTGGCGCCCAACGCGTTCTCCGCGGATTTCAACGCCTGCGACACTTCCGGCAGGCTTTCGAGAGTCGGTTTCGACTTCACGCGCACGTTCACGATCTTTTGCGGGAAGATCTTCAGATCGCTTACCAAGGAATCGAGCGGCCCGGCAATTGAGATGATCGACGCGATCTTTACCGCGGTAAGCATGCCGTCGCCGGTCGTTGCGTCGTCAAGGAAAAGAATGTGCCCGGACTGTTCTCCGCCGAGATTGGCGCCGATTCTTTGCATTTCCTCAAGGACATACCGGTCGCCAACAGCTGTCCTCGCCAAGTGCAGGCCCGATTTTTCCAGCGCGCGCTCCAGGCCTAGGTTAGCCATCGTGGTCCCGACAATCGTAGTGCCTTTTAACTGCCCGGTTGAGTTCAAGTAGCGGCCGGCGACTAACAGCACCCCATCGCCATCCACTAACTTCCCGGAAGCGCTCACGAAAAGCGAGCGGTCCGCATCGCCGTCGAACGCGACGCCGAGATCCGCTTTGGAGCCGACAACCTTTTCCTGCAATCCCTCTGTGTGCAGCGAACCGCAATTGGCATTGATATTCTTCCCATCGGGACGGTCATTGATAGCGATCACTTCGGCGCCCAGCGAGCGAAACAGTTGCGGCGCCAATTCGCTGGCCGCGCCATTGCCGCAATCGAGCACCAGCTTCATCCCCGAAATTTTCGCGCCAGGCAGGACTGCCACCCGCAATCCGCTCAGGTAATCGTGGTGCAACGCCTCTTCGGCTTGGGAGGGAGAACCCCTTCTCGCGGATTTCGCTCCATTCCGCGCAAGGATCGCCTCTTCCAATTGCGCTTCCGTCGCGTCAGGAAATTTCATTCCGGCGGACGAGATCAGCTTCACGCCATTGTCGTGGTAAGGGTTATGCGAAGCCGAAATCACCACGCCTGCGGCGAAGCCTTCGCGGTTCACAAGCCAGGCGACGCCCGGTGTAGTCAGGATTCCGGCCGATACCGCCTCTGTGCCTCCCGCGATCAATCCTGTCGCAATTTCGTCCGCCATGTGTGGCCCGGACTCGCGCGTATCCCGCCCGATCAGCACGCGCGGTGATTTTCCGGCTATTTTTTGAGAAGAAAGATACTCTCCAAGGGCGAAGCCCACGTTCTCAAGAGTGGCATCATCAAGCGGGTACGTCCCGGGAACTCCGCGAATGCCGTCTGTTCCAAATAGATGTTTTGCCATAATTCAGTCTTCTATAGTTTGCGGGGAAAAGGCCGGTTCGGAAGGACGCAACTTCGAGCCCCGCCGCAACCCCGCGTGTTCCGCAGGGCTCTTGCCCTGAAGCCACGCACTCCGATTCTGCGCAATCCATGGGCGCCGGGAGGATTATTTTAGCATCGCTGTCACAGTCCTAGCGTGCAACCTGAATGTTTCAAGGCCGTAAAGATCAACGCCGGAGCGCCGGCTGCACCTGCCCGCAGGAGCAGTTAACGCCTAACACCAGCGCAGCCGGTTGGGAATGCGAAAAGGCCCGGCTATGCTATCGTTACGGCAATGCCTGTAGAAGAAGCCAAAATCGTGACGGCCGCTTCGGCGAGCGCACGGATCATCGCCGCGGGAATGGTGATCGCGTTCTGTTACTTCGCGTCCACGGTTTTGATGACGCTCGTCGTCGCCGTGCTGGCCGCTTACTTTCTCGACCCCCTGGTCACATGGATGGAATCGTGGCACGTGCCGCGTGCGCTCGGTTCGCTGATTGTTGTGCTTGTCACTCTCGCGCTGATCGCGGTGCTTGGCTGGACGCTCGTCGACCGCGCCGATCAGTTTGGGCGGGACTGGCCGCAATATCGCCAGCCGCTGCGCGCCGCATCGTTGGATGTTGAAGAAAAGCTTTCCAGCTTCGAGGCTCACGTTTCTGAAATCACGCCCGTCGAACAGCCCGGCCAGCAAATCGTGGAAGTCGCCGAGTCTCATCCCGTTCGTAACGCCGTGCTGGCGAGGCTCGGATCGCTCGAAGTATTCTTGCTTTCCGCGACCTTCGTGCCTTTTCTGCTTTTCTTCATGCTGGCCGCGAAACGCCAGGTCTGGCACGCGACCATGCAATTATTCCCGCCCGATCAGCGCACCCAGGTAAAAGAAGCCTTATCTGATGTCACACAGGTCTTGCGAAGTTATCTCGTGGGTACCGCGCTCGTCGGACTCGTTCTGGTGTTTGCGAGCTGGCTTTTCTTTTGGATTATGGGCCTCGATTTCCCGTTTCTCACCGGCTTGGTCTCCGGTATGTGCAATCTCGTCCCATACCTGGGAGTGGTTCTCTCCTGGATTCCTCCCTTGCTGATCGGATTGAAGCAATATCACACGGTGGGGCCGTTTCTCGGCATGTTCGCCGTTCTAACTTTATTCCATCTCGTCACGGCAAACCTGCTCATTCCAGCTCTCGTCGGATGGCGCGTGCGCCTCAATGCGCTTGCGCTCACAGTGGCGCTGCTGTTCTGGGGCTGGCTCTGGGGACCATTGGGGCTGCTGCTGGCGATCCCGATCACTGCAGTCTTGAAAGTAATCTGCGATCACGTCGAAAAATTGCAACCGGTGGGCCGTTGGTTGGGGGCTTAATGCCCTAGGCTGTGCGGTTCGACTTTCTCGTGACGGGATAAATAACGAGTTGCCGGCGGTCTCCGGAGCCCTCGCTCACGGTTCTCACATCGTTCGCGTTCGCCAGTTCAAGATGAATCAGCCTGCGTTCACGCGAAGACATCGGGTTGAAGCGAAACGGTTCGCCCGTCTCCCGCACTCGCTGTGCAGCAACCTTTGCGGATAGCTTCAACTCATCCAGCCGTTCGGCGCGGTAGCCGCCACAATCAAATCGCACATGGTCATGCAGCCGCGGATCGAGTCGGAGCCAACGATGCGCAATATACTCCAGGGCCAACAGCAATTCCGCATTGCGTTCGAGCAGTAATGGCTCGTCTTCGCCTCGAAACGCAACCACGATGCCGCCCTGTCCGTCTTCCGCGACCGGCTCGAGGGAAATCTCCCATTCCAGCGCGAATCCGCCCTCGCGCATCGCCAGCTCGAGAAAGCTCTTCAGTTCGCGCGTAGCGCGTTCCGAATCGAGCCGCGGCAAAGGGGAATGCGGCGCGCCACGCTGCTGACCGGGTTTTCGCGGCTGCACGCGTCGCTCACTCATTGCGGCTCTTCTTGAACTTGCTCCGCGAAGGGAGCGGCTGTGTTCGATTCAAATACCACTGTTGTCCCGTGCCCACAAGGTTAGACAAGAAATAGTAGAGATTCAATCCGGCCGCATAGCGAAATAGAAACAGCACAAAAGCCAGCGGCATCAGCATCATCATGCGCCGTTGAGCGGGGTCCGTTGTCACCGGCATCGGCGTCATTTTCTGCATGGTGAAGCTGGTCACCGCCATCGCCGCCGGAATAATGTAATACGGGTCGCGCGCCGAAAGATCGTGTATCCACCAGATCCACGGCTCGTGCCGCAATACGATCGAATATTCCAGCACTCGATAAAACGCCCACAGGATGATGATCTGCGGCAGCATCGGCAGGCAACCGCTGGCCGGGTTGATTCCCTCGCGCGAATAGACCGCCATCACTTCTTCATTCATCTTCTGCTTGCGCGGATCGCGCATCGCATATTTCTTATACCGATCCTGAATCGCCTTGATTTCCGGCGCTACCAGCTGCATCTTCCGCGCGGACTTGAACGAATACATCTTGACGGGGAAAAGCAGCGTGTTGAGCAAAATCGTGAAGACGACGATCACCCATCCATAATTCGGAATGTACTTGTGCATCCACTCCAGAATCAGAAGCAGCGGCTTTGCGATAAAGGCCGTCCAGCCAAATTGAACCAGTCCTTCCAGCGAAGGAGTCTGCTGCGCCAGAACCTGCAAATCCTTGGGGCCGACGAAAAGCCGCGCAGATAAAGGACCCGGTGTAACCGGTCCCGCGGCCATTTGCGGCAAAGGCTCGCTTTGATTCTGGTTGTTCTCAACATAATGATGCCATTGCGTCCAGTCCCAAAGCGCCAGCCCCGTCGTATTGCCTCGAGGAATAAACGCCGCCGCAAAGAATTGATCTTGAATGCCGGCGTAATCCATCGGGCCGGCGCGCTCAGCCGGTTCGATGCGATTGCTTGGATTGCCCAGGTTCTTGTAGGCCTCGAGATTTAACTTGCCGTTCTCGTCGTAGAAGACGTTCAGCAGCACGGACTGATACACGTCCTTGTCGCCAAACTCGCCCCGCCAGGCTACTGCGAAAGGAATCGGTTTCCCGTCGAGCGTCACCGAGACGTCGAGGTCCGTATCGTAGGTTTTCGTGAAGTCCAGCTTTTTCGTCACGCTCAGATGGCCGTTGCTCCACTGCATGGTTACCTGCGCCGGCGCCTTGAGAGGGCCGGCTGACGGCGTAATTTGATAGAGTCCCGAATTTGCCTCACTCTCGAGATTCGGATCCGAGAGATAAAGCGAAAGCGGCCAGCCGAGTTCCTGCGACGAGTCCGCATTCACCAAATCGAGCGGCTGCGGCGGTTTTTGATCGTTCAGGTACTTTTCCAACCGCCAGCTCCGCACCACCCCGCCCCGGTTTGAGAGCTCGACGTCGTACAGCGAACTTCCCACCGTGACCGTGTTTTCGGCCTTGGCCTGAACGGCCTGAATCGTCGCCGGCACAGAAGGCACCGCCGGGACGGCCTGAGCTGTCGCCTGAGTTGTCGATGTCGAAACCGCTTGTGAGGTCTGCGCCTTCTGTGCGGACTGCGAAGGGGTTGGTGAAGCCGGCATGAAGAAATGCGACCAAAGTATAAAAATCCCGACCGCGATGACGAAGAAGACCGCGGCGCGGGTCTGATCTGACATTTCCTTCACAGTCTGCGCTCCACGCCTAACGTCCCGGCAGCGGACCACGTCTCGGTAATCACGGGTTGGGTCGGCCGGTGAGTTATGCTTTGTGGCGTAAGCCCCGCTCCATTCGCAGCCGCCGAACTCGGTTCCTGCAAAGCGTCTTCCTCATACAAAACTTCCGGCACAGGATCGAAGCCGCCCTGTGTAAACGGCCTGCATCGCAACAATCGCTTCGCCGCAAGCCACGCTCCCTTGCGCGCTCCGTGCCGGGCCACTGCCTCGTAAGCATAGTTCGAGCAGGAGGGATAAAACTTGCAGGCGCCTCCCAGAATAGGCGAGAGAAAAAGCACGTAAAGCCGCACGAATACGAGAAGGATCCACGCGCCCACCGAATGGCTCGCTCGGCCCTTTACTCGCGCGGCAGCAGCTTCAGCAGTTCCGCGGCCACCGCTGCAAACTCCGCCGTCGCCGCCGTGCTGCGCGGATGAATCACCACATCCCATCCCGTTAAAATCTCCTCGCGGTGCAACCTGACGATTTCACGCAGTCTCCGCCGGATGCGGTTGCGCCGCACAGCGCTCCCCAGCGCTTTTTTAACGCTCCAGCCAAAACGGCTACGTTCCAGACCATTGGGGCGGAGAAAAACGGTGAACTCGCGGCTGCTGCGGCGACGCCCCTCGCGATACACCGCATCATATTCGGCGCGGCGTAAAAGACGGCAGTCGCGCGGAAGCCCGCGCATCATTCGTTTAGACGCGTGTGAGGCTGTGACGTCCCTTTCTTCGGCGTGCTGCAAGAACCTTTACTCCGCCCTTGGTTTTCATCCGGGCGCGAAAGCCGTGCTTCTTGTGCCGGCGGCGCTTATGTGGTTGATACGTTCTCTTCGGCAACGAAATTTCTCCTCTTCAGAATAAAAGCTCCCGCGGAGCTTCGCGCAGTGCCGGCCAATCGGCGCGCTTCACAGCTGCTG
>Ga0335074_10001376_pt1 | contig 32971 bp, 28 predicted proteins | sample Lox_Sample_23_FD_206715 | JGI IMG/M metagenome (GOLD analysis project Ga0335074, IMG submission 206715) | Soil microbial communities from Loxahatchee National Wildlife Refuge, Florida, United States - Lox_Sample_2.3 | ecosystem: Environmental > Terrestrial > Soil > Wetlands | place: USA... | reverse complement strand
GCACTCGTTAATCAATGGCAGCCGCGGACATACCATGGGTGACGACCTGATGGTATTCGCCGGCATCTTTCAGGTCTATTTCCTGCGGCTGGGCATTTTCTTTGGGTGCCTGGGAATTTTTTCCAACTTATTCCGCGCTGAGATACTCGAACGCACGCTGCATTATTACTTCATGTCACCCGTACGCCGGGAACTCTTAGTGGTGAGTAAGTATCTCGCCGGACTGATCGCCGCCGTGACTTACTTCGGCGGCAGCGTGGCGCTAAGTTTTCTGTTCATATCCGCGCACTGGGGTCCGGTGTTCCAGCAGTATCTGTTCCAGGGTGGCGGCCTTGGCCAGTTAGGCCGGTATGTGCTGACCGCGGCGCTTGCCTGCGTAGGCTATGGCTCGGTTTTCCTGCTGAGCGGTATTCTGATCCGCAATCCGCTGATTCCCGCGGCGGTGGTATTTGTGTGGGAGAACCTGAATCCATTTCTGCCCTCGCTGCTGAAGAAATTCAGCGTGATTTTCTATTTGAAGTCACTCGCTCCCGTGGGAGAGACAGCCGATGGTCCGCTCGCCTTTCTGGTAACCACCGCCCAGCCCACCCCCGCCTGGCTGGCCATCCCCGGCCTGCTGGTGGTCTCCGCAGTGGTGCTGGCTTACGCCGCCTTCAGATCGCGCCAATTGGAGGTGAGCTATAGTGAGTAAAGCATGTCCTCGCAGCCGGTATATTTGACGCCCGCCGAATACCTGGAAATAGAGCGCCGCGCCGAAACCAGGAGCGAATATTTCAATGGCGAGATGTTCGCCATGGCCGGCGGAACAGGCAAGCACGCCTTTATCGTGGCCAATACGGTGATCGCGCTGGGCCAGAAGTCGAAAGGCACGTCTTGCCGCGTGTGCTCCTCGGACCTAAGGCTCCAGGTCAAGTCCATCGGCCTCTACACTTATCCCGACGTGATGGTTATTTGCGGAGATCTGAAGTATGCCGACGGTCATAATGACATAGTCCTGAATCCTTCTCTGATCGTCGAAGTTCTCTCAAAGTCCACGAAAAGCTACGACCTGGGCGAGAAGTTCGAACACTATCGCTTGCTGCCCTCGCTGACGGATTATCTGACGGTTGCCCAAGACCGTCCGGCAGTCGATCACTGGACCCGGCAACAGGATGTCTGGGTATTGAAGACTTACGATGATCTCAGCCAGACGATCGGACTCACCTCCATCGGCGCTTCGCTGCCGCTAGCCGAGATCTACGACAGAATTGACTTCGGTGAATAGCATGTCCTCCCGGCCGGCATATCTGACTCCCGCCGAATATCTGGAAATCGAACGCCGCGCCGAAACCAGGAGCGAATACTTCAACGGTGAAATGTTCGCCATGGCCGGTGGAACGGACAAGCATGCGTCCATTACTCTGAATGTTGCGGCCGAACTGCGTCAACGGCTAAGAAGCAAGCCATGCCGGGTATACTCTACGGATCTGCGGCTGAGAGTAACACCCACGGGTTTATATGCGTATCCCGACGTGATGGTCATTTGCGGGGATGTGCAGTATGCCGACGGCCATCATGATATTGTGCTCAACCCCCGCCTGATCGTCGAAGTTCTTTCCAGGTCCACGAAAAGCTACGACCTGGGCGAGAAGTTTGAACATTATCGCTCGCTGCCCTCGCTTACCGAATATCTGACTGTAGCTCAAGACAAGCCGGCAGTCGATCAGCGTACCCGGCAACAGGATGTCTGGGTGTTGAAGACTTACAACGATCTCAGCCAGGTTATCGAACTCACCTCAATTGGCGCATCACTGCCGCTGTCCGAGATCTACGACAGAATTGACTTCAGTGAATAAAGCGTATCTGACGCCCGCCGAATATCTGGAAGTCGAGCGCCGCGTCGAAACTAGAAGTGAGTATTTCAATGGTGAGATGTTCGCCATGGCCGGCCGAACAGTCAGGCACGCGACGATCCTTGCCTGCTTGTCGAAGTTCTCTCGAAGTCCACGAAAAGTTACGAACTGGGCGAAAAGTTTGCACACTATCGCTTGCTGCCCTCGCTTATGGAATATCTGACTGTCGCGCAAGTGTTCCGCTGCCGAGCGGCGCAACACAGGGCCTACAGCCAATCGAGCTCGGCGTACCGCTCCCCGGTCAAGTGCAGGAACAACTGCTCCAGCGTGCGAAATTGCTGCCCATCATGCGCGATCGTGCCGTCGCGATCGAGCGCGCTGATATCGCCCTGCCAAACCAGCTTGCCGGGCTTGGTCACGATCGCCACCTGAGTGCAAAGACGCTCGACGGTTTCGAGCACATGCGTGGTCAGAAACACCGTGCGCCCCTGCGCCACAATCTTATGCAGCCATTGCTTGATGGACGCCACGCCCGCCGGATCGATGCTTTCGAACGGCTCGTCGAGAAAAAGCAGATCGGGCCCGTGTATCACGGCGGCGGCAAAGGCCACGCGTTTGCGCATGCCGGCGCTGAATTCCGAAAGCCGTTTTTTGCCCGTGTCGCCGAGTTCCATGGCGTTGAGCAGCTCGTCGACGCGGCGGCGAGCGGTCGCCTCATCCAGACCGAACATGCGCGCTTGAAAGAACAGAAACTCGTGCGCATAGAGCGCATCGAACAGGCCCAGCGATTCCGGCATCACACCCATGCGGCGCTTGAGCGATACGGCGCCATCGTGAAACGGCTCGCCCAGAATGCGGATCTGGCCGGCGTTCGGATCGAGCAGGCCCGTCAGGCATCCGATGGTGGTGCTTTTGCCCGATCCGTTCGGCCCCAGAAATCCGAACATGGTACCCGACGGCACGGTCAGCGATAGATTTTCGACCGCGACGGTGAGGCCGTACTTCTTGGTCAGATTGGCGATTTCAATCGCAGCAGGCATGTCAGGCGCGTCCTTCGAGCGCGTTCAGCAGGCGCTCTCTGCGGCTCACAAACAGTGCCGATCCCAGCCGCAGCGAGTAAAGATAGAATGCCATGGCCAGCGCCGCCACGGGAAACGAAACCCACCAGTAATTCAGGAAAGGCGCGGGGCCAAGCGAGCTATCCAGGGCCATGGAACCGAACACGCATCCCAGCAAGCCGCCGATCAACAGGATGTTGGCGCCGAGCGAGAGTTGGTTGCCAAAGGTGGTTTCGAAGCTCGTAGCGCGCGGCGCGAGAAGCGAAGTGAAAATCGCCAGACCGTTGAACAAGCACAACCCAGCGATGCCCGTCAGCAGCAGCATGGGCGCCATGCGCGGATCGGGCGGAACGGGCGCCAGAAAGATCCACGCCACGTACGCGATCGCCACCAGTGAGGCTCCCAGAAAAAACGCGGTCAAGCTGGAAGCGGTCAGGATCGCGCCGGGCTCGATAGGCAGCAGGAAATAGCGGCGGAAACCGGAGGAATCGAAGCCAAACTGGTTGGTGGCCATGACGGAGGTGCCCAGGAATCCGACGATGGCGAATCCGCCCAGGCCGCGCACGAAATAGTGCGACCCGCCGCCCGCGGCGTGGGCCATGGCGTGATTGAAAGTGAGAAAACCCATGAGCGGAACGGCGGCGATGTAATTGAAGCGCACTTTGTTCGAGCGCACGTAATAGCGCAGCGTGCGCGCCACCAGCGGCGCCATGGTAGGTCCGAAGATGGAGGCGACGCGTTCGTAACGATCGTTCCAGGTGACCTTCGCCGCCGCCGCGCTGCGCGGACGCGCGGCTTGTTTCTCGACGGCCGCCAGAAGCACCAACAACGCGGCGGCGCATACGACCAGGACGGCGAAGGCGTGGAGCAGATCCGTACTGCTGGTTACGGTCATAGCCGCGGCGGCAAACGGCGGCGTTTGGCGCAAGATGGCGAGAATGGCCTGCTTCGCGCCATGCGCGGCGACAATCTTGGGGATCACAATGCTGGGCAGAACCGCTACCGCCATCAGCATCAGAAACAGAATGGCAGTGCCGCCGCGCACGTGCGCCAGCCATTCGATGAGCGTGGCGAGGACGCGCGCCAAAAGGTAATTCGTGATCAGAAGCAGTATCACGGCCAGCACGCCCAGCCAAAATCTGCCCGCGCCCATCGCATACAAACCGGCAACCAGCCCCAGCCACAAAGCCAGCACGAAAATCCAAATCGGCTCCAGGATGCCGGTGAGATGGCGGGCGGCCAGACGCTCGCCCGCGCTAATGGCAAAGCGGCGCAGTGCCTGATCGCTGAAGGCCGTGTTGATGCCGAATCCGGTAATGACCGAAACGAAGAACGCGTTCACAAACAATCCACCCATCAGCACCTGCGCGATCTCTTCGGCTTTGCCCGCGCGCACCGCCACGATGGCGGCGCCGAGACCGCCGGCGGTCATCAGAATCACGATGAGGATGGCGAACAGATACCCGGTGAAGAAGAGAGCGATGCGGCCATTGCGCGTGCGGGTTTGCGCCCAGAGGAGTTTGTAGCGCAGTCCAGCAAGGCGGAAGATGAGCGTCGCGTTCATCCGGCGAAATCTTGTGAGGCGAAACCTTATTATAGGTGCAACCGGACCCGCGGCGCGGAAACTCGCGCCCCTTTACGCTCGTTAGCGGGTATAATTGCGGATATGGCAAAAAGCAGGGATAAAGGCAACAAAGAAGTCAAGAAGCCCAAGAAGAAGAAATAAGGTGATGGGTCTTGGGCGGTGAGTGGCGGGCGGCGTGCCTTCCGCTGCCAGCCGCTCGAGACCCCGCAACCTATAACCTACAACCTACTACCCACAACCCAGAGGAGTTCCATGCGTACAGAATGGATAGCCGGACGCCAAAACGATGCGATCCGCACGCAGATACATTACGCGCGGCAGGGCGCCATCACGGGTGAGATGCAATACGTTGCGCGGCGCGAGAATCTTGCGCCCGAGCTGATCCGCGCGGAAACGGCGCGGGGCCGCATGATCATCCCCGCCAACATCCGCCATACGAATCTAGAGCCGATGGCCATCGGGGTCGCATCGAAATGCAAAATCAACGCCAACATCGGAAACTCCGCGGTCACTTCCAATATCGATGAGGAACTCGAGAAGCTGCGCTATTCCGTGAAGTACGGCGCCGATACGGTGATGGATCTCTCCACCGGCGGCGACATTCCGCGCATCCGGCAAGCCATCATTGATGCCTCGCCAGTGCCCATCGGCACGGTGCCGATTTACGAAGCGCTCTCGCGCGTGCGCCGGTTGGAAGACCTAAGCGCCTCGCTAATGCTCGAAGTGATCCACGAGCAAGCCGAGCAGGGCGTGGACTACATGACCATCCACGCCGGCGTGCTGGTGCAACATATTCCGCTGGCCGCGCGGCGGGTGACCGGCATCGTCAGCCGCGGCGGATCGATTCTGGCCGAGTGGATGGTGAAGAATCATCGCCAGAACATGTTGTACGAATGCTTCGATGAGATCTGCAAAATCTTTCAGAAGTACGACGTGAGCTTTTCGCTGGGCGATGGCCTGCGGCCCGGCTCGGTGGCCGATGCCAGCGACGCCGCGCAGTTCGCCGAGTTGAAGACGCTGGGAGAACTCACCAAACGGGCTTGGGAGTACGACGTGCAGGTGATGATCGAAGGGCCCGGCCACATCCCCATGGACCAGATCCAGATGCAGGTGGACAAGGAAAAAGAGATGTGTTACGAGGCGCCCTTCTACACGCTGGGGCCGCTGGTAACGGACTTCGCGCCCGGCTACGATCACATCACTTCGGCGATCGGCGCGGCCATGATCGGCTGGTATGGCGCCTCGATGCTGTGCTACGTCACGCCCAAGGAACATCTGGGCCTGCCCAACCGCGACGACGTGAAGGCCGGCATCATTGCGTATAAAATCGCCGCGCACGCCGCCGACATCGCCCGCCACCGGCCCGGCGCGCGCGACCGCGACGACGAGTTATCGCGCGCGCGTTACCGCTTCGACTGGAAGCGCCAGTTCGAGCTTTCGCTCGATCCGGAAACCGCGCAATCCATGCACGATGAAACCCTGCCCGACGAAGGCTTCAAGGATGCGCATTTCTGTTCGATGTGCGGTCCGAAATTCTGCTCGATGAATATCTCGGCGAAGGTGGAGGAGTTCACCCCGGAGGAAGCGGATACCATCGTGCAGATCGGCAGGGCAGGCTCGTAACGTGCAGCGGCCTCGCAGGCCGCTCCGGAGGCGACGGCCATGGAGAGCCATCTGGAAGGGCAGGACCGTCAGTTGTGGCGGGACACGCAACGGCAGATTAACGAACTGACTCGCAAGATCGCCGATACCAACGATGCGATCACTCACTTGGCGGAGGAGTCACGAGACGCCGACCGGCGTTTAGGCGAGCGAATCGACCGTTTGGCCGATGAATCTCGCGCGGCGGATCAACGGCTGGGAGAACGGATCGACGCGCTGGTCTCGGCCATCGGCGTGTTCCTGGCGAAATAAGGAACCCGGGGCGGGAACACGTTTCGCCCTTCCCCTGGCTACTTGTCCAACGTTCCGCTGATCAACGTCGCCTTGTAGTGCGTCGGCTTCACGCTGGTACCACCGGTCGTTGCGAAAACGAACGGCACCGGCAGCGCTTCGCCGGCCAGCAGCGTGTCGTCGTTCGCGGGTGGAATGAGCGAATCGATGGGCACCACATAATTGCCCGCCGCCGAGAAGCAGTAAGTCGTCGTCAGGCCCGGATACGTGCCGGAAAGCGTGGTTGTGGAACTCGGAAGGTCCTCCAGCACTACCGAGAGCGGGCCTGAGATGGGTGTGACTCCATTGGTGATGGTCAGCGTCTCGTTCCAAAGGTCGGAACCTCTTGACTGGCGGGTGTAGGGCCCGGGGGCGAGGGTGGCTTCGGCGGAGACGTTCAGTGCGCCGCAGGCCTTGGTGGCGGGGTTGGCGAAGGCAATGAACTCTGGGTAGATGCCGGCTGGGAAGGGCGAACTTGAGAGCGGCATGAGCGCGCCTGTTGAGGGGTCGATGGAATAACCGGAGACTTGCCCACCGTTTTCATCGGCGACGTAAGCAAATTGCCCAGAACTGGAAATTGTAATATACGAGGGGTAGAGACCGGCGGTAAACGGCGAGCCCGCAACGGCCGTCAGCGTGCCCGTGGCCCTGTCGATCCTAAAGCCGGACACATAGTCATTCTCGCTGCCGACTGAGTATAGAAACTGTCCCGAGGGCGTGATCGCAACTGACCGTAGCTCGCCACCTGTGGAGAAAGGAGAGCCGCTGATCGGGGTCAATGCACCCGTGGCGCTGTCTATGCTAAAGACGCTGATGCTGGACTCGTTTGGAACGTAAAGGAATTTACCAGATGGCGAAACCGCCAGGCCAAACGGATACCCGCCGATGGTATACGGCGAACCCGACACCGGCGTCAGCGATCCGTCGGAGCCGACTGCGAAACCGGAAATTGTGCCGTAGGCGGTGTTAGAGGCGTAGAGGTATTTCCCGGACGACGTAAACGCGAGCCATTCGGGATAAATGGCGCCGGCAAAGGGCGATCCGCTAAGCTGCGTCAAAGCACCCGTGCCAGAGTCGATGCTAAAGCCGGAAATATTATTGCTGTTGATATTCCCCGTGTAGAGGAACTTCCCGGACGGGGAGATAGCGAGCCCAGACGGGTATGCCCCCGCTTGGTACGGGGAACCTGTGGATGCGAGCGCGCCATTGGTTCCGGTCAGGCGGAATGCGTAAATAGTGCCATCGTAGTTCGCAGCGTAAACGAATTTCCCGGATGGCGTGGCCACGACCGCCTGCGGACTGCTCCCCGCGGAAAATGGCGGGCCGTTTACCTCCATCAGCACTCCCGTCGCAGGGTCTACGGTGTACCCGAAGACGGCGCCTGAGCCCCCATCTGCAACGTACGCAAACGGCTGGGCAAGGGCGACCCCGGTCGCGATCCCCAAGAGAGCGAGCGAAAATGCCGCCCGCGAAATGGTCTGCATCGTGTTTTTCTCCTTTTCCTTGTCATTGGCCGCCGGATAGAACTGCCGCCAAACGGTAATCTTCACCGCCGCACCCTGCGGCGGGCAAGGGACACGAAGGGGAAACAGCGGACAGGAAGGGACATCGGGCAGAGTGACGCGATATACTGGCCAATTGGCCACGCCGGCACGGTAGAACATGCCCTCGGACCAGACGCGTCTCGAAAGCTGGAAAGAGATCGCCGCGTACCTCAACCGTGAGGTTCGCACCGCGCGCCGCTGGGAAAAGGAGCGCGGCCTGCCGGTCCACCGCATACCCGGCAAGCGCTCGGGCGTCTATGCCCTCGCGCCCGAGATTGACGCTTGGCTGAAGACCGAGGCTAACAATGGTGCCAACGGCAAGGATCCCGTCGAAGTAGGCGCGCACTCCGCTCCGTCAATTGTTCGAAGGATCGGCCCGTGGTTAGCCGCCTTCGCAACCTTGCTGGCGACAGCAGTGCTATTGCGGCCGACCGCAACAAGGTCCGCGGCACCCCGGCTCAGCCACCCAGTGCGGATCACCAACGACGGTTGGCTGAAGTGGAACCTGATCGGTGGCGGCCCCTCGCTCCTTTTCGTGACACCGGGAGCGGTCAAGAGGATCGACGATGGGGGCGGCCATGCGTCTGTTATCCCCCTTCCATCGAGCACGTTCGAGCCATTAGACGCTTCCCGCGACGGAGCCCGGGTCTTGTTCAGCCAAGACGCGTCGGAGGGCTGCAAGCGGCCGCTCTGGGTGGCGCCAATAACCGGCGGACCGCCAAAAAGGCTCGCCGATCTTTGCGCGGACGCGGCAGCCTGGTCGCCGGACGGAAATACCCTGGCCTACGCAGTCGGGCGGGACCTTTACTTGGCCACCGCCGAAGGGGGCAACCCACATAGGTTGGCTGTTCTACCATTCGGCGGAGTAAGCGGAGTCCGATGGTCACCCGATGGGAAGCGCCTACGGCTTACTCTTACGGAGCGTCAGGGAAGCGACCAGTTCGAACGCCTTTGGGAAGTGAACCTGAGCGAGGCGACGTTTGCCAGGGTTCTGGCCGGGTGGAGCCTAGCTCCGCTGGACCGGGAGGACGGCGGCGACTGGACGCGCGACGGACGGTTCTTCATCTTCGCGGGAACTCACCAGGGAACCCCGGCGATCTGGGGTATCCGCGACGATGCCGCTCTGCCTGCGTTTCGGGATGCCATACCGTTCGAACTGGCTCGGCCCCTGGAGGGTGTTGGGGCTGTCGCGCTTAGCCGTGACGGCAAGAAGGTCTTCGCCAGCCTCCCCCTGCCGCGCCGCGGCGAATTGTTCCGGTTCGACGCCCGCGTCGGCCAGTTCCTCCCCTACGGCCAGATGTCCGGACTCTCCGCCGGGCAACTCGCTTACTCCCCGGGCAAGAGGGTTGCCTACGTAACCTACCCGGAGCCGTCGGTTTGGACAATGAACGCAGACGGAACTGACCGCCGGCCGCTTGCCTCGAGCGGAGCATTGCCACAATGGTCTCCGGACGGCCAGCGCATCGCGTATATGGGATGGGACAAGCCCAACACGCGAACCAGGATTCGCGTAATCCCGGCCTCTGGCGGGCAGCCTGAAGAGCCGGTGCAATGGCCGGGTTGGCAGGGCGCGCCAAATTGGGCCTCGGGAGGCGCCGAGTTGATCTTCGGCGAGAACGGCCCGTACTTCCCCATCGCTGCTTCCTGCTCCCTGCACGTGTTCGATTTCAAGACGGGCAAGACCACTGACCTGCCCGGCACTTCCGGCCTCTGGACGCCTAGAGTCTGTCCCACTGGCCGGTACATCGCCGCGATGACGGCTGACAATGGCAGGCTGGTGCTCTACGACAGGCGAACCGCAGCCGTGGCCGAACTGCTCGCATCTCCCGAAGGCCGGCTCGGCGACAATCCCGTTTGGTCGGCAGACGGCCGGTTCGTCTATATCGACGCGCCATTTTCCCATGATCCGGCGGTCTATCGCATTCGAATCTCGGACCGCCGCGTCGAACGCTTCGCGAGTTTGAGTGGAGTCCGTCATTCGCAAGCGGAAGCAGCCTCTTGGATCGGTCTGGCGCCGGACGGCTCGCTATTGGCGGTGAATGAGGCACAAGGCAGCGAGATCTACGCCTGGGATTTTGTGGCGCCGTAAGCGGCGCGCAACGACGCCGGGCTGCGACCACATCCCTTCGGCTATCGGCCATCATAGGATGCTACGGCGCTCGGTGTTGTGCTACGTGAACGCCCAAGGACCTCGTGCTGGGCGCGGGTTTTGGTGAATGCTTCTGGCAGCGGTTAGGCCGAGGCCGTTTTCAGCCCCCGCCGCGCGAAGAGCGGCCCTGCGGCATGCTACATTTCACCCCATGAAGATGTTGGCGTTGCTAGGAGCCTTGCCGCTCCTGTTATGGCCGGGGCGGGCTCAGGTATTCACCTTCTCGCGTGCAGACATGCTCAAGTACACCTCGCACAATCCATTCGAGCGCTTCGCGGACGGGCGCCCGAAAGTGCCCGATGCCATACTCGAAAAAGTAAAAGGACTGTCGGCCGAGGAAGTCTGGGCGGTGCTGCCGGGCGGCGGATTCCGCAATCAATACGAGGGAAACTGGCGCATCCTGCATCCAGATAAGAAGCTCGTCGGCCGCGCCGTTACCGCGCAATTCATGCCCGCGCGTCCCGATATCGCGGATATCATGGAAGCCGACGCCAAGGCGAAAGGACTGCGCGATAATGGCAACCAGCGCGTGCTCGATCTGCTGCGTCCGGGCGACGTGCTGGTGGTGGATCTGTTCGGCAAAATCGAAGACGGCACGATGATCGGCGACAATCTGGCGGCGTATATTTACGACACCACGGGAACTGGCTTGGTGGTCGATGGCGCGGTGCGTGATCTGGATGGCATCGAGCCGCTGGGTATGCCGCTATACTTCCGCGGAGCGCATCCCACGCCCATCCACAATGTGATGCTCACCGGCATCAATATTCCAATCCGCATCGGCGGCGCCACGGTCATGCCCGGCGATGTGGTTTTCGGCGACAGCGAAGGCGTGTATTTCATTCCGCCGCAACTGGTGAAACAGGTGGTGGATCGCGCCGAAGAAACGCATATACACGATGAGTGGACGCAGATGAAATTCAAGAGCGGTAAGTATAAGTCCACGGATATTTATCCGCGTCCGCGCGATCCCGGTTTGAAGCAGGAATACGAAGAGTATAAGAAACAGAAGTTAGGACAGCAGTGAGTTACTCATGATGAAATCAAAGATCATAGTGCCGCTAAGCCTGCCAGTTATTTTTCTGGCGCACTTAGCCGCCGATAATTGGCTCAATTACGGCCACGATCCGCAACATACCGGCTGGAGTCCGCGGGAAACTGAGCTCAACCGCGACAACGCGAAATCCATTTCGCTCATCTGGAAAGCGCATCTCGATAACCAGCCGCGCGAATTGAATTCGCTGACCGCGCCGGTGAATGTGGAATGGGTGACCACCGACAAAGGCATGGCGGAAATCGTTATCGTGGGCGGGGCTTCCGATAATCTTTTCGCGTTGAACGCGGATAACGGAAAGCTGCTGTGGAAGAAAACGTTCGAGCCGGAGGCGAAGCCGCGCCAGGCGCCGCACTGGCTCTGTCCCAATGCGCTCAACGATACGCCGCTGATCCGTAAAGACGGCCTCGCGGCGACGGTTTTCGTGATTTCAAGCGACGGCAATCTGCATGCACTGAACGCCATCAATGGAGAAGACCGCACGCCGCCGCGTAAGTTCGTGCCGCCGTATTCGAAGAATTGGAGCCTGAACCTGGTTGGCCACACGCTTTATACCACCACATCGCAAGGCTGCAACGGCGCGAAGTCGGGGGTCTGGGCGCTGGATTTGAGCGCGCCGGATACTCCCGCGCAGTTCTTCGCCTCCGCCAACGGCGGCGCGGGCGTATGGGGACGGGCGGGCGCGGCCATCGGCAAAAACGGCATGATCTACGCGCAGACCGGCGATGGCAGCTATGACGCGGACCGCGGCCAATTTCCCGATACTATCTTGCAGCTTTCGGCGAAAGATCTGAAGCTAGTCGATTACTTTACGCCGGTGAATCACAGTTACTTGACGCGCAAGGATCTGGATATGGGATCTATGTCGGCGACGGTCTTCTCACTCGGCGGGCGTCAGATCGTAGCCGCGGGCGGCAAGGAAGGTGTCATCTACTTACTCGATGGCGAACACATCGGCGGGACGGACCATAAGACGCCGCTGTATAAGAGTCCGCTGCTGGCCAATGAAGACGCCGATTTCGCCGGACGCGGATTCTGGGGCGCGTTTGCCACCGCGGAAGACGAACAGAAGAATCGCTGGCTATATGTGCCGGCAGAGGGAGCCCCGGCCAGCAGCGCGAAATTCCCGATCACGAATGGCGACGCGTCCAATGGCAGCATCATGGCGTTTCGCATTACGGAGGCGAACGGAAAATACGAGGCTGTGCCCGCCTGGATTTCGCGCGACATGAATCTGCCGGAGCCACCCATCGTGGCGGGCGGATTGGTTTTCGCGATTTCAAACGGGGAGTTCGCGCGGCAGTCGAAGGGAACCGAGGGCGGTTTGTACACTTCCGCCGAACGCGCCGCCAAACACACCGGTCACGCGATCCTGTATGCGTTCGACGCGGCTACCGGCAAGGAGCTTTATTCGAGCGGCGAAACCATGCCGGGCTGGACGCATTTCAGCGGGATTTCCATTTCGGGCGGCAAAGTATTCGTGACTACTTACGATTCGAACGTCTACGCATTTGGAGTAAAGGAATAACTTGTGAGGCAGGCTCTCAGCCGGGCCCAGAGGGCACTCTGGGCCGCCCATCTTAAATGCAATGCGCCAGGAAGCGTCATTCTTCGAAGATAAAGAGCCGGTGCTGATTTATATCGCCAAGCGCTTGAACGAAGCGTTGCGGTTGGAAGCTATCTTCAGCGGCGCCGGCCTCGATTACGGCGTGGAAGCCGACGAATACCGTGGCGGATTCATTTTCCAGCGCGTGCGCACCGGCGCATTTTTTTACGTGCTGCCGGAGGTAGCCGAAACCGCGCGAAAGATTATGGTGGAAAACGGCTACAAGCCGGCGGACCCGGAAATTGGCTGATCACCGCGCGATCCGCTGTGGCGCGCCGCAGCCAGCCATGCGTGATAGCGTTCGCGCAGAATTTTCCGGTAGGCAGCCGGGCGCAGGCGGGCCGCGGCAGCGGCATGCTTGACGTCTTCGAGCGCAATTTTCGCGCCCAGTGCGACTCCATCTTTCCCGGCCGCCAGCCAGGCGGGATCGCTCTCGAATCCGAAAGCCCAAAGCCCGGTCGGCGGTTGCCGGTAATTATCCGGCAGGCCCAGTGCCGCAAACGGAAATCCCGATGCCCAATCGGTGTGGTAGCCCGCCAGCATATTCGATGGATTCACCGACACCTGGGCATGCGTGACGCAGTCTTCGGCGGGAATCGCGTAACGGTTGCGTAGCATTTCGGTCAGCATAGCCGCCGAGCGAATCTGCGCCGGATTGACAATTTCGTCGGTATTGTCCGCACGCGAGTGAGCTTCGAAGGAGATCCCGAGAAAGCTTTCGTTCAAATTGAGATAGAACCAATCGCGATCGGCCCAGGCGGAATAGCCGGCGTGCTCGGCGCTATCGGATTCGGCGACCACGCGGAAGACGCGGCCGAAGCGGTCGATCAGGTAATGATAGGCGCGTTTGCGTTGCACGTAGGCGAGCAGCGACTGGCCGAGGTTCTTTAAGGCCTGCGTCTGGCGCGGTTCGAACGGCGCCTGGCCGCTTTCGGTGGTGTGATAGACGATTCCGGCGGGTTCGGTGCGGCGCACCCCGCTGCGAGGTCCGGAGCCGGTTGCGCCACGCGGAAAGGCGATGTAAGCTCTGGCCCGATTCAAAACCGTGAAGCGCGTATCGATGCGCAGGCCGTTACTGTAGACCTCCGAATCGGGCGACTTTTCCACCAGCCATACGGCCGCCGATGTGGAAGACACATTGGTTTGCAAGGCGCGGGGGGGGGATCGGCACAACCGGGGGAGGAGCCGTGCGCCGCGCCAGATCGCCGGCCAGGAAAGCCGCCGGTATCCCCAGCAGCAGACCGATGCGCATGCCGGGCCGGTGGAATCGCCGCCAGGCGTAGGTGACTCTGGGCGCCTCTGTCATTAGAAAGCGTAGACGGAAGACCGGATCGTCGATGGATTGGGCCGCGCGGGAGAGCCGTGCCACGGGGTCGTCCGGCGGAATTGGCAAAGATTTGCTCACAGGTCCGATTGAAATAGTCGCCCGGCGGCCGGAAATTCTTCGAATTTCTGGTGGGTGGCGGGAAGTGAAGGCTGTAGGGCGAGGGCGGCGGATCTGTTGGGCGCCTTCGAAAACGCGGGCAAGCTGTTGAAATGATAGGCCGTGGGATCGCGATCAAATCCCCAGCATCGCGATGCGCAGCCATTGCGCCTGTCCGCCCTGGCTGTCGGTCTGCGCTACATCCTGGTCAATTCCGATTCCATTCGCTTCAATTGACGGAGCCAGTTGCACAAGCTGATAGCCGCGCACCGGGATATCCGGCACCTTGCTCAACGATTTCCAGTAATGCTGGAACGGCAGATCGTAGAGTTGCTGTGCGCTCAAAATAGCATTGGCGCCGACATACAAGCCGGGTACGTATCCGCCGGATTTTACCGCCGTGAACCACGCATCGCAGTAGGCGATGACGTCCCCGGCCGGCGTGCCCGTGGCGACTCCCTCCAGATCGCACCAGACATTCACGACGTCTGGAAATCCGATCGATTGCGCGTTCATCGCCGCGTGGGCGCCATCCTGCTGGCCCAGCGTTCCGGTTGGCGACCAATTCGGACTGCGCACATGTTGCACGGACATGAGCGCCAGTCCACCGTGAAGAATATTGGTCGCCTCCGCCGTGCTTAGGTCACCCGATGCCTGCATGCCCCGCGATAGATAGCGGACGCAGAACTTATATCCCTGCGCAAAGAACTGTTGGGCCACCGGCGCCGTGATCACCGTATCGGAATCGAACCCCCTGGCGCCCGTAACCGCGCCTTCAACTTGTCCTGGCAATGGCATCGCTTTTTTGACCGGTCCCTGCGGATCTTCCTGTTTCGTAACACGCGCTGCCTAGCCGCCAGCCTCGTTTCCAAGCGTAAAACGCTCGCAGGGCTAGTATTGTGGTTCCCTCGATTCATGTGAATGACTGCATTATGGCGCCGCGTCAACCAGCCAGCATCTACGGCGAGTACAAATCCAGATCCTGCGCGGTATCGTTGGCTTCGCTGAGCGTGACTTCGCGCGCGCCGCAGGCGCTCATGGCATCCGCATCGGGCTTGTCGTATTCAAAAGTGCCCAAAATTCGGTACAGGCCCGGAGACAGTCCGGTGAAATGATACTGGCCGTGCAGATCGGTGCGCACGGTGCGTAATTCGCCCAATCGTTTTTGGGTGTCCTTGTCGTAAGCCTCGAGATAAACCGGCGCGCCGGGCGCGGGATCGTGTCCCGGTCCGCTCACCACGCCGTGAATGGAAGCCGGCCGCGAAGAAAGCTTGATGACCACCGTATCGAAGCCGCGAATCATGATTTCATTCCAGCCATCCGCGCGGCCCGATTGTCCTTCCGGCATGCCATTGCCGGAGGCTTCGACGGCGTAATACCCGGGCGGCGGCGTCACGGCGATCTCCCAGCGCCCCGGCCCCATCTCCGCGCGGCCATTTTCGAGTTTCAGCACTTCGGCATGGCCGCCGCCATCCAGATCCTTGCGGCGTGCGGTGATCTTGGCGTTGGCGGGGTCTACCCGATTGCCGTTCTCATCGGCCATGCGGAACTCAGTCGGACGCCAGGAGGTGACCGGAATATTCAATTCCCGGTCAGCTTCCAGGAAGGCTTCCTGATAGGCGCCCAGCTTGCCTTGCCCGTTGGGATCTTCGCCATCGACTACGATCTCGTAGTTTCCCGGCGCGACCTGCGCGAAAGTGAAACGGTCGGCAGTCTTGGTCGCGACGCGTCCCACATCCGAGATCAAACTAACCGTGACCGGCGCGCGCGGCGCTACCAGAACCCGTCCGCGAAGCGTGAATAGCTTGCCGGCGAGCGGCCGCAGATCGGTCTCATCGGCCTGCTGATCGAGATCCACATCCACGGTCATCGCCTGGTCCACCGCGGCGGTCTCCTTATGAAAAGTGGGCAGCAATCCGGAGCCATCTTCGAGTTCCTTGGCCGCCGTGCGCACATAGTAAGTGCCGGGTTCGAGCCCGTGGATACGATACACTCCGCGATCGTCGGTCGTCGCGCCGGCGGCGATCCGCAGCGGCAGCGCGGCAAGGTAAGCGACTACCTTCTGATCGGAAATGCCGACCTCGTTTTCATCGAACACCGTGCCGGAGATCGCCCCAAAGCGGCGCAGCCGGATCTCCAGATAAACGGAACCATCCTGCTCCACGGAAAACGGCTTGCCCGCGGATTTCCATTCCTTCTGGCCGTATTGAAAAGGAGCAAAACCATCGCGCGATGCGCCCAGCAGATACATGCCGCCATTCACGGTAAAAGTGAATTGCCCGGCGTGATTGGCGCGTCCGGATACGGGTTTGTTGCCCGTGCCTTCAACGGGGCGCAAGGTGACCAGCGAACGGGCCAAGGGACGGCCGGTGGCGTGATCGAGCACTACGCCGCGGATCACGGCGGCTTGCGCGGCGGCACACAGCAGTGTGACAAGAGGCAGCTTGGTCATTATGGCCAATTCCGGTGTGTTGTCAATATGACGCGCCGGAGGCCGGAAACGCGCATATGATAGATTAGTCCGCTAGAGAACTGCGCCATGAATCAGTCGTTTTCGGGTGTTATCGCGGCCGCGGTAACGCCTCACGGTAAGCACGGCGACGAAGCGGACGTGGGCGGCACGCTCGATCTAATCGATTTTCTGTGTGCGGCGGGCGTGCAGGGAATCGCGCTGCTGGGCTCAACCGGCGAGTTCGTGAATCTGAATTACGACGACCGGGTGCGCCTCGTGTATATGGCGGTGAAACGCAGCCGCGTGCCGGTATTGGCCGGCGTTTCCCATTCGACTTTGGATGGCGCCGTGGCTCTGGGCCGCGAAGCCAGCGCGGCGGGCGCGGCCGGGCTGCTGCTGATGCCGCCTTTTTTCTTCCGCTATCGCCAACCGGAGATTCGCGAATTTTATCTGAACTTCGCGTCGCAATTGAGCCGCGGAGCGCCGATTTATCTCTACAACATCCCGGCGTTCACCAGCGGCATCGAGAGCGCCGCGGCTGTGGATTTGCTCTCCACGGGGCAGTTCGCCGGCATCAAGGATTCGAGCGGCGACTGGGAGAACTTCGAGGCGCTGAGCCGGCACAAGCGCGACCATTCCTTTACCCTGCTGGTGGGGCATGATGGACTGTTTGCGCGGGCGCGTGGCACGGGGGCGGATGGCGTCGTTTCGGGAGTCGCCTGCGCCGCGCCTGAATTGCTGCTGTCGCTCGAGCGCGCGATCACGGCCGGCAATACCGCGGAAGCCGCCCGCCTGGACGCGCGCCTGCACGAGTTTCTGGATCGCATCGAACCGTTCCCCACACCGGTGGCGATCAAGGCCGCGCTGGCTGTGCGCGGCATCAAGACCGGTCCGCCGCCCGTACCGTTAGCGCCGGAAACGCAGGACGAGCTGGAGGATTTCAAAGCGTGGTTTAAGGGTTGGCTCGCGAATTAGCCGCGCGCAACGGCATCAGCGCGGTTCACTGCTTTGTTGGAGCCTGGTGTGGAAGGATGATGAAGGTTTAAGCCTGGCCTATCTCCAGAAGCTTGAGCAACTGGCGGGCGTTCACAATGCGGGCCGTCTTGTGGGGCATTTTAAAATGCCGAGTGTTCTCGGGGATGATGTAGTCGGCTTTGGCGGCCAGGGCGCATTCGTAGATGCGGTTATCCTCCTCATGCTGGGAGATTTTGAGCGGCCGCCGGTCTTAACTTTAGCGGCGGTGCTTTTGGAGGAACTTGCGCAAAACGGGGCGCCCCGCGCCACTTTCGATTAGCGGAGTTCTCTCGTGTATGGCGGCGCGAGTAGCGCGCCCCTTTGCGCTCTCCAGCAAGCCGCGGAAGCGAGCAATGCGTAACCGGCTTAAGTGCTTCAGGCGCTCGTATTCAAACACGTGGCGGTATTCGGCCAGTACAGCGTCAGTGACGTACGGACGGATCTCATCAGCGGCAATCAAAGCAAAAATCTGGGCATTGGGTCCACTTGGGGCGATGATGGCCGAAACCAAGACGCTGGTGTCGATTCCGACCCTGATCATCTGGCGCGTCGTTTAGCGGTCTTCGTGGAAAGCGCCTTACTGGCGCTGGCTACGGCCGAGTTAATCTCGCCCATGGGCGTCTTGTCGATGCCCTTCTCTTTGGCTTCCTGGCGGATCTCGTCTACTATGGCGGCCAGGTCGCGGAGCATCTGTTTGCGGCTGGCATTGCGGCCGCCGAGATGAGCGGTCAATGGTGAACTGCGGGGTTATCAAAAACTGGCCACCACGAGTTACGGCCACTTTGAGCACGGCGCCTTCCGAGACGCCTACTTCTTCTCGAAGCGAGCGCGGAATGACCATTTGACCTTTCCGTTGGAGTTTGACGAGTGCTTGGGACATAAAAACATTCTCGCGGAAAGTCAGCCCGGCTGACTCTCGGTTACTGCTCTGCTGGTAGCATAGCAGACGGTTGGCAAGACAGCCGGCTTTGATCGAGCCTTATCGAGCCGGCACAAGACCCCCGCCCTTACGGGCGGGGCTGAAGCCACAAATCGATAGGCCGCTTCACGCCCGCGGGACGGAACGGCAGTTCGATCTTGCGTCCCTGCCCCGCTGAAGCGTAGCCTGCATAGATCGCCTCCATCACCACGCGGCCATCTTCGCCGGTCGATTGCGGCGTCTCCTTGCCGCGCACGCACCGCGCGAAGTGGCGCATCTCATGCGGCGATCCGTAGTTCCACAACTCGTCGAAAACGGGATAGCTCCAGCCCTTGGTGCCGGGCGCTTTCTCCACGGCGTATCCGTAACCGTATTCGCTGAAAGTTGGCATGGCATTGCCCATGTGCAAATTCGGATAACTGACGCCGCCTTCGCCATAAATCTCGGTGCGATCATCCATGCCGCCGCGCTTGGCCCAGCTATTCTCCACCAGCCCTACGCCGCCGTTTTCGAACTCCAGGATGCAGATGCTATCGTCTTCGCCGCGCGTTTTGGCGCCGTGAACGTAAGTGCCCATATGGCAAGTGACGCTCTTGATCGGCGAGCGATCGTAGAACCAATAACAGAATGCGATGCCGTGGCAGCCCATGTCCATGAAGACGCCGCCGCCGGATTTGGTCACATCCCAGAACCACGGGCTGTGCGGCCCGGAATGCTTCTCGCTCTGCTTCACCAGGTAAACCTTGCCGAACGCGCCATGGTCCGACATTTCCTTGGCTTTGACATATTTCGGCGTAAACAGCAACTCTTCGGCATACAGCAGAAGCACACCTTCCCGGCGGCAAACGTCGATCATCTCGTCGGCTTCTTCGAGCGTCATCGAGAGCGGCTTCTCGCAGACCACGTGCTTGCCGGCGCGCGCGATATCCACCGTCATCGCGCAATGCAGCGTATTGGGCGCCGCGATGGTCACCATCTCGATATCTTTTTCGCGCAGCATTTCTTTGTAGTCCAGAAAAACGCGCGGGATGCCATATTTCTGCGCCAGTTCCGCCGCGTGGCCGGGAGTAGGCGAGCATACCGCGACCACCTCGGCCTCCTCCGGCATGATCTGAAACGATGCGGCCTGAATGTCGCCTTGAAATTGCGAACCGATGATTCCGACTTTCACTTTGCCGTTGGCCATAGAGTAATGAGCGCGCGTCCGCGCCGCCAAACAGGATAGCAACTCGCGCGGGATCGGAGAGGTGGGGCACGCCTTTGTCACCGATGGCGAGGAATTGCATCTTGAGGAACGTAGACGGAATATTGCGACCCGAAAATCGACCCGAGAATCAATGAGAAAGTCACTCCTCCTGATCCTGTCCGTGCCGCTGTGTGCGCAGGATTCCCTCTCACTGCGCGAGGCGGTACAAGTGGCGCTGCGGGAGAACAAAGACATCGCGGCATGCGGCGCGGCCACCCGGGCGTCCACGGCACGCGTTCGTGAAGCGCAATCCGGACGGCTACCCAAGCTGAACTATTCCGAGTCTCTCACCCGCAGCGACAATCCGGTCTTTGTCTTCAGTTCTCTTTTGACGCAGCATCAGTTCGGCGCGGAAAATTTCAATATCGGTCCTCTGAACCGGCCGGATTTCCTCGACAATTTCCAGTCCCTGGTTTCCGTTGACCTGCCGGTTTATGATGCCGGCCAGACGCACGACGCAGTCAAATCGGCCGGTCTTTCACGGCAGATCAGCGGGGAGGAGCAGCGTCGCGCCACCATGCAGGTGATTGCAGGGGTAGTGAGGGCTTACTACGGCGCAGTGCTGGCAGCAGACAGCTTGCGCACGGCGGAACAGGCGGTGCATTCGGCCGAATCGGATTTGCAACGCGCCGAATCGGTGCATGCCGCCGGAATGTCCACGGATGTGGACGTGCTTTCGATTCGCGTGCACCTGGCCGCGGTTACCGAACAGCGTATTCAGCGGTCGGCCGATCTGGACGTCGCGAAATCGGGATTGAACGACGTCCTGGGTCTCCCGCTGGACGCGCCCCACGAGTTGACCAGCGCGCTCCGCCCATTGGATCTGCCGGACCTGGAGTTGGCGTCATTGGAACGGGATGCCTCCGCCACGCGGCCGGAAGCGCACGAGACGTATCTGGCGGCGGAACTCGCGAAAACGCAAGTAGACGCGGCGCGCAGCGCGCTGCTCCCGCAAGTGAACATGCATGCGGCTTTCGAGACGGATCGCCAGCAATTCGTCGACAGGGGAGGCGCCAACTGGCTGGCTTCGATCGGTCTCCGATGGAACCTCTTCAACGGCTACGGGGATAAGGCGCGCATTGAGGAGTCCAGCCAGTTTGTGGAGCGCGCCCACGCCGAGGAACAGAAGGTGGATTCCGCGGTGCGCCTGGAAGTTCGGCGGGCTTGGGCCGATCTTCGGGCGGCCCGGCAGCGGATTGAAGTAGCGAAGGCCGCGGTGGCCGAAGCGGAGGAAAGTCTCAGAATCACCCAGAACCGGTACGAAGCCGGCATGGGCAACGTGACAGATCTCCTGCGAAACGAGACCGCCGTGCTCGAGAGCCGCACGCGATATCTGGCGGCAGTACATGACCAGCGCATCGCCGCCGCGATGCTGGAGCTGGCCGCGGGGCGTCTTTCGGCCGATTCGGAGGTTTTAAATTGATGCGATTTTTTCTTGTTGCGGCTTTTGCATCGGTGGTGCTGTTGAGCGGCTGCGGAAGCGGCGGGACGCACCCGGAAGCGGATGCGCCAGTCTCTCCGGTGCGTGTCCGCATAGCTACTGTGGAAACGCAGGAATGGCCTGATCTGTACGAAGCCACCGGCACAGTCCGCGCGCGCACGTCGGCGGTGATTTCGAGCAAAGTGATGGCCTATGTGCGGCAGGTTTCCGTCGAGGCCGGCGATGCCGTCAGGGAAGGTCAAGAACTGGTGGTGCTTGACGCGCAGGATCTCGACGCCGGCCTTCGCCGGGCGGGAGCAGCGGAGACGGAAATTAGGGACGCGATCCCCGAAGCGGATAACGCGGTGGCCGGCGCGGAAGCCAATCTGGGCCTGGCACAGAGCACGTTCCGGCGCATGCAAGAGTTGGCTTCCAGGAAATCGATTTCCAGCCATGAATTCGATGAAGCGGCGGCGCGGTTGAAATCGGCGCAGGCTGCATACGAAATGGCGCGTGCCAAACGCAAACAATTGGATTCCAAACTGGCGGGAGCCAACCAGGAAGTTCGCGCGGCGAGAATTACGCGGGATTATGCGCGCCTTGCGGCGCCCTTTGCGGGCCTGGTAACCGCGAGAAGTGCCGAGCCGGGCAGTCTGGCGGCGCCTGGAGCGCCTTTGCTCACCATCGAGCGGCGTGGGGATTATCGCCTGGAAGCCTCGGTGGAGGAATCCAAACTGCCGTTCGTGAAAACCGGCGAGACCGTGGACGTGGTCCTGGAAGCCTTGGATCGCCGGCTGGCAGCGCGAGTTTCGGAGATCGTGCCGGAAGTGGACAGCACGTCGCGCACTTATACGGTGAAGATCGGCCTGCCACCGCTCGACAATCTGCGATCCGGAATGTTCGGCCGCGCGTGGTTCCCGATGGGGGCGCGTAAAGTGACGGCAGTTCCTGCGGCGGCCATAATCGAGCGGGGACAACTCGAATCCGTCTTGGTGGTGGAAGACGGTTTCGCGCATACGCGTTTAGTCACCACCGGGCGGCAGGCGCAGAACGGAATGGAAGTGCTCTCCGGCATAAGCGCGGGCGAGAAGGTGGTAAGTCCGGCGCTGCCCCAGTTGACCGATGGCGCGCGCGTGGAGTTGCGGTAATGGGCGCGCCTTCGGGTCCGCGGGGTTTAGGTCCCGCCGGAAGGTTCGCGCAAGCCTGGATCTCGTCCAAGCTGACGCCGCTGGTCATCGCCGGCGCCCTGCTCCTGGGGGCCTTCGCCGTGTGGAAGCTGCCGCGCGAGGAAGAACCGCAAATCATCGTGCCCATGATCGACGTGTCCGTCGCGATGCCCGGCGCTTCGGCGCGCGAGGTGGAGGAGCGCGTCACCAAACCGATGGAGAAGCTGCTCTGGGAGATTCCCGGCGTAGAGTACATCTATTCGACATCCAGCCCCGGCCAGGCGCTGGCCATCGTGCGGTTCTACGTGGGCCAGGACGAAGAGAAGAGCATCGTGCGGCTCAACCAGAAGCTTTCTTCAAACTTCGATATCATTCCGCCGGGCGCTACGCGTCCCCTGGTGAGACCGCGATCCATCGACGATGTTCCGATCCTGGCCCTGACTCTCTCGAGCAAACGGTACGGCGATTTCGAGCTGCGCCAGATCGCCGCGCAAGTGGATGACAACATCAAGCAGGCGCCCGATGTTTCGGCGGTTACGTTGATTGGCGGGCAGCGGCGCGAGATCCGCATCGTACTGGATGAAGGAAAGCTGGCAGCCTATCACCTGGCGCCGCTCGCGGCGGTGCAGGCGCTGGGGCTCTCCAACCGGCGCCTGGCTTCCGGAGAATTTGCCGCCGCGAACCGGGAATACCTTCTGGAAACGGGCGAGTTTCTGCGCACCGCCGAGGACGTGCGCAATGTAGTCGTCGCGGTAGCGAACGCCAAACCCGTTTTTGTGCGCGACATTGCCCAGGTGGATGGCGGCGGCGAAGAGCCCTCGCAATACGTGCGTATGGCGCGCGCCGGCTCGCACGAGTTTTTGCCGTCGGTCACACTGGCCGTCGCCAAGCGCCGCGGCGCCAACGCGGTCACGGTGGCGGAAAGCGTGCTGCAGCGCATCGCGCCGCTTAAAGGCACGGTGATCCCTTCAGACGTACAGTTGGATATCACGCGCAACTACGGCGACACCGCCGCAGAAAAATCCAATGAGCTGCTGTTCCACATGCTCATAGCGGTGGTATCGGTGAGTCTCTTGATTGCCATCACTTTGGGTTTGCGCGAATCGGCCATCGTGTTCATCGCCATTCCGGTGACGCTGGCGCTGACCCTGGCCGTATTTTACCTTTACGGCTACACCCTGAACCGCATCACCCTTTTTGCCTTGATCTTCTCCATCGGCATTCTGGTGGACGACGCCATTGTGGTGGTGGAGAATATCGCGCGCCACTGGCGCATGCCCGCCAACCAGGGCAGATCGCCCATGGAAGTCGCGGTGGAAGCCGTGGATGAGGTGGGCAACCCCACCATTCTGGCCACGCTGACGGTGGTGGCGGCCATCCTGCCGATGGCTTTCGTGGGCGGTCTGATGGGGCCGTATATGCGTCCCATTCCCATCGGGGCCAGCGCCGCCATGGCGTTTTCTCTACTGGTGGCGTTCATCGTCACGCCCTGGGCGGCCGTGCGCATCCTCAAGTCGAGCCACGCGGCCGGACATCCCCAGCAGGAGGATCTTCCGACCCGTGTTTACCGCCGGGTCATGAGTGCGTTGTTGCATATCCCAGCCATGCGCTGGGGATTCCTGGGGGGGGTGGTGACCTTGCTGCTTGGCGCAGTATCGCTGTTCTACTTTGAGTTCGTCAAAGTGAAGATGCTTCCCTTTGACAACAAGAGCGAGTTCCAGGTGATCGTGGATATGCCCAATGGGACGCCGCTCGAAGAGACTGCCCGCGCCGCCCAAGCGCTGGCGCGCGCCACGCTCGATCAGCCGGAGGTGGTGAATCTCGAAACATACGTAGGCGCCGCTTCGCCCTTCAACTTCAACGGACTGGTCCGGCACTATTATCTGCGGCGGGGACCGAACGTGGCCGATATCCAGGTCAATCTGCTGCCCAAGGGCAGCCGCAAATTGCAAAGCCACGACATCGCTAAGCAAGTGCGCCAGCGGTTACTGCCCGTGGCGGCGCGCTATGACGCGCGCATCAAGGTGGCCGAAGTGCCGCCCGGCCCGCCGGTGCTGGAAACGCTGGTGGCCGAAGTCTACGGGCCGGAACTTGAGGAGCGCACCAATATCGCGCGCCGCATCCGGGATTTGTGGAAGCGCACCGCCGGTGTCGTGGACGTGGACTGGTACGTCGAAGACCATCAGCCGGAGTACAGACTGGTGGTGGATCAGGAAAAGGCGGCGTTGCATGGCATATCGGAAGACGATATCGCAAAAACCGTGGCGCTGGCCTCTTCCGGCTACCAGGCTGGATTGCTGCACGTGGATTCCGCGCAGGAAGAGGTGCCGCTGACGGTGCGTCTCAGCCGGGCCAGCCGTTCGGACCTGGACGGTATGCTGCGCCTGAAGGTAGCCGGACCATCGGGAAGTCTGGTGGCGTTGAGCGAACTGGTCGACGCGCGGGAGGTCACCGCGGACAAGAGCATCTATCACAAGAACCTGTTGCCGGTCACCTATGTGACAGGCGATGTGGCGGGCGTCATGGAAAGCCCCGTGTACGCCATCCTCAAGCTGGGGCCAGAGATGCAGGAATTCCGCGCGCCGGGCGGCTACGCCATCGAGCAGCATATGTCTTCTCTACCGGCCGGGGACAGCCGCTACTCCATGAAATGGGATGGCGAGTGGCACATTACGTATGAAGTATTCCGCGACTTGGGAATTGCCTTCGCGGCCGTGCTGATCCTCATTTACGGCCTGGTGGTGGGATGGTTTCAATCGTTCATCACGCCGCTGGTGATCATGGCGGCGATCCCGTTCTCCCTCGTGGGGATTCTGCCCGCGCATGGCCTGCTGCACGCCTTTTTCACCGCCACATCGATGATCGGCTTCATAGCCGGCGCAGGGATCGTGGTGCGCAACTCGATCATCCTGGTGGATTTCATCGAGCTTCGCCTGCGCGAAGGTATGCCACTCGAGGCAGCCGTGATCGATGCGGGCGCGGTGCGGTTCCGGCCCATGCTGCTGACAGCCGCGGCGGTGGTGGTGGGCGCCGGTGTGATCCTGTTCGACCCCATCTTTCAAGGCCTCGCCATCTCCCTGATGGCGGGGGAAGTGGCTTCCCTGGCACTGTCGCGCATGACCGTGCCTATCGTTTACTTTACCGTCAATCGAAGGAGATCAACCTCATGACCGTGGAACGTTACCTGCGTTTGATCGCCGGTTTCTTTGTCGGGACGAGCCTGGCACTGGGTTACTGGGTCAATCCAGCATGGCTCCTGCTTACCGCTTTCACCGGCTTGAACCTGTTTCAGTCGGCCTTCACCGATTGGTGTCCGATGATGTGGATTCTGCGCAAACTGGGCGCCGAGGACGGCAGCGGCGGCCGTCGGGGCGCGGTTTGCCCGGCCCCTAATCCCTAGTCCCCATCCCCTGAGCGTAGCGCACTGACATATACTGGCAAGTCGGAGGACTGACATGCGAATGTGGGACAAGTTGCGGATCGGGTTGTGCGGCGCCTCGCTGCTGTGGCTGGCTGGATGCAGCGGTTCCCCGCATTCCTCAACCGAGAAATACTGGCTCGTGGCGACGAACATCAAGATCCCTTACTGGCAAAACGTCAATACCGGGTTGATGCACGCGGCACAGCAAATCGGCGTGAAGGCCGAAATGGTCGGACCGGATTCGTTCGACCCGCAGGCGGAACATGACGCCTTTCAAAAGGTAATGGCGGAGAAGATCAAGCCATCGGGCATCATGGTGTCCGTGGCGGACCCCGCCAAGATCCAACCGGATATCGACGCCGCCATCGGCCAGGGCATTCCGGTGGTGACGGTGGATTCCGATGCGCCCGATAGCAAGCGGCTCACGTTTATCGGAACGGACAATTACAAAGCCGGCCTGATGGGCGCGCAGTTGGCCGTCAAAGAACTCCAAGGCAAGGGCAACGTGGTCATCTATACCATGCCCGAGCAGGCCAATTTGAAAGAGCGGCTGCACGGGTATCGCGACGGGTTTGATAGCCATCCCGGAATCAAGATCGTGGATACCGTGGACATCAAGGGCGATCCGCGCATCGCCTTCGATCACACGCAGGAGTTGGTAGATAAGAAAGGCATCGACAAAATCGACGGATTCATTTGCCTGGAGGCCATCGCCTGCCCCGAAATCGCGGACGTGCTCGACCGCAACCACGTCGGCAGTAAAGTGGTGGTGGGCATGGACACCGACCAGCGGACGCTCGATTGGATCAAGAAGGGCCGCATCGCCGGAACCATCGCGCAGAAGCCGTTCACCATGGGGTATGTGGGTGTGACGGAGCTTGATACGCTGCATCACTATCCGCCAACCCCGCTGGATAAGGCCTGGGCGGAGGATCCGCTGTCGCCTGTAGCGACCTTCGTGGGGACCGGCGAGATGCTGGTGGATAAGAGCAACGTGGATAGCTTTGTCAGCGCCACGGCGCAGAAGTAGCTGCGTCATAGCTCCGATGATCGTGCCATCGTAGCGAACGGCACGTCTATTTCATAAGAGAGTAGCGACGGCCCGGCGCGCTTTACGGGGAATGCTTCCGGCCGTGGGGCACACGCTCGTTTTCCAGTCGTCTGCCAACACTTGGGATGGAGTAGAGCAGGAGAGGGAATGACCCTCTCCCCTCGTTGAACCGGACGTGCGGACTTTTCGCATCCGGCTCTCCCGGAAGCTCTCGCCTCAGCAGGCATGCGCAGTGGCGACTCTTAGTGGCACAAGACCAAGACGCGCAAAGAACCGAGCCATGGGCTCGCCCGCTGGCGCACGCACCAGTCGATCCGCCAGTAGGCTGGTGGCAGGTTTCCTCCTGTCTGGCGGATTGACCGCTTTCTCCTTTGTAACGAGGCCGAACCGGGTTTGCTTTCACTACGACTCACAGATTCGCTCCTACTGCTACGAGGCTTCACGGCACGGATTACTCCGTACCGCGCTGGTTGGCTGCATGCTGAACGAACAATTCACATGGTGAGTTCCTTTCATCTCACAAGATCAGCCAGGTTTAACCTGGCGCACCAGACCACCCAAACCGATGGCCTGTCCCAACTTGAAAATGAAACTACCGGTACCCGCCCTGGAACGGCTGCTACCCGCTCAGCCCTCGCCCTGAACGTCCCCGGATGTTAATATCCCAATCAGCAAGCCATATGCTGACTGATACCCGCACTTCGACATCCCGCGATTCTTCTATCGCGGGAATGATCGCCGCGCAGCCGCACGAAGCTCTGGCGCTGGCCGCGCGATCCTTCCGCTTGAACTACGGACAGCTCAATGAGCGCTCCGCCGGTCTTGCCCAGGGTTTGCAACTCCTGGGCGTGGGACCCGATGTGCCGGTGGGGGTTTTCGCCCATCGCACTCCCGCCGGCGTGTTGGCGGCATTATCGATTTTGAAAGCCGGCGGCGGTTATGTGCCGCTCGATCCCAACGATCCGGCCGAACGCCTGGAATTCATGCTACGCGACGTGCAGGCGCCATTCGTTCTGGCGGAGCGCGGCATCGCCGGCCGGTTGCCGAAGGGCCGTTGGAAGGTGATTCCCTTGGACGAAGCGCCTCTGCTCTTCAGCAAACCCATGGAAGCGCCCGCCGAACCCAGTCCGAACCATTTGGCGTATATCGCCTACACTTCGGGTTCCACGGGTTGCCCGGTAGGTGTCGAGATCACGCATGGCAGCCTGCTGAATCTGATCCGCTGGCACCAGCGCGCCTTTCAGGTGACCGCGGCGGATAATGCCAGCCAGATCGCGTCGCCTTCGTTTGACGCCGCCGTCTGGGAGATCTGGCCGTATTTAACCGCCGGCGCCAGCCTGCATTTCGCCGACCCGCATCTCGTCCGCTCGGCGAAACCGCTCGGCGACTGGCTGCACGACGAATACATCACCATGGCCTTCGCGCCCACGGCGTTGGCCGAACAGTTGATGACGCTCGCGTGGCCGCGCACCACGGCTCTGCGGTATCTGCTGACCGGCGGCGATGTGCTGCGCCGTTATCCGCCCGCGCGGCTGCCTTTTAAAATCGTGAACAATTACGGTCCCACCGAGGCAGCCGTGGTCACCACTTCGGGAATCGTGGCGCAATCGAGCTGGATGCAATTTCCGGCCATCGGCCAACCCATCGACAACGTGCGCATTGCGGTGCTGAACGAATCCATGCACGCCGTGCCGAATGGCCAGACCGGCGAACTTTACATCGGCGGCGCGGGTCTGGCGCGCGGCTACGTAAATCAACCCGAACTCACCGAACGCAAATTCGTGCGCGATCCGCAAAGCTGGAGTCCGAATGCGCGCCTGTACCGCACGGGCGATCTGGTGCGCCGCTACTCCGACGGCCAGATCGAATTCGTCGGGCGGGTGGACGATCAGATCGCCATCCGCGGCTTTCGCGTGGAGCCGCTCGAAATCGAGCGCACGCTCAACTCGCATCCGCGAGTGGAAAGCAGCGTGGTCTTCGCGCGCGAGGATATACCCGGCGAGCGCGCGCTGACGGCGTATGTGGTTCCGTCCGACACCGGCGCCCCGGGAATGGACGATCTTATGGAGTGGCTGCGCGCGCGTCTACCGGAATACATGCTGCCGGCGGCGATTGTAACGGTTCCGCAGTTGCCGCTGACGCCCAAGGGCAAAGTGGATCGCGCCGCGCTGCCCGCGCCCCAAAGCGCCGCCGAAACCAGCGCTCCGGTGGGCATAAAGGCGCGCCTGGCGCAAATCGTAGCATCGCTGGGTGGCCCCCAGGGCATATCCGACGACGATGATTTTCTGCGCGCGGGAACCAATCCGATACTGGGCGCGCTAGTCATCGACCGCGTGCGCAAGCTGTTCGGTGTAACGCTCACGCCCAGCCAACTCTTCGCATCGCCGACGGTCTCGGGGCTGGCGGCTGAAATCGAGCGGGCTTCGGAATTCTCCGCGGCAACGTAACGGCGATCTTCCATTGAGTCGTGGGGCGGAGTTGCCTGAGCGCCACGCGTGGCCGCCAGCCTGGCTGGGCCGTGCTGCGCGTTTGGAAATCGCTGAGGACGCGTTGCCCAATACTCTCATCAACGGCGGATTCGGAAAGGCGCATTACTTACGAGCGCCCAGTGGGCGTCACAACTTGAACATCGCCTGTGGCGGCGCCGGCCGGCACGATCGCGGAGATCAACGTCGCCGAAATTACCGTAAGGACCGCGCCAACGCCACCAAAGGTGACGCTGGTCGCGCCCGTCAGATCGGTGCCCAGGATCTTGATTTCATCTCCAACGTTGCCGCTCGTAGGAAGGGTTTTCACAAACGGGGGCAACCCCATGGACAGGCGAAAGATTGAGCCCCAGTTATTCTCACCGGAGTACGCCGCCGTCCCGTAAAAGGCGCCGTCGGTCGCCTGAAGCAGACCGCCGATGGGAGTGGCTCCGTCAGTCTGGGAAATGCCTTGCTTCATCAGGACCAGGCCAGCCTCTGGGCCGCGGCCGTCGGCCCCGCTGAACTGGTGCAAGGTGGTCAGAACTCCCGCCGGCGTGATGCGGAATACCGTGCCGCAACCAAAAGTACATTTGGTTGAGCCGCCCTCATCGGTTGTCCCATAGAAGTTGCCGGCGAAGCCCTGCACTAGAGCCACGTGCATAGCTACCACCGTTGTCCTCGTCGAAGCTGAACAGAGCGGTGAAAGTTTGGGCGGGAGAAACCAGGGCCGTCACCGCACACAACAGCAGGAGGCGGCATTCCCCAACCATTTGGTCGCTCAATTTGCGTATCATGCGATGCTCTTATGGCGTCATCAAAAAGCCGTGCGAAACCAGATCGCTGTCCTCGAAAAAGCCCGTAACCGCGCCGGAACCATTGAGCCCCGTCGCCACGGTGCCCTGGTTGGCGCCGGTGCCCGCGCCCGGAGCATCAAATGTCATGACTGCGCCGCCGGAAGACTGCACAAACCCATGGCTGTTGCTGTGGGCATCGTTATAGTAACCCGCGATGGTTCCGCTATCGTTAATGCAGGCAGCCGTCGTTCCCTGATACCGGCCGTCCCCTGCCGCTGGTACGTCGATGATTGTGATGGCGCCGCTGGCTGAACGCAAGAAGCCGTGATAGGCCATGTCCTTATCCACATACCGCCCCGAGATCGTACCGCCCGCGTTGATGCTGAACGGGAATGTGCCCATGTACGCCTCGGCGCCGCCGCCGGGCACGCTGAAGGTAGTGAAGTTGCCGCTTGCATCGCGCACGAATCCGTGTCCCGCATGATGTTGGTCGTAGTAATATCCCACGACACTCCCCGTGGAGTTGATGCCTATGGCGACGGTGCCCGCGCTGGCCCCCGGCGCATCGAAAGTAGTGATACTGCCGTTCGCTGTGCGCACAAATCCGTGGTAGGTTTCGCTCGAATCACTATAATAGCCGGCGATTTCCCGCGAACCGTTGATCGCGGTGGGGACGGTGCCCAACAGGAACGTGGCGCCGGCCCCGGGGGCCTCGAAGCTAATGAATGCTCCATCGGGATTGCGGACGAAGCCGTGCAATACGCGCCCCTCGTCGTAGTAACTTCCGGTGATGACACCCGCTTTGTTAATGGCATAAACCGTGGTCCCCTTGGCTGCGGCGGGAGGATCAAAGGTGGTGATATCGCCACTCGAAGCGCGCACGAATCCGTGGTTCGAGTCGTCATTCGTGCCGGCTACGGCATAGTATCCGGCGATTGTGCCGGAACTATCGATGCCGAACGGGGACGTGCCTTCTCCGGCAGCTGTCCCGGCGCCAGGCACGTCGAATGTGGTGATGGTGTACGAACTCCCGGGCGTGCCGGCTTCGGCATCTCGCCCGATGAGACAGAGAATCAGCAGCAAGCTACAGACTGACAAAAGGAACCCGCGTAACATACCCCTCCTTTGTTCTCAGCCCCGAATTTCGGGCTCCCATGAATTCTACCCCCGCCCGTCCGGCGCGTCTAAGGAAGTTTCGCATGGGCGGTACTGGTACCTGAAAATCCTTCTGCATGGCGCGCAGCAGAGACTTAGCCAAATTGAGCGGATCTTGCCACAGGTCTGTCGCGCTTCAGCCCCGCTCCAGGATTCGAAATATTTGCGCGCCATACTGCTCAGCCACGCGCGCACCGATGCCGGGAATGTCGAGCAATTCGCGCATGGTGGCCGGTTTCGCCGACGCAATCGCCTGCAGCGTGCGGTCCGACATGATGCGAAATGCGGGTACTTCGCGGCGGCGCGCTTCGGCCAGCCGCCAGTCGCGCAGAGCCTTCTCTACGCGCGGCGCGCCAGGTTGGGGCGTAGCCTTTGGCGTCGATTTCGCCGGCCGTGGCGCTTTGGTCTCGGTAGCGGCCTTCCCCCGCCCGCGCTGCCCTTTCTCGCGCCGGCCGATGCGCGATTTTTTCCGCCGCCGCGGACTGGCCTCGATCTCCATCTTCATGTCGAACGCCGGTATGGCCTCCGCGTCGAGCGCCCGCCCGTCCGCGGTAAGCGTGGCCACGCGATAATCCACGCGCCGGCCATCCTGTTGAAAAGATGCTTCGGTCAACTCCACCCATCCGGCGCGGGCCATCGCGCCCAACACCTGTTCGAAGCCATCGCGATCGAGCGCGTAATCCGCGAACACCTCGCTGTGCAATCGCCCGGTGGCTTTGCGTCCCGATTTCTTCAAGCCATCCACGATGCGCGCGGCCGCCGTGCGCTCCGCATCGGAAGCTGGACGGAAACTTTGCGCGATAGCCTGGCCCGGCGCGCAAAAATCGCAAATGCCGCAGTGTTGTTGGGCATCCGCATAGTCGCCGAAATGCCGCACCAGAGCCAGCATGCGGCACTCGCTCGATTGCGCATAGCGGATCATCAGCTCGATCTGCGCCAGTTTGTGCTCCGCCTGCGCCACGTATAATTCCCTCCAGCCGTCATTCCCGCGTTTCAGATTCTCCGCCGCATCCACGATGGCGCCGCCGTGAATCCACAACTTTTCGAGTGCCTTGTCGAAAACATCCGGATCGAGGCGCACCATGCTTTGCACCATTTCTTTGGGCCGCGCTTCCTCCCCCAGGCGGGAGTAAATATTCTCGAGCACCGAAACGTCGGGATAATCGCGGTCGAAGAAATAATCGTGTGTGAAACGGTCCGCGTAGGCATGCATCAGGATGGCGCGCGAAGGCAGCCCGTCGCGGCCGGCGCGCCCGACCTCCTGATAATAAGCTTCGAGCGATCCCGGCAGCGCGGTATGAATCACCATGCGGATGTCCGGCTTATCGATGCCCATGCCGAAGGCGATGGTGGCCACGATCACCTGCAGTTCGTTGTTCGAAAATGCGGTCTGGACGTGCTTGCGGCGCTCCGATTCCAGCCCCGCATGATAAGCGGCCGCGGGATAATCCTGCTTCAGTTCGGCGGCGAAACTGTCGGCCTCGCGGCGGGTCGGAACATAGACGATCGCCGGACGGCGCGCGGCGTCCTGTAGCAGCTCACGCGCGAGATCGGATCGCTCGCCCTGCGGCACTTCGACTACCTCGACGGCGATGTTTGGGCGGCGAAAGCCATGAATGAAGCGCTCGGCAGCGCTGAGTCCCAACTGCTCGATGATATCGTTCTGCACCAGCGGCGTAGCC
>Ga0335074_10001375_pt1 | contig 32971 bp, 29 predicted proteins | sample Lox_Sample_23_FD_206715 | JGI IMG/M metagenome (GOLD analysis project Ga0335074, IMG submission 206715) | Soil microbial communities from Loxahatchee National Wildlife Refuge, Florida, United States - Lox_Sample_2.3 | ecosystem: Environmental > Terrestrial > Soil > Wetlands | place: USA... | reverse complement strand
GCAGTCAGGTTAGCACGTCCGCAAGCTATCCCACATCGCCGATACCATCGGATACGGCAGGGAGAGGAGGGCACCACGGTGGGAGTCCTGCAGCGCTTTGAGCACCGGCTCGAGGGGATGGTCGAAGGTGCCTTTGCGCGGGCGTTCAAGTCCGAGCTGCAGCCCGTTGAGGTCGCGAGCGCTATTCAGCGCGAGATGGACGACCGGGCAGCGATAGTGGCACAGGGCCGGACGCTGGTGCCGAACGACTTCGTGGTCGAGGTCGCCGAAGACGACTACGCCCGGCTTGAGGTGTACGCCGACAGCCTGGGCATCGAACTGGCCACGCTCGCCCGCGAATATGCCAAGGAACAGGGCTACTCATTCGTCGGGCCGGTCCGGATGCGATTCGAGGGAGTGCGGGACCTGACGGTCGGCACCTTCAGGATTCTCTCCGGCGTCATCCGTGGCACGACCGTCGAGGACGGTGAGATCAGGCGCCCTGTCACCGACCTGCCACAGCCGGCTGGCGGCTTCCAGGGCAACCCCCGGCTGCTCGTCTCGGGCCCTGAGCCCGGACCGGACGGCAGTACCCAGCGCACCTACGACATCACCACGCCGCTGGTCATTCTCGGCCGGGGCACGGACTGCGACCTGCGCCTGGTCGATCCTGGTGTGTCGCGGCACCACGCCGAGATCAGGGTCGAGGACGGTGAGGTCGTCCTGGTCGATCTTGGCTCAACTAACGGGACCTTCGTCAATGGCCAGCCAGTTCGGCGGGTCACCCTCACCGACGGAACCAGGGTCACGCTCGGCCGGACGACGCTCGTGTTCCGGCGGGACAGCATTTACTGACATTAGGTAGAAAGGCAGGGAACGCGGCGGCCCGCGGCGAGGCAGACAGCCAGGGGTGCCGCCCGCAGCCAGACCGAGGACAGCGGCAACTGACCGGCACGCCAGCCAAGGACCCATGACCCGATGAACGCGCTTGAACTCACCCTCATCAGGATCGGGTTCCTTGCTGTGCTCTGGCTCTTCGTGATTGCGGCGGTCGGCGTGGTCAGGACTGACCTGTTCGGCCCCGCGCGGCGGCGGTCGGCAGCGGCACGGCAGCGGGCAGGCCTGCCGCCCCAGCCGAAACCCCGTCCGGCCAGGACGAACCATCGCGCCACACCACAGCACCTGCTGGTGACGGCTGGCACCCTGGCAGGGACCACGCTGGGCCTCACCGACCAGCAGATCACGATCGGCCGCGCCGATGACGCCACACTGGTGCTCAGTGACGACTACGCTTCCACCCGGCATGCCCGGTTGTTTCCGCAAAATGGCCAGTGGCTGGTCGAGGACCTGGGCTCCACCAACGGGACCTACCTGGACCGGCAGAAAGTGACCGAACCGACACCAGTGCCCATCGGCGTCCCGATCCGCATCGGCAAGACCGTTCTGGAGCTGCGCAGATGACTTTCGCACTGCATTTCGCGCTCCGGTCAGACGTAGGGCTGCTCCGTGAGGGCAACGAGGACTCGGCCTACGCCGGTCCGAAACTGCTCGCCATCGCCGACGGCATGGGCGGCCACGCTGCGGGTGAGGTCGCCAGCGCCGTGGCGATCTCGGCGATCGCGCCGCTGGACGACGAGAATCTGACGAGCAGTGAGGACATGCTCGATGCGCTCGCTGAGGCGGTGGCATCGGCGAGGGACACGCTGCATGACATGAGCATGTCCGATCCCGCAGTCGAGGGCATGGGCACCACGCTGACCGCCCTGCTGTGGTCCGGCGCCCAGGTCGCGGTCTGCCACATCGGCGACTCGCGTGCCTACCTGCTGCGCGACGGCGACCTTTACCAGATCACCAGGGACCATACGCTCATCCAGTCACTTGTCGACGAGGGCAGGCTCAGCCCGGCTGCGGCCGCGAACCACCCGCAGCGGTCGCTCATCATCAGGGCCCTGCAGGGCAGCACGGACGCCGATCCGGATCTGGCTATGCACGAGGCATTCCTGGACGACCGGTACCTGCTCTGCTCGGACGGGCTGACCGATGTCGTGGCCGATGAGGCCGTGCACAAGGTGCTGTCGACGGTGGCGGACGCCGACAAGGCCGTGAGCGCGCTGATCGCGCTTGCGATCCGCAACGGTGGCCCGGACAACATCACCTGCATCGTCGCCGATGTCGTGGACACCGCGACCGGGCCGGTGGCGCCTACCTGGGACACCGTGCTGGCAGGTGCGATCGCGAACGGCGACGTTAACTCGCTGCTGCAGGCAGCCACCGGCCGGGCCGCCGGGGCAGCCAGCGCCGGTTCAGCAACTGGCGGAAACGGCGGTCCCGCGAACAGCGGTGCAGCCAACAGTGGTCCAGCCAACGGCGGTGCAGCCAACGGCGGGGGCGCGAACAGCGGCGCGACGAACGCGGCAAGCCGGGCGGTGAACGGCGGGCTGACCGTGGCCAGCCGGGTCCAGCGCCTGAACGGCCACGGCGGCATCACCACGCTGGAAGCCGACGAGGGCGACGACGATCACGACGCGGAGTTCGACGCGCCGCGGCGGCGCTGGCCGGTTGTGACCTCGATCCTCGTGGTTCTGGTCCTGCTGATCATCGCCGGCCTCTACGTCGGCTACCGATCCATTCAGGACAACTACTACCTCGCTGCCGACGGCCAGCAGCTGACGATCTACCGCGGCATCAACGACAAGATCGGCTTCATCAGCCTGTCCAGCGTGTACCAGAAGACGAACGTGCCCGCTTCCCACGTGCCCGCCGACCTAAGCCTCCCGACCGACCCGACGACGCTGGCCAAGACCCGCGGGACCCTGACGTCCATTCAGCACGCGTATACCTGCAAGCTGGCCGAGGACGCGCTGGCCACCTGGCAGGCGACCTACGCCGGGAAGAGCACGTCGAAGCCGGCCAAGTCCGGCAAGCACAAGACCGCTCCGCCTGCCAAGGTCCCGCCGAAGCCGGCCGTTCCCGTCTACTGTTCGCAGGCGGCAGGGTGAGTCTCGCCGCCGAGGTCAGCCAGCCGGTGCCGATGCCACAGAACCGGCGCCGGAGCGAGCTGATCATGCTGTTGTTCGCGCTGGTGATTACGTTCTTCGCCTATGCCAGCGTGGGTCTTGGACTCAAGGGCGCGGTGCCGCCGGGCCTGCCGGTCGACCTCATCGTGTTCGCTGTCGCGATGCTGGCCGCGCACCTGGCCATCCGCCGGTACGCGCCTTACGCCGATCCGCTGATCCTGCCCCTGGCCGCATTGCTGAACGGCCTTGGCATCGTGATGATCTACCGGCTGCAGGAGTCAGGGCGGAACGGCAATCCCGGCCTTCAGGTCACCGTCATGAGCACGTCGGCAACGAGCTTCCAGGTGATGTATGCCGCCATCGGCGTCCTCTGCCTCGTCGCAGTGCTCGTGCTCATCTCCGAAGCGCGGGTGCTACAGCGGTACACCTACACGCTCGGTGCGGTCGGCCTCGTCCTGCTGGCGATCCCGGCATTGCTGCCGGACTCGCTGAGCTCGGTGAACGGCGCGAAGGTCTGGATCATCGTCGGCAGGTTCTCCATCCAGCCGGGCGAGTTTGCCCGGCTCGCACTCGCCGTGTTCTTCGCCGGCTATCTGGTCGCCAAGCGTGATGTCCTGTCGCTGGCCGGGCGGCGGTTCCTCGGCATTGACCTGCCGCGCGCCAGGGACCTCGGGCCGGTGCTGATCGCCTGGGCCGCCAGCCTGCTGATCCTCATCTTCGAGACCGACATCGGCACCGCCGCGCTGTTTTTCGGCATGTTCGTCGTGATGCTCTACCTCGCCACCCAGCGCACCTCGTGGCTGCTGATTGGCGTACTGCTCTTCCTATTCGGCACCTTCATTACGGCAAACCTCTCGTCCCATGTCATGGAGCGGTTCACTGTCTGGCTGCACCCGTTCGCGGGAAGCAACCCGACCGGCATCGCCTACCAGCCGGTCCAGGCGCTCGAGGGCATGGCGTTCGGCGGACTGTTCGGCACCGGCCTCGGGCAGGGTCAGCCGTACCACACGCCGCTGGTGCAAAGCGACTTCATCATCAGCGCCTTCGGGGAGGAGCTCGGTCTCGTCGGCCTCATGGCTCTGCTGATCGTTTTCGGCCTCCTCGTACAACGCGGCCTCCGCGCGGCGCTCGCGGTCAAGGACCCGTTCGCGAAACTGCTGATCGGCGGCCTGTCCTTCGTGCTAGCGCTGCAGGTGTTCGTGATCGTCGGCGGAGTCAGCGGCCTGATCCCGCTGACCGGGGTCACGACCCCGTTCCTGTCTGAAGGGGGATCCTCGCTCGTGGCCAGCTGGATACTCGTGGGCCTGCTGATCCGGGTCAGTGACTCGGCCAGAGGACCGGCGCCCCAGCCGATCCAGGACGAGGGCATGACCCAGGTGGTGCGGGCCGCATGAACCGCGCCATCCTGAGGATCTCGCTGGCCTGCCTGGCAATGTTCGTGCTGCTCCTGCTGAACGTCAACTACGTGCAGGCCTTTGAGAGCAGCAAGCTCGCCGGCGAGCCGGGCAACATCCGCGTGTTCGACCAGCAGTTCACCTACCAGCGTGGCTCTATCATCGCCAACGGTGATGGCACCGACCTCAAGATCGCGGAGTCGCGACCGGTCAAGGGCACAGATACCTACCGGCGGTACTACCCCTTCGGAAAGGTCTACGCGCCGGTCACCGGCTACAACACGATCTACGGCAACTCCGGCATCGAGGAAGCGGAGAACAGCCTGCTGGCGGGGACCAGTCCCAAACTCACTGTGCACAACTTCACGGCGCTGCTGACCGGCAAGCAGAAGCAGGGCGCGACGGTGGAACTCACCATCAGCCCGGCCGCACAGCAGGCGGCGTATCAGGCGCTCCTCAACGATGGCGGGCACCAGGCAGGCGTCGTCGCGCTGAACCCGACCACCGGGGCGGTGCTGGCGCTCGCGTCGGACCCGACGTTCAACCCGAACGAGCTCACCAGCCTGAACGGGAGCACCGTCGACCGAAATGACAAGCAGTTGCTGAGCGAGCCGTCGCAGCCGCTGCTCAACCGGGCCATCTCCGTGACCTTCCCGCCCGGGTCGTCGTTCAAGATCGTGACTAGCTCGGCTGCGTTCACAAAAGGCCTGGTCAAGAACACCGCCAGCACGGTCTACGCCCCGACCGTTCTCACACTGCCGAACGGCAACCACCTGATTAACGACGGCGGCGAGGTCTGCGGCAACGGCAGACCGCAGATTATTCAGGCGTTCTGGATGTCCTGCAACACTGCCTTCGGCAATCTCGGCAAGGTCATGGGAGCCCCGTACCTGCGGAGCACGTCCTCGCGGTTCGGCATGAACGCCCCGCTGTCGATCCCGTTGCCGGTGGTCCCGAGCGTGATGCCGAATAAGCCGAAGTACTGGACCGACCCGTCGCTGACCGCGTTCTCGGCCATTGGCCAGTTCAACGACGAGGTCACGCCGATGCAGGAGGCCATGTTCTCGGCTGCCATCGCCAACAGCGGCAGGCTGATGAAGCCCTACCTGGTCCAGCAGGTCCTCGGGCCGGGCCTGTCGTCGATCGAATCGGCGACTCCAACCACCCTCAGCCAGGCGGTTTCGCCAACGGTCGCGGGCTATGTGAAGTCGATGATGTACCAGGTCACGCACAACCCCGGCGGAACGGCAGCACTGACCGCCGGCCCCGCGCAGGCAGACGGCATCAACATCTACGGCAAGACCGGGACCGCCCAGAACGGCGTCGACAACGGCAACCTGGATGATGCCGTTTTCACCTGCTTCGTCCCTGCTCAGCCGGGGGCGCCAGCGCCCATCGCGGTTGGCGTGATGGTGAAGGGCGGCGGTTTCGGCGCGGACGCAGCGGCACCGATCGCTGTCGCCGTGATCAAGGCGTACGAGCACGCTCATGACACGTAAGCTTGAGCGCCGGGCCAGGCCCACCGGTCCGGTCACTGGCAAGCCAGCAACGGCGGAGCCTGGCTGCAGTCCCGGCCTGTCATGCTGGAGGCGGCCCCCGATAAGCAGGACGGTAAGGTAAGTGCGCGACATGACTCAGCCTCGGCTGCTCGGCGGCCGCTACGAGCTCGACGGCATCGTCGGGCGCGGCGGAATGGCCGAGGTCTTCCGGGCCCGCGACATCCGCCTCGACCGTGTCGTCGGGGTCAAGACGCTGCGCGACGACCTGGCCCGAGACCAGACGTTCCAGGCCAGGTTCCGGCGCGAGGCCCAGTCGGCCGCCTCACTGAACCACCCGTCGATCGTCGCCGTCTACGACACCGGCGAGGACATGGTCGGAGCCGTCCCGGTGCCGTACATCGTGATGGAGTTCGTCGACGGCCGCACCCTGCGCGACCTGCTCCGGGACGACCGCAGGCTGCTCCCGGAGCGTGCCGCGGAGATCACTGACGGGGTGCTGCGCGCGCTGGACTACAGCCACCGCAACGGCATCGTGCACCGCGACATCAAGCCTGGCAACGTCATGCTGACCCGAGCCGGCGAGGTCAAGGTCATGGACTTCGGCATCGCCCGGGCGGTTGCCGACTCGCAGCTCACGATGACCCAGACCGCCCAGGTCATCGGCACTGCGCAGTACCTGTCCCCGGAGCAGGCCAGGGGCGAGCGGGTGGATGCCCGCAGCGACCTCTACTCCACCGGCTGCCTGCTCTACGAGCTGCTGACCGGCCGGCCGCCGTTCACCGGCGACTCCCCGGTCGCGATCGCCTATCAGCACGTCAAGGAAGAGCCGGTGCCGCCCTCCCGGATTGACCCGGAGGTGCCCGCCTGGGCCGACGCGATCGTGCTCAAGGCCATGCAGAAGGACCCAGCGCTTCGGTACCAGTCGGCCGGCGAGATGCGGAACGACATCCAGCGGGCACTGTCTGGCGCGCCGATCGCCGCACCCGCGCTGGGCGCCGCCTACGCGGGCACCCGCCGCATGGGGGCTGCCGGTACACAGGTGGCCGGCCGGACCACCGCCATCCCCCCGTACCAGTACGGACCGGAGGACGGCGGCCCGGAGGGACCGCCGCAGCGGCAGCACCGGGCCTGGCCCTGGGTGGTGCTCGCGACGGTCGTGGTGCTACTGATCGCTGCGATCGTTCTGGTCAAGTTCATCAACGGAAGCGCCAACAACAGCGGCAGCACGGGGACCACTGTGCCGACGGTGACCAACGAGCCGCTCGCGCAGGCTGAGCAGGCGATCAGGCAGGCCGGGTTCAAGGTCGGCAAGGTGACGCCGGAGGCCGACAATACCGTCACCAAGAACTACGTCATCAAGACGAGTCCGGCCGGCGGACACCCGCTGGCCAAAGGCAAGTCGATAGCCCTCTGGGTGTCGAGCGGCCCCAAGGCGCCGCCCAAGGTCCAGGTGCCGAGCGTGGTCGGCGATACCCGGAGCCAGGCGGAGAGCGCACTGCGTTCCAAGGGCTTCCAGGTCACGGTGCAGACCGTACAGGCGACGACCGGGCAGGCGCCGAACACCGTCGTCAGCCAGACGCCGGCGGCCTATAAGCAGGCAACGAAGGGGAGCTTCGTCACCATCGTGGTGACCGCCAGGCAGCTCACCGTGCCGAGCAAGGTACTCGGCGAGACGGAGTCGCAGGCCGAGAGCCTCCTGTCCAGCGGTCCGTACGACTACGTGGTCACTGTTACGCCCGGCTCCGCGCCAGCTGGCAGCCAGTACCAGCCCGGCCAGGTGTTCGCCACCAACCCGTCGCCCGGCAGTCCGCTGGCGGCCCACTCGCCGATCACGATCTACGTGGCCACCTCGCCCAGCCCGAGCCCGTCGGTTACACCGTCGTCGCCGTCGCCGTCCCCGTCGACCTCGCAGGGTCAGCAGGGTGGCGTGGCTGGCCGCCTCGACTAGCCGGTGACTCGGCCAGCCGGCCAGCCCGGTCTCCCCGCATTCCGGCTGGTATCCATCAGCCTCGCGGGTCAACTACACTAACCCCGTGCCGAAGTCCCGCGTCCGATCCAAGGCGGTTTATACGCCGCCGCCGCGCTCGTCCAAGGCGAAGGTAAGCCCGCCCTGGCTAGTGCCGACCATGCTGGGCTGCCTGGTTATCGGCCTGGTCTGGATTGTGGTGTTCTACGTCAGCCAGCAGGCGTACCCGATCAGTGCGCTCGGCGCCTGGAACCTCGTCGTAGGCTTCGTGTTCCTCATCGCGGGCGTGGTGCTCTCCACCAGGTGGCGCTGAGCCCGGCTAGCTGCCAGCGCAGGCCGTCAGAACAGGTGCCCCTGGTAGAACGTGTACGTGCCGAGCAGCATGTGGTTCCGCACCAGCACGGTAATCACGAAGATCGCGACTATGGCGATCGTCGCCGAAAGCTGGGCCGGGGCGCGGTACTTCCGAGGCGCGTAGGCGAAGGCCGCCGTCAGCAGGCCCCCGGCGATCAGCCCGCCCACGTGTGCCTGCCAGGCGATGCCGGAGATCGAGAAACTGAGCACCAGGTTCAGCACGATCAGCATGACCACCGGCCGGACATCGGCATTGAGCCGCCTCGCCAGGACGAACCAGGCGCCGAACAGCCCGAAGATCGCGCCGGAGGCGCCCGCGGCCAGCTCAAACGGCACCAGGCAGTAGATCAGGACCGATCCGCCTATCGCGCTGACCAGGTAGACGGTCAGGAACCTGGCAGAGCCCAGCGCCCGTTCGACGGCCGGTCCGACGACGTACAGCGCCCACATGTTGAACGCGATATCGACAAAGCTGAGGAAGCCGTCGCCGGGCGGCGGAATGAACGCGCTGGTGATCATCCGGTACCACTGGCCCGCAGCCACCCCGAGCGCAGGGTCGCGCCCTGCCCCCGGCGGGAAGGCACCCACCATCAGCCAGTCATAGCCCAGCTGGGAGTGGGCTAGCTCGATCAGGTACAGCACGACGTTCAGCGCCATCAGGGCGTACGTCACCCTGGCCTGCGATGGAACCGCCCCGCCGAACCTCCCGGTGGCCTGCCGCACGGTGCGGTTGCCGCCCCGGATGCAGTCGAGGCAATGGAAGCCGACAGATGCCGGCCGCAGGCAGTCGGGACAGGCCGGCCGGCCGCATCGCACGCAGGACACGTACGTCTGGCGACCAGGGTGCTGATAGCACACCGGGGGCGCGGCCTGACCCTGGTCGGGGGGAATCTGACCTTGGTCTGGGGGGAGGGCCATTGGTCCTGACCGTCCTACTCGTCGTGCTGGTACCCGGCTGCCGAGCTTAGTCGGCTTCGCGGGTAGTCAGCACCGCCTCTAGGCGCGCTCGATCTCCACTGACTCGAGCACCACGTCGGTCACCGGCCGGTCGCCACGGCTGGTTTCCACCTGGCTGATCTCGTCCACGATGCCGGCTCCGTCGACAACCTCGCCGAAGATGGTGTGCTTGCCGTTCAGCCACGGCGTCGGCACGGTCGTGATGAAGAACTGCGAGCCGTTCGTGCCCGGCCCGGCGTTCGCCATAGCAAGCAGGTACGGCCGGTCAAAAGCCAGGTCAGGGTGGATCTCGTCGGCAAACCGGTAACCCGGCCCGCCGGTGCCGGTACCGAGCGGATCGCCGCCCTGGATCATGAAGTCAGGGATGACCCGATGGAAGATGGTGCCGTCATACAGCGGATCCTTGCTGGTCTGCCGGGTCTGAGGGTTCGTCCACTCCTTCGTCCCCTCGGCAAGCTCGACGAAGTTGCGCACGGTCTTGGGTGCATGGTCGGGGTACAGCCGGATCACGACCGGCCCCCGGCTAGTCCGCAGCGTTGCGGTCAGCTGGTTCGTCATAACAGGAATCCTCCCACGTACTTGCCGTGCGCCTCACAGCTGTGGTCCAACACAGGCCAGCTGAGGTGCTAACACGCGCGATTGACCGTGCGCTTGCGGGGAAGGGGCCTGTGGACTACACCTGGGAGGTCTGCGTGTCCGTTTTGATCAGAAATCAGCCCGTAAAGAACATGAGTGACCTGCGCGACCAGGCCGTCGCCACCGCCCGCCAGGTCGGACCGCTGGCACAGCAGGCTGCTCAGCAGGCGGTGCCGCTCGCCCGGACCGCCAGCACTTACGCGCAGCAAGGCACCGACAGCGCGGTCGCGTGGGCTACGCCGAGGGTCGATGCCGCCCGGTCGTGGGCCGCTCCCCAGCTCGAGCAGTCCGCTCGCGCCATCAGCGAGAGCATCGCGCCGATGATCTCCAGCGCGCTGCTCGCCGCGGCGCAGAAGATTGACGCCCCCAAGCGGAAGTCGCGCAACTCCCGAACCGGGATCGTCGCCGGCACGGTCCTGCTGACCGCGGCCGCTGGCGCCGGCGCCGCAGCGGTCTATGCCATGCTGCACCGGCAGAACGGCAACGGCATGGCCGTTCCGCCGCCAGAGCAGGCCGGTCCCGGTCCGGACGAGATGGCACCGTCCGACCTGCCGGGCGCAAACAGCGGCTACGACTATGACGAGACGACCACCAGCCAGGACATCAACGGCCGGATCGTCTGATCGCCGTCCCGTTATCGTGCCCTGGTCATGACAGATGTCATGACCAGGGCAGGACCGCCTCAACATGACCTGAGCGCGGTGGCTGCCTAACCTGAAGGCGTGACCCGCCTGCCAGCAGTGCCGAATGACGCCGCGGATTCGCGGCTGACCCGGTTCCGGTTGCTGATCATCTACGGTCTCATCTGCATCTTCGTACTAGGGCCAGCGATAGCCGCCATCCGGGACCACAAGATCGCGCCAGCCGACAAGTGGTTCGTGGTCAGCGGAAGCATTGTGTTCATCGGCCTCGTTCTGGCCACGCTCCGCCCTGGGCCACCCAGCTCGCGTCAGCCACCCTGGCCGAGGCTGCTACTGATCCTCGGCCTCGGCATCAGCCTGTTTGTTGTCGGCAAGCAGAGCTGGCTGACCGCCCTGGTGGTGGCGGCGGCTGTCTGCGGGCGGTTCACCGCGACGCAACGCCCGGCTCGGGTCGCCGCGCTGGCCAGCATGATCACCGGGCTTGTCGTCGCAGCGCAGGACAATCTTGGCTGGGGCAACACCGTCTCAGTCATCCTGGTCGGTCCGCTGGCTGCATTCTTCGCCTACAGCGCAGGTAAGCGACAGGAGGCGCTGGCCGCCCTGCAGCGGACGAGGGCCGAGCTGGCCAGGGCCGCCGTGGCCGAGGAGCGCCTGCGCATCGCACGCGACCTGCACGACCTGCTTGGCCACTCGCTGTCGCTGATCACTCTCAAGGCCCAGCTCGCCGGACGTGTTGTCCGCACCGACCCGGATCGCGCCGCCAGTGAGATCGGTGACCTCGAGTCGGTCGCGAGGCAGTCGCTCTCGGACGTGAGAGCGGCAGTAGCAGGCTTCAGGCAGCCGGACCTGTCGGGGGAACTGGAGGCGGCTCGGCAGCTGCTAGACGCGGCCGGAATCAGCTGCCGGATCAGCTCTCCGGAGCACTACGTCCTGCCCCAGGACGTAGACGCGGCCCTTGCCTGGGCCGTCAGGGAGGGTACGACCAACGTGGTCCGGCACTCCCATGCCACCAGGGTCAGCATCAACGTCAGTACCAGCCTGTCGGCTGCCACCGCGGAGATCAGCGACAACGGGCCGGCCGCGACGGACGAACCGGGACGCCCGGTTCGGCTGAGCCAGGCGGGACCCGTTGAAGCCGCGAGCGGGCCTGCGCGCGTCGCCCGGCCCGGGTTCGGCGGCTCGGGCCTGGCCGGCCTCGCGGAGCGCGTCCGGAGCCTGGGCGGCGAGCTCGCGGCCGGCCGCATCGAGCCGCACGGATTCCTGCTCCGGGTTATCGTCCCGCTCCAGCAGCAGGGATGAGCCAGCAGGCATGAGAATGGACGGGTGCCCGTGCGGATCATGATTGCCGAGGACCAGACCATGGTCCGTCAGGCGCTCGTCGCCTTGCTTGAGCTGGAACCCGATATCGAGGTGGTGGCCGAGGCCGCCGACGGCGCAGAGGCGCTGGCGATGGCCCGCAAGCACCAGCCGGACGTGGCTGTCCTCGATATCGAGATGCCAGGGCCTACCGGGATCGAGGTGGCAGGCCAGCTCCGCCAGACCGGCTTCGGCGGCAAGGTGGTCATCGTCACCACGTTCGACCGTCCCGGCTATCTGCGTGCCGCCATGGCGGCCGGAGCCACCGGATTCCTGCTCAAATACGCGCCGGCCGCCGACCTTGCCGCCGCTATCAGGCGGGTTGCAGCGGGCGAGCGCGTCGTCGATCCGTCACTCGCTGCGGCGGCGCTCGCCGAGGGGGACAGCCCGCTGACCGACCGCGAAGCTGAGGTGCTGGCTGCGGCGGCCAGCCACGATGCGATCGCGGACATCGCCGGCCGGCTGCACCTGTCGGCTGGAACGGTACGCAATCACCTGTCGTCGGCCATTCAGAAGCTTGGTGCCAGGAACCGGGCTGAGGCAGTCGCCATCGCGCAGCAGAAGGGCTGGCTCTGATGCTGCTTGACGACGTGGCGCGCACGTCATCCGCCGTCGCCGCGACATCGGGGCGGCTGGCCAAGGTCGGCCACATCGCTAGCCTGCTCCGGCAGGTTCCGCCGGACGAGATCGCGATCGCCGTGTCGTTTCTGTCCGGCGACCTGACGCAGCGGCAGATCGGCGTCGGCTATGCGGCCCTCTCGGATCTGCTTGGCGGGCCGGGGGAAGACCCGCCGCCGGGGAGCGCAGCTCCCGCCACGACGCCTCGCCTGACCCTGACCGAGACTGATCACGCGTTTGAGCGGATCGGCGCGCTGGCAGGCCAGGGGTCGCAGGCCGAGCGACACCGTCTGCTGGCCGACCTGTTGCGCGAGGCGACTGAGCCGGAACGGCAGTTCCTGGTCCGGCTGGTCGCGGGCGACCTGCGGCAGGGCGCGCTCGACGGGGTGATGACCGACGCCATTGCGGCTGCAGCGGGCGTGCCCGCCGCACAGGTGCGCCGCGCGCACCAGCTCACTGGATCGCTGGCAGCGGCGGCCGGAGCGGCACTGTCAGCGAACGGCGACCCCGAGGGTGCCAGCAGCGCGCTGCGCGCGATCAGTTTGAAGGTCGGGCGGCCGATCCGGCCGATGCTCGCGGCTTCAGCGCCGTCGGTGGCCGCTGCGCTTGAGCGCATCTCGCCAGCCGCCGTGGAGTGGAAGGTCGACGGTATTCGCGTGCAGTTGCACCGGCAGGGGGGCACCGCGCGCGTGTTCACCCGGACGCTTGATGACATCACCGACCGCGTGCCCGAGCTAGTCGAGGCCGCACTGGCCCTGGACGTGTCCGCAGCCGTGCTGGACGGAGAGGCAGTCGCGCTGCGCGCGGACCGCCGCCCGTACCCGTTCCAGGTCACCTCAGCGCGTGCCGCGACCCAGGCCACGCCGCAGGCCGGCGGCGAGGCAGGCAAGATACCGCTGGCGTTGTTCCTGTTCGACGTCCTGCACCTGGATGGAACGGACCTGCTTGAGCACCCGGCCGCGGATAGATTTGCCCGCCTTGCCGCGGCGGCGCCACCCGAGCTGCTGATTCCGCGGCTCGTGACGGCGGAGGTGGCCGACGCCGACCGGTTCTTCGCGACGGCTGTCGAGCAAGGGCACGAAGGTGTCGTCATCAAGTCGCTGGGCGCTCCCTACGGGGCCGGGCGCCGCGGCAGCGAGTGGATCAAGGTCAAGCCGAGGCACACCCTCGACCTGCTCGTGCTCGGCGCTGAGTGGGGCCATGGCAGGCGTCAGGGCTGGCTGTCCAACCTGCATCTGGGCGCACGGGACCCGGAGAGCGGCGGCACTGTCATGCTCGGCAAGACCTTCAAGGGCCTGACCGACGCGCTGCTGACCTGGCAGACCGAGCGGCTGCTCGAGCTAGCCGACCCGCCGGCCGGTCATGCCCCCCGGTCTTACGGCGTAGTGCGAGTGAAGCCGGAACTGGTAGTGGAGATCGCGTTCGACGGGGTGCAGGCCAGCAGCCGGTATCCGGGCGGGGTTACGCTGCGGTTCGCGCGCGTGCTGCGGTACCGGACCGACAAGACGGCCGCTGAGGCGGACACGATCGATACCGTCCGGGCCCTGTGGTCTGGAGACACTGCGGTCGGGGACCAGCTGGTGCAGGGAGAGGGTGACGCCTGAGTGCGACGCACCTGGCTCGATGAGCACGGCGACTGGCGCACGACCCTGCGCGGCCGCCAGATCCTGGCCGATCCGAGGATCAACAAGGGCACGGCCTTCGGCGACGAGGAGCGGGCCGGCCTGGACCTCATCGGCCTGATCCCGGCCGGGCACATGACGCTGGACCAGCAGGCCAGCCGCATCTACGCCCAGTATCAGCGCCAGTCCGACAACCTGGCACGCAACGTGCTGCTGAACGAACTGCACGACCGGAACGAGGTGCTCTACTACCGTGTCCTCGCCGACCACCTGAGCGAGATGCTGCCGGTCATCTACACCCCGACGGTCGGCCAGGCGATCGAGCAGTACAGCCAGGAGTACCGGCGACCGCGCGGTATCTACTTGTCCGTCGACAACCCCGAGCTGATCCAGCGGTCGCTCGAGGCGTACGGGCTCGACGCCGACGACGTCGACCTCATCGTCGCCACCGATGCAGGCTCGATCCTCGGTATCGGCGACTGGGGCGTCGGCGGCATGAGCATCGCCGTGGGCAAGCTGGCGGTCTACACCGCTGCAGCCGGGGTCAACCCGGGTCGCTGCATCCCGGTAATGCTGGACGTGGGCACCGACCGGCAGCGGCTGCTGGACGACCCGATGTACATCGGGAACCGGCATCCGCGCGTACCGGCGGCTGAGTACGACGCGTTCATGGCTGCCTTCGTCGCCGCCGTCCGCAAGGTGTTCCCGCATGCGCTGCTGCACTGGGAGGACATGGCGCCGGCCCATGCCCGGCAGGTGCTCATCAACTACCAGAGCGAGCTGCCCAGCTTCAACGACGACATTCAGGGGACCGGAGCCGTCAACCTGGCCGCGGTCCTCGCCGCCGTCAGGGCGACAGGAATCAGCCTGCCCGAGCATCGCATCGTCATTTTCGGCGCCGGCTCAGCCGGAACCGGGATCGCCGACCAGCTGACTGTCGAGCTTGTCGCTGGCGGCATGCCCGTGGCCGAGGCGCGTTCGCTGTTCTGGGCAGTCGACCGGCACGGCCTCGTAGTGGCTGGAGGCGACGGCCTAACCGTCGATCAGGGCCGGTACGCCCGCGACCCGGCCGAGGTGGCGGACTGGCATCAGGACAGCACGCTCGGCGGTATCAACCTGGCCGAGGTGGTGCGGCGCGTCCATCCGACGGTGCTCATCGGCACGTCGGCGAGGGGGGGCGCGTTCGCTGAGGACATCGTCAAGGACATGGCCGCGTACGCCGACCGGCCGGTGATCATGCCGATGTCCAACCCGACGGAACTAGCCGAAGCGAGGCCGGCCGATCTGATCGAGTGGACCGGCGGCCGGGCCCTCGTGGCTACCGGCAGCCCGTTCCCGCCGGTCGACTACCGCGGGACCGAGTACGTCATCGGCCAGGCCAACAATGCGCTGGTGTTCCCCGGCCTCGGCCTTGGCAGCATCGCGGTGCGCGCCGCACGCATCACCGACACCATGCTGGGCGCTGCGGCGCACGCGGTCGCGAGCCTAGTGGACGCGAGCGCACCCGGGGCGCCGCTGCTGCCGGAAGTGGCTGCGCTGCGCGATACCTCGCTTGCGGTGGCGGTCGCGGTCGCGCGGGCGGCAGCCGCCGACGGGGTCGCCCAGCGTGAGCTGGGGGATGACCCTGAGGCCCAGGTGCGCGCGCTGATGTGGCAGCCCGCCTACCGGCCAGTCTGGCCGGCCTGAGCTGGGGGCCGAGCGCTGCCAACCCGACAGCCTGGACGTCTCGCGAAGCAGGCCGGGCGTCGGCTGCTGGCCGATCTTGGCAGCGGCCGCTCCTTCCTCGCAGCCGAACTGCGTCAGTCCGGCTGGCTTGATTTCGGTGCGTTCCGCTGGAGCGACCTGGCCGTCGGTCAGTCGGTCCGAGCCACCCTCGGGGTCATCGCGCCGCTGATCGTCGGAGCCACCACCGGACATCTGGAGTACGGCAGCTACGCCGCGCTCGGCGCGCTTCCGGCCGGCTTCGTCTCGTTCCGCGGGGTCAGCTGGACACGCGTGCTGGCCGTTCTGGCCGCGACGGCAGGCATGGCAGTGTCCACCTTCGCCGGAGCAACCGCCGCCTACAGCCTGCCCTGGCTGCTGGTCCTGCTGGTCTTCGCCTGGGCCTACCTGGCCGGACTCCTCGCGTCCCTGGGCCCGACCGTGCTGGCGGTCTCACTGCAGTGGCCGGTGGCGCTGCTGATCGGCAGTGCGCTGCCGCTGGCGCCCGGTGACGCCGCTACCAGGTCCGGTCTGGTCCTGGCCGGCGGCCTCTGGCAGTGCCTGCTGGTGATCAGCTCCTGGGCGGTCAACCGGGGCAGCGCTGAGCGGACCGCACTGGCAGAGTCGTACGCGGCGCTTGCCAGCTACGCCGCCGGCGTGGCGATCGGTTCACCGGGGCCGCCCTCTCCCGGCCAGCTAGCCGGCAGCACTGTGCTTGCCGACCCGAACCCGCTGCTGCGCACCGCACCCCGTCAGCTCATGCTCGACATCGCCGAAGAAGCGGAACGCATTCGCGCGACCCTGACGGCACTGTCGGCTGACCCTGCTAGCTCCGGGTCCGGTGCCAGTGCCGTGCTCAGCGCGACGGCCGGCGTGCTGAGCGAGATTGCCGCGGGAATCGGCGGCCCGCGCGCCGAGCGTGGTGGTCACCTCGCGTCCGCCAGGCATGACCTCGACGGCCTCAGCACCGAGTCCGGAGCAGCGTGGCAGTGGGCAGGCGAGGCGCTGCTAGGGCAGCTGCGCAGCGCCTGCCGGCTCGCCGCCAGAATGAACGACGCCGAGCTCGGCCCAGCCAGCGCTGACAGCCCGCCGCTATTGCGGCCCGATCTGATCCGCGACGCCCGGCTCACGGTCCGGGCGAGCCTGGGGCCGTCGTCAGAGGCCGGCCGGCATGCGCTGCGCCTCGCCGTGGTCACGGCGATCGCTGAGGTGATCGCCAGGGCGGCGGATCTGCCCCATGGCTACTGGGCAGTCCTGACGATCTTCATCGTGCTGCGACCTGATTACAGCTCCACGCTCTACCGAGGGCTGCAGCGGGCCGCTGGCACAGTTCTCGGCGCCGGCCTCGGCGTCGCGACCGCCCTGCTCGACAGGGTCAGCACCACCGCGCTGCTGATCGGCATCGGGATTTCGCTAGTGGCAGCGTTCGCCGTCTTCACCGTCAGCTACCTGCTGTACTCGATCTTCCTGACCGACTTCGTCGTCGTGCTGCTGGCCATGCTCGGACTGCCACCAGACACCACCGCAGTGGACCGCCTCATCGGCACCGGCATTGGCACCGGGCTGGCCATCCTCGCCTATCTCCTGTGGCCGACCTGGGCTGGTACCTCGGCCGCGGCGAAGTTCGCGCAGCTCTATCTCGCCCAGGGCAAGTACGGGAGCGCCGAGCTGCGCGCTTACACCAGGCCAGGCAGCGGAGCTGGCCTCGGGCAGCTGCAGCTAGCCGCGAGGCGGGCAAGGAGCGACGCGGAAGCCGCCGCGGACCGGCTGGCTGGCGAGCCAGCCCGTGGCGCGATCAGCGTCAGTCTGGCCGTCGCTCTGGAGTCGGCCGGGTACCGGCTTGCCCAGACCCTGCTGACGCTCGCTGCGGCTAAGCGTGCCCACCACGCAGCCGTCGCAGCCGCAGGCGGGCAGCCTGACCCTGACGCGAGCCTTCAGCCACAGCTGGACCGCCTGGCTGCCGCCGTACAGGAAGCGACGACGACGCTCGCGGCCTGGCTGGAGGAGCTTGCTGCCACCGGCGTACCGCCCGCCCTGCTGCCGCTTCCGGACCTGCGACGCGAGCTTCAGGCGATGTGGACACCCGGAGAAGCCAGCACGCTGACCGCGTCGAGCCAGGCGCGAGGCGGGCTGTTCACGGCGGCCGATGCGCTCGTCGACGCGATCAACTCAGCCGCTCACGCGATGCGCGAGCAGGCACCGCAGTCGTAATCATCGCCGCTGCCGAGCGGGCGGCGGCCTCGGCAACCGCCATCCCCGCCGCCCGGGTCGCGCAGCCCCTTGATAGCACGACGACGATGAGCTGCTGGCTGCCATGCCGGACGATCGCGATGCTGCCGGTCTGTCCCGCATGCCAGCTGCTGCTGGCCGCGTAGCTGGTGCCCGGGCTGGCAGCCGCTGCAGCCCAGGTGCGGGTTCCCGCCACCGCCCTCGCCATGAGGGCTACGTCCGCCGAGCGGGCATCGGCTGCCAGCGGCGAGGCAGCCGACGTCAGGTCCGCGAGCAACTGCAGCTGGTCTGCGGCGGTCGTGGTCGCCAGCCGCCAGCCGCCTGCTCGCTGTGCGAGCGTGTGGTCCAGGTGCAGCGCCACAGCGCCTGCCTCAAACCCGCGTGCCCCGCCGATCAGCCGCCACAACGCGGCGGTCGGCCCCCTCCCGCCATAGTCGATCATCCTGGCGGCCAGGCTTAACAGCGACCCGCTCAGCGGTGTGCCGGAGTCCGCTCCGCGCTGCGGTGTGCCGGGCTGCTCCGCACTGCCGGGCGGTGGAATGGACTGCTCGTGCTGGTATTCCAGGACAGCCAGGATGTCGGCTGCGGCGATACTCACCGCCGGGTAGGACTGACTGGCCTCCGATAGCGCCTCGGCGCCGGTGGTCAGGTCGCGGACGGCCACTGACAGCGGACCCGGGCAGAGCCCGGCGGCCGACCGGAGCGCAGCGGTCAGGCGCGTGTCAAGGCCGCGTTGCGAGAGCCCGCCTGGCCCGTGGTTCCCGACACCGTGGTTCCCGGAGCCGTCCCCATGCGGGCTACGGCCGGGCGTGACGCCGCCGGAACTTCCGCCGTTGGCGGGCAACGTGTCGGCACCGGCCGCCACTCCGCCCGCCGCGCGGGCGGTCGGCTTCACGACCGACATGGTGATGCCGACGACCAGCACGGCCATGACGGCGAACACCCCGATGAACGCGCATCGCTCCGACCGGCGCAAGCGTCCCGCGTGCGCTGGCCGGCCCCTCACCTGAATCTCCGGAGCACGGCTTTCCCCTGTATACCCGCCATACCCTGGTCCGGCGCGAGTCATTGCCGCGAGGCGCATAGGCCGTTATTGACAGTTTTCGTCAGTAGCGCGCAGGCAGGGCTGAATTGATTAAGATCATCGGTATTTTTAAGTTAATGGACCCGCGACAATATAGCAGCCTGCGGGAAAATAAGCGCTACCCGATTGGCTGGGAGAATTGAAAATGTTACACAGTCAAGTTAACGCAACGCGGCGAACTTAATACTTAGTGGCCGTAATGCCCGCAAGCAGCCAAGGCCAGCCGAACTGTGCTGGTCATAGGCCATATCGAAGCATCGAGTCCGGGTCAGGCCGCCCGGTGTCGCGCTGGAATACGGCGGGGTGCGCGGTCCGGTTCATCCGGTGTCCGGTCCACACCCGAGATAGCCATGTAGGTGACGGCGATAATGATCGGTACGAACAGGAACATCGCCACGTTTCCGCGGCCCCAGTCGAGGCCTCCGAGCCGGTGCGGGACTCCCATCCAGTCGGCGATCGAGGCGCCGAGCGGTCGCGTGATGGTGTAGCCGAACCAGAATGCGAACACCGAGTTCAAGCCGAGCTTCCAGCCCACCAGCGGGATCGCGATGATGATCAGGAACAGGACGGCGGAGGAGAAGTAGCCAAGCCCGACGGTCGTGGCGGTCAGGTCGCCAAGCGCGGTCCCGAGGGCGAAGGTCGCCATGACGGTCAGCCAGTAGAAGACCTCGCGGCGGACCGTGGTGATGCTGTGAATGGACAGCGTGCGCTCGGTGAGATACCAGACGATGAAGATCGCCGCCAGGATCCCGCCGTACAGGCACGTCGTCACCGCGTACGGGAGCCCGAGTTTGACATGCAGGCCGTCGGCGGCCATCGTCCCGGTCACGCTGACAGCCACGACCGCGAACCAGTAGATCCAGGTGTTGTAACGCTTGGTGTAGAACTGCAGCGCGAGAGCGACGATCAGCAGGAGCGCACCGACGGCGCCGGTAACGAAGGTGCCGTAGCGGAAGTAGAGGAAGTCAGAGGTGGCCTCGCCCATACCGGTCGACGCGATCTTCGCGATCCAGAACCAGACCGTGATCTGCGGCACCTTCGTAACACCCAGTCGCATCCGGGCGCTAACCGCTGTTACCTGTCCTGCCATGACGCACAGGATGCCATAACCGCCGGAGTGCTGGCCGCCGCAGCAGGCGAACTTTCCGTCAAGATCGTGTCTGGCTTGCGGCCTATCGGAAGGCCGGGCCGGGCGGCCACCGCCGGAGGGTATCCTCTCTCAACGACCTGAGAAGCCGTGGCTACAGCGGGCTAGCCCGCTGCCCTGGCTCTCCGTCGAAGCCAGCCCGCCGGCGGCACTGCCCGCCGTCGGGTCCGCACTCACCAGTCTGGCGTGATTCACTCGTGGCTGTGCCGCACCCCGACTCGCCGCTCCGGTCCGAGGCAGCGTCCTCTGTCAGCGGTGACTCCGCTACGCGCGCCGGGAGCCTGCTACCGCGGCCAGTAGCTCGCGCAGTTGCCCAGGCACGGCCGGCCTCTGACAGTGTGTGGTGGCTGGTCATAGTGGCCGTCGCCTTCACTGCCGCGCAGCTCGCCTTCGTCGTGCCGAAGCTGGCCTTGAGCTGGGACGAGACGGTCTACATCAGCCAGGTGAGCAGCCATGCCCCGGCCGCCTTCTTCGACCCTGCCCGGGCCCGCGGCATCCCGCTGCTGGTCGCGCCGGTTGCGCTGCTGACGTCCTCGGTCCTGGCGTTGCGGATCTATCTGTCACTGGCCTCGGGCATCGGCCTGTTCCTGGCATTGCTGACCTGGCGACCGCTGCGGCCCACCTGGCAGCTCGCGCTCGGGGGCGTGTTCTTCGCCGGGCTGTGGACCACCCAGTACTACGGCCCGCAGGCGATGCCGGACCTGTGGGTCGCCTTCAGCGCTCTCGCCGCGGTCGGCTTCTTCCTCCGAGCGGTCGGCGAAGCGACGCTCCGTCCCGGCCGGGAAGCGCGTCCCGTTACCCTGACTGGGGCAGTCGCAGCCGGAGGACGGCCGGGCCGACTGCCGCTGGCCGGACTCGCTGCCTGCATCGGCGTCGCCGCGCTGGTCCGCCCGGGTGACGCCCTGTACCTGTCGGCGGCACTGGGGATCGCCGTCCTGGCAGTCCGAGCGTGGCGGTCCTGGCCGCTCCTGGTCGCCATTGCCGCGGGCTTCGCGGCTGGGGCGGTCGAGTGGGTCATCGAGGCTTACGTCCGCTTCGGCAGTCCGATGCGGCGCCTGCACCTGGCCGGGGCCGAGCAGGGTGGCTTCGGCTTCCACTTCGCGATCTGGGACGAGTTCCGCGCGCTGAACGGCCCCACGCTGTGCAGGCCGTGCACGGTCGGGCTGAGGTACCCGGAGATCAGCATCTGGTGGCTGGCGCTGCCGGTGCTCGTGGTCCTCGGGACCATCGCCGCCCGCCGGGCAGGCAGGTTGTCCTCGTCCGTGCTGGCCGCCGCGTGCGCGCTGGCCATCGCCTTCCAGTACCTGTTCCTGATCGATTACGCGGCCCCGCGTTTCCTCCTTCCGGCGTACGCGCTGCTGGCCATCCCGGTGTCCGACCTCGCGGCCGGTCTCATTACCGGCGTCCGCCAGGACCTGCGGCCCGGAGTGATCGCTCTGATCGGCGTCGCGCTGGTGGTCCAGCTCATGGTGCAGAACGCCGTGCTCGGCCACCAGGTATCGGAGAAGGAAACCTACTTCGGCAGCTACGGCATCATCGCCGCGGACCTGCACCGGCTGGGCGTGCGATCGCCGTGCCATATCAAGGGCGTGCAGTACATTCCGATCGCTTTCTACGCCGGCTGCCACTCGCTGCCGTCCCTCGCGCTGGCTGAGGCGCAGCATCAGCCAGGCCCGCTCATCTACATCGGCCAGATCGGCACGCCGCCGCCGATCTACGCGCGCACCTGGCACCGGTACGCGCTGCCCGGCGTCACGTCTGACCTGCTCAACGTAGACGCCTACATCAACTGGTCGGGGTAGCCGCACGCCCAGGCGTCGGCCACCATCTCGCGCAGGCTGCGCTCCAGCCGCCAGCCGAGATCGGCGCCAATGCGCTCAGCCGAGGCCACCAGAACCGCCGGATCGCCGGCGCGGCGGCCAGTGATCTTGGCCGGAATCTGCAGGCCCGTCATCTCGCGGCAGGCCGCTAGCACCTCAAAGACCGAGTAGCCGGTGCCCGAGCCGAGGTTATAAATCTTGTGCTCGCCGGAACCGCATGCGGCTAGCGCCCGCAGATGCGCAGCTCCAAGGTCGGCCACGTGGACGTAGTCGCGGATGCAGCTGCCGTCGGGGGTCGGGTAGTCGTCACCGAAGACGCGCACTGGTTCCGCCGCCGCCAGCGCGCTCATCAGGATGTTCGGGATCAGGTGCGTCTCGACCGTATGCCGCTCGCCGAGCCAGCGCCCCGTTCCGTCGCGGTAGGCGCCCGCGACGTTGAAGTAACGCAGGCTGACGGCTCCGAAGCCGTGCATCCGGGCATATTCAGTCAGCGTGGTGTCGATCGCCAGCTTGGAGGCCCCGTACGGATTGATCGGCAGCGTCGGCGCGGTCTCGGCGACAGGAACGCTCTCCGGCTGGCCGTATACCGAGGCTGTCGAGGAGAACACGATCGTCCGCACGTCAGCAGCACGCATTGCCTCGAGCAGCGCCAGCGTCCCGCCGAGGTTGTGGCTCCAGTACAGCGCCGGGCGCGCGACTGACTCGCCGACGAGCGACTTGGCGGCGAAGTGCAGCACCGCATCGATGCCGTCGGCCAGCACCGGGGCCGCGGCCTCGCGCAGGTCACCGCGCACGAACCTGACTCCGGCCGGCACTCCGTCGGCGTGCCCGGTGGACAGGTCATCCAGCACGGTGACGTCATGTCCGGTCTCGACTAGCTGCGCCGCGACGACGCTGCCGATATACCCGGCGCCACCGGTTACGAGCAGTCTCATTCGCGCTCTCCCTGGGTTGCTGCCACCCGGCGAGAATACTGGCCGGCTGACCGGCCCGCTGCTGACCGCTTGCCAAGATTACTAAGCCTAGGCTTATCAGTGTAGCCTTAGCTTATGCTCAATGACCTTGACGTCGTGCCGGAGCCCGACGTCACCGACGTGGCGGACGCCCTCCGGGTCAGCGTCGGATTGCTGAGACGCCGGCTGCGGCAGGTCAAGGCCGCTGAAGGCGAAGTGACCCTGCCGGAGAGTGCGGCGCTGGCCAGGCTGGACCGGGGCGGGCCGACCACCTCCAGCGAGCTTGCGCGGCTAGAGCAGATCAGCCCGCAGTCCATGGGAGCGACGCTCGGCGGGCTTGAAGCTCGCGGCCTGGTGGCGCGCCGGCCCGATCCGGCGGACGGACGGCGGGTCGTGCTGTACCTGACGCCTGCAGGGCAGGAGGTGCTGCGGGACCGGCGCAACGAGAGCACCCAGCGCATCGCGCAGGCCCTGACGGAAGGGTTCACGAGCGCGGAGCGACGCCAGCTGCAGACAGCCGCCCTGCTGCTCGAGCGACTGGCCCAGCACATCTGAGCAGCTCATCGGAGCAGCTCGACCGGGACGGGTGAATGACGAGGAAGCCGGAGACGACCGCAGGCGACCGCTACAAGTGGGTAGCCCTGGCCAACACCACGGCGTCGATGTTCATGGCGACCCTGGACGGGTCGATCGTGATCATCGCGATGCCAGCCATCTTCCGTGGTATTCACCTGGATCCGCTGGCGCCAGGCAACATCGTTTACCTGCTGTGGATGATCATGGGCTACCGGCTGGTGCAGGCAGTCCTGGTCGTCACGGTCGGCCGCCTCGGCGACATGTACGGCCGGGTGAAGATCTATAACGCCGGCTTCGTGGTCTTCACCATTGCGTCGATCTTGCTGTCGTTCGACCCGTTCAGCGGCGGTCACGGCGCCATGTGGCTGATCGGCTGGCGGATCCTGCAGGCGTTCGGCGGGTCGATGCTGATGGCCAACTCAGCAGCCATCCTGACCGACGCGTTCCCGGCCGATCAGCGAGGCTTCGCCCTCGGCACCAACCAGATCGCAGGCCTGGCCGGCCAGTTCGTCGGGCTGGTGGCGGGCGGGCTGCTGGCGGCCATCGACTGGCGGGCCGTCTTCTGGGTCAACGTACCGGTCGGCATCTACGGCACCGTCTGGGCCTATTACCGGCTCCGCGAGACCGGCGAACGCCACCGGGCCCGGATCGACTGGTGGGGCAACATCACGTTCGCCCTCGGCCTCGGCGGCGTCCTGATCGGCATCACCGTGGGCATCCAGCCGTATCAGCACCACATCATGGGCTGGGAGAACCCGGTCGTCATCGGCCTGATCGCCGGCGGTGTCGCCATGCTCGGCGCCTTTGTGATGATCGAGCGCCGCATCGCGGAACCCATGTTCCAGCTCAGCCTGTTCCGGATCAGGGCGTTCACCGCTGGCAGCATCGCCGGCCTCGTCGTCGCCATCGCCCGCGGCGGTCTCCAGTTCATGCTGATCATCTGGCTGCAGGGGATCTGGCTGCCGCTGCACGGCTACAACTACTCGGATACGCCGCTATGGGCGGGCATCTTCCTGCTTCCGCTCACCGCTGGCTTCCTGGTGTCCGGGCCGACGTCGGGCATCCTGTCCGACCGGTTCGGGCCGCGCGGCATCGCGACCGCCGGGATGGCGGTGTTCGCGGCCAGCTTCGTCGGCCTGATCTTCCTGCCAGTGTCGTTCCCGTACTGGGCATTCGCCGTGCTGATCGCCGCCAACGGCATCGGCAGCGGCATGTTCGGCGCGCCGAACTCCTCCTCGATCATGGGCAGCGTCCCGGCCCGGCAGCGCGGCGCGGCATCGGGCATGCGGTCGACATTCCAGAACTCCGGTACGGCCCTGTCAATCGGGATCTTCTTCTCGCTCATGATCGCCGGGCTGGCAGCCAGCCTTCCCCGCACCATGACCCGCGGCCTGCTAGCACACGGCGTGCCAGCGCACGCTGCGCACCGGATCGGCAGCCTGCCGCCCGTCTCCTCGCTCTTCTCGACCGTCCTCGGGGTGAACCCGGTCCAGCATCTGCTGTCCGCCTACGGTGTGCTGTCGAGGTTGCCGGCCGCCAGCCGCCAGATCCTTACCGGCCGGACATTCTTCCCCGGGCTGATCGCCGGTCCCTTCCACGATGGCCTCGTCGTAGTGCTGATCGTCTCGGCGAGCCTGGCCGTGATCGCCGGCCTTGCCTCGCTGCTGCGTGGCAGCGGGGGCACGAGTCAGAACCCCGCGGGTGAGGACAGCAAGGCCCAGGACAGCAAGGCCCAGGACAGCGCCGGTCCGGACAGCACCGGTCAGGCGGCCGGGCTCACGCGGGCCGCGGCCAGGCAGTCCGACTCGCCCGACGACGTCTAGGCGAGACACCGCCTAAACCAGCTGCCGCCCGCCCGGTAGCCTCGCCACGTGCCAGGACACGTGAAGCGGCGAGGACGGCCGGCGCCAGGATCGATCGCCGAGGCCCTGGACATCTTCAGCAGCGAAATCCGTTTCTATCGCCAGATCGCACCCGAGGCAGGCGTCCGTGTGCCGGCCTGCTATCTCGCCGCGGATCAGCCCGACGGCACGTTGCTCGTGCTCGAGGACCTGTCGGGCTGGGCGCCGGGGGCGGAGCCAGCCGCTGCCGCGCGCGTGCTCGCCAGGATGCATGCACGCTGGTCGGGGCGCGCCGCACTGCGCTGGCCATGGCTGCGGCCGGTGGGCGCCGCGGCGGAGCTGGTGGAGGATCTGTACCGGAAGACCTGGCCGGACCTGGCGCGGCGTGACGACCTCCCGCCCGCGGTGCGCCAGCTTGGCGAGAAGCTGGTGGGCAAGGTCACCGAGTCCGAGCTCGCGGCCGGCCGTGCGGGCCCGCTGACACTGGCGCACGGCGACGCCTCCGCGGCAAACATGCGCACAAACACGACCGGTGAGATCGCGCTGCTCGACTGGGAGGACGTATCGGCCGCCCCAGGTATCGGCGATCTGGCCTGGCTGCTCGTGTCGTCGGTCGAGCCAGGACGGTGGGACGAGGTGACCGGCGCCTACGGCTCAGCTGACCGCCTGCTCGACGCACTCCCGGCCGCGGCTGTCCAGGGTCTGCTCAGCCTCTCCGGTAGCGCGGACGGATCAGCAGAGGCAGCCGCGTGGGGCGAGCGGCTGGCTTTTGCCGCCGCCCGCCTGCAATCCGCTCCTTGATCAATGCCGTTCTGGTGGGGTTATAGCCCCACCAGATGGCCATCGACGGTAGTTCTGCAGAGCGCGCCGACGGTGCTCAGAGCCAGCCGCGCTCGTCCGCGAGCCGAACGGCCTCGACCCGGTTGCGCGCGCCGGCCTTGGCGATGGCCGCGGACAGGTAGTTGCGCACGGTTCCCTCGGACAGGAACAGCTTTCGCGCGATCTCGGCGACCGTCGCACCGGGGCGTGCGGCCACCAGCACGTCGCGCTCGCGCGCCGTCAGCGGCGAGGCGCCGCTGGCCAGCGTGGCCGCAGCCAGTGCCGGGTCGACGATGCGCTCCCCGGCCATGACCCGCCTGATCGCGTCCGCGAGCTGCTCGGGCGGCGCGTCCTTGACGACGAACCCGTAGGCCCCGGACTCCATCGCGCGGCGCAGGTAGCCAGGCCGGCCGAACGTTGTCAGGATCAGCGAGCGGCAGTCCGGGACCTCCTGCGCGAGCACGCCAGCCGCAGCGAGGCCATCGATACCGGGCATGTCGATATCGAGCAGCGCCACGTCGGGCCGGTGCTCCCTGGCAGCGCTCACCACCTCGTCGCCGCGGCCGACTGTCGCCACGACCTCGAAGTCATCCTCGAGATTCAGCAGGACAGCGAGGGCAGTACGGATGAGCTCCTGGTCGTCGGCGAGCAGCAGGCGGACCATCAGCTGCTACCTGCTGTGGACACCGGCACCGGCGCCTTGCCCTGGCGCCCCGCCTGGTCGAGGAGCGCTGCCTCGGCCGGCCGCACCGCCTTATCCGGCAGCGGGACGTCATCGGGCGCCAGCCGACCTCCGGTAGCCAGCGACACGTGCAGGCGCCATCCGGACGGCTGCCTCGGTCCGGCGTCCACGACTCCGCCGGCAGCCGCGACACGCTCGCGAAGCCCGGACAGGCCATTGCCCGCCGCCGCGACAGTGCCAATGCCGTCGTCGACGATCTCCACCGAGTCCGATGTCAGCCGCACGGCGCAGGTGCTGGCATGCGCATGCCGGACGACATTCGTCAGCCCCTCGCGCACCACCCAGCCGAAAAGCTCGTGATAGGCCGGGTCCACTACGTCCGCCGCGCGGGGCAGGTCGGCGGTCACGCCCGCCGCCCGCAGCAGCTCACGCCCGGAGGCAAGCTCGCCGGCCAGGGTGACGTCGCGGAAGTTCGCGACGGCGGCCCGGACGTCCGCGAGGGACCGCCGGGCCAGCTTCTCCACCGCCGCGATCTCGTCCAGCGCCCGGGCCGGGTCGGCTGTGCCGAGGCGCGCGGCGAGCCCGGCCTTGACGGTGATCGTGGTGAGCGAGTGGCCAAGCAGGTCATGCAGGTCACGGCCGATCCGGATGCGCTCGTTCTCGGCGGCCAGGCGGGCAAGCTCAGCGCGGGCCTCAGCCAGGGCCGTATTGCCACGCATGACCTCCATGAAGGCGAACATCACGACCGCCACGACCGGGATGGCAACGGGCGTCACGTCCTCGAAGGACTGGGCGAGGCTCACGTGCCAGGCCGGGATCGCGATCGGCACCACCAGGGCCGCACCCGCGAAGAGCAGCACGATCGGGGCCGAGCGCCGGCGGAGCCTCCCGACCGTCAGCATGGTGATGAAGACCGCCAGCACGAAGCTGGCCGCGCGGCCGAACGGAACCTCCGCGACGAGGAGGGCGACAAACACGGCGTAGATCAGCCAGAACAGGCGCGACGTAGCTCCCGGCAGCACGGCTATCGCGGCAAGCCAGCCCACCGCGAAGACCACGATGATCGCGAACCCGAGAACCTCGCCGGCGCCCCGCGAGTACTCATGGACCGAGGCACCGAGGAACACCAGGTAGACAAGCGGGATGGCACCCATCAGGAGCCGCTGCCATCCCATCGTCCATCTGCGCTGGCTCGCTACCCACTCCGCTTCAGCCGGAGTGACCGGGCCGAGTTCTCCGTCCACACCAGACGAGCCTAGTGGCGCCGGCATAATCAGACCCTGCTCGTATCGCGCCGGTAGGCCAGCACCGCGAGCGGGGTCAGCACGGCGGTCCAGACCGCGATGACAATCCACCCTTCGGCTGGCCAGCCACCACCGCCCAGGGCCGCCTTCGATGCCTGCACGAGCCAGTACGAGGGAAGGCCCTTGATCACGTCGAACATCGGGCCCGACGTCGCCACCTGGAGCCCGTACGCCCCGCCCAGCAGCGCGAACAGGACAGTCAGGCCGCCCACCGCGGGGAGGAGCGACTCGGGGCTCAGCAGATGCCCCAGCAGGATCCCCAGCACCGCGAACGGGATCAGCCCGGCCAGCAGCAGACCCACCATGGTCAGCCATCCGCCAGCCGAGAGGTGCACACCCAGCGTGGTCCCGGCGGCGCAGAGTGCCGCGATCGTCAGCAGCGCCATCAGGTAGCCGCATACCACCTTCGCGGTGAAGTAGGTGACTGTGGAGAGCGGCGTGATGCGCAGCTGGCGAGTCCACCCGGCGGTGCGCTCGTTCGCGATCAGCGAGCCGCGAGACACCACGGCGACCATCGCGCCCTGCGCGGCCATGCCGGACATGAAGTACACCGGGAACGGGATGCCGATGAACGTCGCCTGCCGGTTCGGCCCGGCCACCGTGAAGAAGACGATGAGCGGCCAGGCTAGGGAGAAGAACACGAACTGCCAGGTACGGAAGTTGCGGAGTACCTCATAGCGCAGGTAGGTCACGGCGGTCATCGGGTTTCCAGCCTTTCGTCATCGTCGGATCCGGTGAGCGCCACGAAGGCGGCTTCCAGGTCAGCGCCACGAACCTCGACGTCACGTGCCGCCGGGAACTCAGCAAGCAGGGCGCGCAGCGCGGCCTCCGCATCGGAGCAGGTCAGGGTTACCGACTCGCCGCGCCGGTCCGCGCTGATCACGCCGGGCAGCACAGCCAGCCGCGCCAGGGCGGCGCCGGGCAGCGTCGCGCGGATCGTCCGGCTGCTCACCCTGGCCTTGATCTCGGTGGCCGGCCCGTCGGCGACCATCCGGCCCTTCGCGAGGAGGACGATCCGGTCCGCGTAGGCGTCCGCCTCCTCCAGATAGTGAGTCGCGAACAGGACTGTCTTGCCCTGGGCCGCAACCGCCCGCACGGACGTCCAGAACTCCTTGCGGCCCGCCACGTCGAGCGCGGCGGTCGGCTCGTCGAGCAGCAGCAGGTCCGGGTTCGCAACCAGTGCCATCGCAAACCTGACCCGCTGAGACTGGCCACCGGACAGCCGGCTGGCCGGGCGGCCCGCAAGGTCGGAGATGCCGGTCAGGCGCAGCACCTGATCCACGGGCAGCGGATGCGGGTAGAGCGAGGCCACCATGGCCACCAGTTCGCGCACCCGCAGGTGCTGGATGAGCGAGGCTGTCTGCAGCATCCCGCTGACCACGCCAGCCGCGATGGCCTGGCGGGGCGGCATGCCGAACAGCGAGATACTGCCGCCATCAGGGCGCGTGAGGCCGAGGACCATGTCAATCGTCGTGGTCTTCCCGGCTCCATTCGGTCCGAGGATCGCCACTGTCTCGCCTGGCGCGATCACCAGATCGAGCAAGCGGACCGCGGTCACGTTGCCGTAGGACTTGTGCAGGCCCGCCAGCACGATCGCGCCCGCTGAAGCAGAACCGTCAGCAGCCGCGTCGCCTAGAACACTGTCTGTCGTCATGGCATCAATGCTGGCCTGGCGGCCCTCGCGCGCTGCAGTGCCGCAGCTAACCAGTCGCCAGTGACAAATGTCAGATGCCCCTACCGGAAGCCGGCTGGCCCCCGGCAGCGGGATTGCTAATCGGGCAGCACGGCGAGCTCGAGCCGGCTCAGCCGGTCTGGATCGCCGATCACGTCGATGGCGGTGATCCTGCCCGCCGAACCGACAGTGAAGGCCAGGACAACCTGAAGGTGGCCGCCGGGCGCGAATACCACGGCGACGGACCCGTCTACCAGCGCGAGCTGCGAGCTGACTGCCCGGCCTGCCGACAAGACCGCGCCCCTGGCCACGTTCTCGGCACCGTGCAGCCTCGCCGGATGCCCGGACGGAACGGTGGCGGCATCGGCGTTGAGCTCGACGTCGGCGTCCAGGAGAGCGAGCAGTGCGTCGAAGTCGCCGCCGCGGGACGCGGCGAGGAACGCGCTCGCGACCTCATGCTGCCGGGTGAGATCGGCGGCCCGATCCGGGCTCGGCGAGCCATGCACTCGCCGCCGGGCCCGGCTGGCAAGCTGGCGAGTCGCTTCTGGCGTTCGGCCGAGGACGGCCGCAACTTCAGCGAACGGCATCGCGAACAGGTCGTGCAGGACAAACGCGAGCCGCTCCGCCGGCGTGAGCGTATCGAGGACGACCAGCAGCGCAACGCCGACCGAGTCGGCGAGCTCCGCCTCATCAGCCGGATCGGCTGGCATCCCGGACGTGCCCGACGGGCCGGAGGCTGGTGCGTTCCCGCCCTGACGGTTGAGCTGGGAAACGGTCCAGGTATCGCCAGCCGGTTGCTCGCGCCGGCGCCGCCGCGACCGGAGTGTGTTGAGCGACACCCGGGCGACGATGGTGGTAAGCCAGGCGCCGAGGTTCTCCACCTCGCTGGTGTCCGCGCTGGTCAGCCGCAGCCAGGCGTCCTGGACCGCATCCTCGGCATCGGTGACCGAGCCGAGCAGCCGGTAGGCGACCGCGCGGAGGTGATCCCGGTGCTCCTCGAAGGCAGCCGCCAGCCAGTCGCTCTCGGCCATGTGTCGCCCCCTGACGCTAGTCGCTGCTACCAGGCTGACACCGCCGGAGGTCCGGATGTGACGGCGGCTAGCTGGCCAGCCTCGCCCACGGCCCTGCCCGGCGTCGTCGCGTCCGTCGCGTCCGTCGCGTCCGTCGCTATGCGCCGACGGCGTCCGCGGTATCAAGCAGGCCTTTCGTGAGGACGGCGCGCACCGCTATGCCCTCGCCTGTGAGCTGCTCGGCGCCGGGGCTCGACCGGTCGATGGCACAGACGACTGTGGTGACGGTTGCGCCCAGTTCCCGCAGTGCCCTGGCCGCCGCGATGACAGCTCCGCCGGTCGTGATGACATCCTCGACGAGCACGACAGTGCGGCCAGCAGGATCACCGCCTTCGGCCAGCCGGCGCGTGCCGTAGCTCTTGGCCTGCTTGCGCACGAACAGCGCAGGGATCCCGGTCGCCTGGCTCAGCATGGTGACCAGCGGAATGCCGCCTAGCTCGAGGCCGCCAAGCAGGTCCGTGCCATCGGGGACGTGCATCCTCAGGTGCTGAGTCACCCGCGCGAGCAGCACCGGGTCGGCCTCGAACAGGTACTTGTCGAAGTACTCCGCACTGACCTGCCCGGACCGCAGCGTAAACCGGCCGCGCAGCCGGCACAGTGCATTAATGTCCCGGGCCAGTTGAGTAACGTCACTATCCATGAAAGCCATCATCGACGGCGCGGTCGTAGCGGATGCTCCGGAGTCGGACCTGATCTCCATCGAGGGCAACTACTACTTCCCGCCTTCCTCGATCACTGCCGGAGTGCTGAGCGCGAGCCCGACGCCGTACACCTGCCCGTGGAAAGGCGTCTGCCAGTATCACGACATCTCAGTGGATGGATCCACTCATCACGACGCTGCGTGGAGCTATCCGGATCCGTACCCGACGTCGTTCGACCGGGTGGGCAAGGACTACAGCGGCTACATCGCCTTCGACAAGCGGCAGGTTTCGGTTACCGCCGGCGGCGGTGCCTGATTCTGATGTAGCCGGCGGCTGGATGCCCGGTGACGATGGTGGTCGGCGCGCCAGGCTCCGCGCTCTCGGGCGCCTTGTTCCTGATGTGCGAGGTGTTGGTGCTCGCGGGGCTGAGCAAATATAGGTGCAGCTCAGGTCAGGCCGATTGCGCCGTCGATGATGAGAATGGCGCCGACCGCGGCAAGCGCTCCGACCATGAGCCCGCGGCCTCGCACCGCGAGCCATGCGTTGATGGACTTCAGCGTTCGTGTCGTCGCGTCCGGGGCAATCAGGTGGAGCGCTAGCGGCAGCCAGGCGAATGCCAGATCGATCACCACGACAATGATCAGCGCCGCGACGGTCGGGCCGGGGCCCGCCTTTGCTGTCGCGACTACCTGAATAGCTGCGACGAAGCCGACACCCGGCGCGAACAGCAACGCGCCGACGCCGAGCGCGGTCAGCGGGCGCGGATGAGCTGTCATCCGGGAGATTCGGCCGGGCTTGGCGGGCTTACCTGGCTTATCAGCGTCGGCCGGCCTCCGATGGCGATAGCGCCAGACCAGGTAACCCGCTGCCGCCACGGCGAGAACGCCGAGGCCCACGCGCAAGCCGTACCGAGGCTGGCGGTCGCCCGGCAGGCTCAGCCCGCTCGACCGGAGCACCACCAGGATCACGACGGCTGCAATCGCCGTCACCAGCGCCGCGCCGGTCAGGTAGAGGCCGGTCAGCATGCGCGGGCTCGCCGAGCTGAGGTAGACGGCCGCGATGAGCAGGGCTGGCGGGTACAACGCTGCAAGCGCCGCCAGCCCGGCGGCCTGTTCGTACATCGCTGCTCGGCCTGGCGTGCCAGGGCGTCCAGAGCTAGTGCGCCATCGCCGGCGATGGCCTCTGGACCCCGGCAATGCGCCGGTCGAGTTCCCGGTTGAGGGTCATGGCGGAGTTGATCAGGGACAGGTGCGTGAAGGCCTGCGGAAAGTTGCCGAGTTGCCCGCCGGTGGAGTCAATTTCCTCGGAGAACAGGCCGAGGAGGTTGCCGTAGGTGAACATCTTCTCGTAGGTCAGCACTGCCTCGTCGAGTCGCCCGGCCCGGGCGAGAGCG
>Ga0335074_10001374_pt1 | contig 32987 bp, 30 predicted proteins | sample Lox_Sample_23_FD_206715 | JGI IMG/M metagenome (GOLD analysis project Ga0335074, IMG submission 206715) | Soil microbial communities from Loxahatchee National Wildlife Refuge, Florida, United States - Lox_Sample_2.3 | ecosystem: Environmental > Terrestrial > Soil > Wetlands | place: USA... | reverse complement strand
GTGCGGTACGGATGACGGGCCAGGGCCTCGGCCTGATCCGGCCAGCCGCGAAACAGGGTCACGCGCTCCCGCTCCAGCAGTCGCAGCGTTGTCTCGGGTTGAGGAATGTCTTCGGTCACCAGGGTGGCACCGGCCAGCAGCGCCGAGAGCACACCGCTGCCGAAGCCGCCCACCCAGAAAAACGGCATCGGCAGGTACAGGCGGGTGTCGGAATCGATGCAGCGGCTGGCCAATCCGGATGCGACGGCGCCCAGCGCATTCCCGTGCGAGTGCATGACGCCCTTGGGCCTGCCGCTGCTGCCCGACGTGAACATCACGACCATCAGGTCGCTCGGTGTGACCGTCGCCGCCAGCGCGTCAACCATACCGTCGGTCGTCTCGCTTGCCATGGCTAACTGGTCGGCCACCCAGACCTGTCGCAGCGCAGGAAGCTGCTCGCGTTGCAAGTCATCGAGATACCGGTGGCCACGGAATTCCTCCACGCTGATCAGGAACTGCACCGAGGCGGTCTGTAGTTGCGCCGCCAGTTCCCGTGGCTGCAACAGCGTGCTCAACGGAACCAGCACCGCACCGATCCGAGTGACGGCGATCGCGATCTGCACCCAGCGGACACCATTGGGCATGATCAGCCCCACCCGGGTGCCCTTGACGACGCCGGCTTCGATGAGCCCGGCCGCCAATTCTCTTGTGGTGGCGTCAAGTTCGTGGTAGCTCAGCTGTGACTTCTGGTCGATGACCATCGGTTTGGGCCCATGCTCGGCGGCGCGGAGCCTCATCAGCCGGTCGATCGTGTCAGGCATCGAAAATCAGCTTCAGTTGCTGCGTGTCGACTTTGCCGCTGGCCAACAGCGGAACTTCCGCAGCCGCTATGGCCGCGAACCGTTTCGGGATCTTGTACGCGGAGAGTTCGGCCGCGAGCTCGCGCCGAAGTGCGGTTTCGTCGAAGTCCGCGCCGATGTCTAGTGTGATGACGGCAGCGACGATCTGGCCACGCTCGGCATCCGGGATTCCGAGCACATGTGCCACGGCACCATCGGTGACCTTGGCGATCGCTTGCTCCACCTCGGCGGGAGACACATTCGCGCCAGCCGTCTTGATCATCGAACCCTGACGGCGGATGAAGTAGACGAACCCGTCGCGGTCGGTGGCCACCAGGTCCCCGGTGTGGAACCAGCCATCGGCGTCGAAACATTCCTCCCGACTGCGTTTGTAGTAGCGCTGCATCAGGCAACGCCCGCGGATGCACAGCTCACCGAGGGTGCCGTCCTCGACCAGTGCCCCGGTCTCGGGATCGACGATCTTGGTTTCCACGCCCGGTGCAGGTTTGCCGAAGGACCCACGTCGATGTTCGGGTTGGTCGCTGTCGTCGCCGCTGATCAGAATCACGCTTCCGGCCTCGGTCAAGCCGAGCATGTTGTGCCGCAACTCCGGATCGCCCGGCCGCACCGCGGGCGCCATGATCGGATACAGGTTGCCGCGTCGCATCGACGACAGGTCGCGTCCGCCGAAACTCGGGTGCCGCACCAGGTGGGTGATCCCGGTAGCGAATCCGTTGGTGACCGTTGGTTTTTCGGCCTCGAGTAGATCGAGCATCTGGCCGGCATCTTCGGCGTTGGAGCAGACCAGTGTCGATCCGGCGAGCAAGGTGGCAAGCAACGCAAATCCGAGTCCTCCGATCCAGAAGAACGGCGAGTTGCAGAACAGCTTGTCCGCGGCGGTCAGACCCCGGACGGCGTTGAGATTTCGCTGGTGGTCGAGCAGCGCGGCATGCGTATGCACGACGCCCTTGGGGGTGGTGGTCGTGCCCGACGTGTACACGATCGTCAGCGGATCCGAGCCGTCGACATCGTCTTCCATCGCGGCCAATCGCCGCTCATCGACGGTGTCGGCCAGTTGATGCAGGCGCTCCGCGTCGAAGATGGCATACCGTAATTGCGGCGCTGCAGGATCGAATAGCGGTCCGTCCTCGAGACTCGAGGCGGACAGCACGTCGGTCAACTGCTGCACGTAGTCGTGCGAGCGATAGGCCGCCGTCGCAAGGAGAAACTGGGTGTCGCTGCCGACCAGTTGTTCGCCAAGCTCTCGTGCGGTCGCGAACGTGGAGAACGGGACGACGACGGCGCCGATTCGTGCCGCTGCCAGCATGCCGACGACAAACGCCGCGCCGTTGGGGTAAAGCAAACCGATATGGCTGCCCTTACCGGCGCCCAGCGCGATGAGTCCGCGAGCCAATTGCGCGGAGCGCCGGTCGGCTTCGGCGTAGCTGATGCGTTCGGCGTCGCACACCAGCAGCGGATGATCACCTCTGCTGTGCGCCTGCTCGCGCAGGATCTCGCCAACGGTTGGCGATTCACTCGGCATGGTCGCCCGGGGTGGCGGAGACAGTGTCGGTGAAGAAGCGCCGCACGGCTCTCAGATCGGGCTTGCCCGACGGCGTTCTCGGGAGTTCAGCGACGATCGCGATGTCGGTGGGAATCTCGTAGCGCGCCAACCGTGTTCGCAGAAAGTCGGTCAGTGCACCGGCATCGACAGCTGCGGGCTCTCGCAGTTCGACCATGGCGACGGGCGTCTCCCCGAGGCGGTCGTCGCGGCGCCCGACGACCGCAGCACCCGCGACCGCGGGATGGCTTTCCAACGCGGCGCGGACGTCGTCGGGCAGCACTTTGAAGCCGCCACGGATGATGGCCTGGTCGGCCCGACCGATGATCCACAGAAAACCGTCGGCGTCGATGCGTGCCATGTCCGTGGTGCGCATCCAATTGGCCGAGGGCCCGAGCTGTCCCGGTTTGACCTCGAGCAGCCCGACCTGGTCGGGTCCGAGCGGGCTGCCGTCGTCATCGACCACCCGCAACTGGGCCCCGGGGTTGGCCCGTCCCACGCTGCCGCGTTTGGCCCGCCAATATTTCTGGTGGTCGGGCAACGTCCAGCCCGCGACGCCGCCGCCGAATTCCGTTGCCGCGTAGGACGTCAAAACAGGGATGCCGTATTTCTCGGCGAATGCGTCGGCGTCCTCCGCCGACAGCGGCGCGGTACCCGAAGTGACGGCACGGATGCTTGCCAGATCCTCCCGGCGCAGCCCGGAATGCAGCACCATCCGCAGCGCGGTCGGCACCAGCGATACCGCGTGCGGCCGATGCGCACGCACGGCTTCGGCCCAACGATCGAGCTCGAATCGCTCCAGCAACACGAAGGGCCGCGCCTCGGCGACACATTGCAGTATCCGGAACACCCCGCCGATATGCACCAGCGGCGAGTTGACGATCGCCACACCGCGACGCAACTCCGTGGGTGCCGGTGGCCGGTCACCCGCCGGACCCATCACACTGTGCGCCAGCATGTCGTAGGTGAGGTCGACTCGTTTGGGTGGTCCGGTTGTTCCGCTGGTCAACATCCGCACCGCGACGCCGGGCCGCACATCGTGATCGGTCCGAACCTGAGCGCCGGCAACCACTTTCGGCGCGCCGTCTGGGTGCGAAATCGATGCCACGGTGGTCGTAGCAGGGGACTTGCCGAGCATCGCCAGGTCGTCGGGCTCGCCGACGATCAATGACAGGTCCAGCTCTGCGACGTCTACTTTGGTGCGCTCATCGCCGCGGGCCGGGTTGATCACAACCACGGTTGCGCCGCACTGCAGTACGCCGAGCAGCGTGGCAACCTGGGCCGGGCGATTGCGCAACAGGATCCCGATCTGTGGTTGTTGGTTGCCACCACCAGCGAGACAACCGATCGAGTCGGCCATTTCGGCGAGCTCGCCCCACGACACCCAGTAGCCCTCATACTCCAGGGCCGGCGCCTCAGGCTGCAATGCCAGGACGTCGGCGATGCGCTGACTGAGCGGATGCGCCGTCACCGGATCCTCGGATCCGGCGAATGACGATCGCCGCGCGCCGCCAGCTCAGCAGTCCCGATGGGATTTCCGAGCCTCGTGTAGATCAGCCCCTGATCCAGCGCTGCCCGGTAGGGTTTGTCCAGTGATTCCCAGATCGCCTTGACGGTGCCCTGGGTGGCCGACGGCGGCTTGGCCGCGATGGTCGCCGCGATCTCGTGGGCGCGGGCCCACAACCGCTCGGGGGAGACCACTTCGGATACCAGCCCGATGCGCAGGGCGGTATCGGCACTGACCCGTTCGTCATTACCCATCAGCGCGATCCGCAATGCTTCGCCGAGGCCGATCTTGCGCATCAGCCCGATCGGCTCGAGCGCACAGACCAGCCCCGCCGACACGTGGGAATCGAAAAACGTCGCGTCGGATGAGCAGATGACGACGTCGGACTCGTTGATGAAGTAGAACGCGCCGGCCGTGCACATCCCTTGCACCGCGCACACCACCGGTTTCCACATCTTCTGCCACTTCGGGCTGAGCGCCTCGCCGGGATCCTCGTGATTCCAGATGTTTTCGGGCTGACCGTAGGGTGTCTTGACGTCGAGACCGGCGCTGAATGCGCGGCCACCGGCCGCGCGCAGCACCACGGCGTTGACCGAATCGTCCGCCTTGACGATGCGCCAGGCCCGGGCCATCTCGTCACACATCGTCCGATTGAATGCGTTGAGCTGGTCGGGCCGGTTCAAGGTGATGGTGGCGACCCGGTGGGCGTCGTTGACGTCGAGCTGGATGGTCTCAAAGCTCATCGGCACTGCCACTCCGGTGGCCGCTTTTCGACGAACGCCCTGGGCCCTTCGAGCGAATCCTCAGTGTGCAGGTTGCGTTCGCGGAACGCTTCGGCCAGCATCTCGGCTTCGTGCAGCGGCAGATCGAGGCCCTTGAGGATGGCCAGCCGGGTGCCCCGGACCGCAAGCGGCGCATTGGAGTTGACGATGTCGGCGATCTCGTTGGCGCGTTCCAACAATTGGTCGTGTTCGACGATCTCGCTGATCAGGCCGAGCTCGTACGCGCGTTGGGCGCTCATCCGCTCATGCTTGCCCATCAGAGCCATCCGCAGCGCGATCGAGCGCGGCAACACCCGGGCCACCCGGACCACCTCACGCGCGGCCACCAGGCCGATGCTGACATGCGGGTCGAAGAACGTGGCCTTGTCCGAGGCGATGACAATGTCTCCGGTGGTCACCCAGTCCAGGCCGGCCCCGCAACAGATTCCGTTGATCGCGGCGAGCACCGGCTTGGCCATCGTCCGGAACGGCGGGGTTCCCTCCTGCGGCGCCTCCCACTGCTCGTAGGTAGAGAGATACGGGGCCTCGTTGATCACCTTGCCGTCGCCGGGGATCTCCTTGACGTCTGCGCCGGTGCAGAAGGCCCGTCCGGTGGCGGTGACGATGAGAATCCATACCGCGTCGTCGTTTTCGGCTTCGCTGTAGGCGTTGCGCAGTTCGGTGATCATGTGCGGGCTGAGCGCGTTGAGTGCGTCGGGCCGGTTCAGGGTGATCGTGGCCTTATGCCCGTCGACCTCGTATTTGATGGTGTCGTATGACCGGGCAGAGCTAGCAGACATCAGCTTCCTCGTCTTTGAGTGTCATCGGCCATGGAACTGTGGTGGACGTCGTTCACGGAATGCTGCCAGACCTTCCTTGAAATCCTTGGTCCGGCAGGACAGTTCGAGGTCGAAGAGCTCCTGCGTCATCGACTGGGTCAGCGTCGCGTGCTGGCCGTAATTGATGGCGTGCTTGGCCAGGCCGAGCGCCACCGTGGGTCCGGCGGCCAGTCGCGCCAGCAGTTCCTCGCAGCGGTCATCGAGCTCGGCGGGGCTGACCGCTTGATGGATCAAACCCCAGTCCGCGGCGTCTGCTGCGCTGACTTTGTCGCCGAGCAACAGCATCTGCTTTGCCCGGGTCAGGCCTACCAGCCGGGGGAGTAGCCAGGTGGCGCCCGAATCCGGGCTGAACCCACGCGCCGCGAAGGGCTCCCAGAACACCGCGTCGGTGGCGGCCACAGTGAAGTCGGCGGCCAGCGCCAGGTTGCACCCGAGGCCGACGGCGAATCCGCGCACGCTGCAGACCACCGGCAAGTGGATGCTGTGCACCAGTTCGATCACGCGATGCGCGGTGTGCGGAATTCGGCGGACGAGGTCACCGGTGCGGGGCCGCTGCTCGGCGCCGCTGTTGGTGGCGATCCAGTCGGCCCCCGCGCAGAAGTCGTCGCCCGCGCCACGGATGTGGATGGCCCGCAGCGTGTCGTCGGTGGCTGCCTCGCTGAGTGCGGCGACGAACGCGTCGATCATGGTATGGCTCAACGAGTTACGATGCGACACTCGATCGAGCGTGAGCCGCAGCACCGCACCGTCCCGGCTCGTGGTGAGCGAACCGTCGGCCGCCGAAGAGTCCAGGTCTTGGCTCACCGTCGAATCCGCCCTTCCCCGCCGATACGGTTACCCCTACAGTAGACGATACGATTGCTGCGCTGTATAACTTAGCAAGGAAAGCCCGGCGACGGAACAGCTGCAGCGGAAAGAGGGCGTATGGGCGAACATCAAGCGGGCGGCGTCCCCGCGGGGTCTGCCCGATTCGGCGAGGCGCCACTTGCCCAGACCGTTGTCGCCGCCGGAGCCATCCGCCGACTCAGCTCGCTGCTGCTGTCGTTGGAACAGGCCCACCCGACGGTGGATGCGATCGTCGCGCAAATCGCCGACTGGGAACGCGAGCTTGGTGCGGCGGTTCCGCCCGACAGCGCGCCGCGGATCGGCTCCGACGAAGACGGCAGCCGGCGTGTCTATCTTGATCACGCGACCGATATCGGAGCCTTCAACTCGTGTTTCCCGGAATACCGTTTCGACCACCTCGACGCCCAGACCGCGTCCGGCCGCGTCGCCTTCCCGCTGGTCTACGAAGGCCCGCCGGGATTGGTTCATGGCGGGTTCCTCGCGGTGTTCTTCGACTGCGTGATGCAGCACCAGAACTGCCTGGCGGGACTGTCCGGCAAGACCCGCTTCCTGAACGTCAAGTTCCGCAGACCGACGCCGGTGCTGACCGAACTGCGTTTTGATATCACCCGGTCGCAGGTAGACCGGGGCATAACCTCGACGGCCCGATTGCTGCTCGACGACGAGGTGCTCTGTGTCGGTGAGGTCGAGACACTGGCGTTGCCGCCGGACAAGTTGACCGGATTTCGATTCGGCAGACGACGAATCGAGAAGGCCTGACGTGGCGTTGCAGCATTTTCGTCAACCCCGCGTCGCGGAGATCGTCGCCTCGAAGTTGCGCGACGATATCTTGTCCGGCCGGCTGAAAGAGGGCGATGTTCTGCCGTCTCAGGAAAGCCTGTTCGGTGAATTCGGCGTGAGCCCGCCCGCGGTGCGCGAGGCGATCCACATCCTGGAGGCCGACGGGCTGATCTCGGTGCGTCGCGGCAATGTCGGTGGGGCGGTCGTCCATCTGCCGACGGCTGAACGGACCGCGCACATGATCAGTATGGTGCTGCAGGCGAGGTCGGCGACTCCGGTGGACGTCAGCGCGGCTCTGATGCATCTCGAGCCGATCTGCGTGGGGATGTGCGCCGCGCGCGAAGACCGGATGACCGAGGTGGTGCCCTATCTGCAGCACGAAATCGACCAGCAGACAGCACAATTCGATGATGTGTCGCAGTATGTGCCGAACGCCCGACGGTTTCACGAAACGCTGGTCTCCCGATGCGGTAACGAGCCGATGATTCTGTTGATCGGTTCGATGGAGCTGATCTGGTCGGCGCATGAGTCTTCGGTCTGGAATGACCACCACGAGCCGGCGCCGATGGCGGCCAAGACGAGGCGAGCGGCGCTGCGCGATCATCAGCGCCTGCTCGAGGCCATCCGTGATGGGAATTCGGCCAGGGCGGTCCGGCTGGTACAGGATCACCTCGCCGTCGCTCGCCGTAGAACACTTGCCTTCGGTACCGACAAAACCATTGAGGCGAAGCTGATGTCGGATATCGGCGTGCGATTGCACACGCAAACCCGATCCAACGGCCACTCCCAAAACGGGAAGGAGTCCGGAGCATGACTGTCTCGGACGCTTCAGACGATCGCGTTCTCTTCGACGTCGATCCCGAAAAACGCATTGCCACGATCACGTTGAACAATCCCAAACAGCGCAATTCCTACGACGCGGCCATGCGTGAGGCCGTCGCGCGGTGTCTGGATCGGGTGGCCGAGGATGACGATCTCACCGTGGTGCTATTGCGTGGCGCGGACGGGGTTTTCAGCACCGGAGCGGATATGAACAACGCGTACGGCTGGTACGGCGAGCAAGGTGAAGCGCGATCTGCAAAGAGCCGTCCCAGCCAGCGTCGTCGGCTCACGGTGGACCGTAAGTCGTTCGGCTTCTACCACAACCTGATGGGCTTCCCCAAGGTCACCGTGGGAGAGATCAGCGGCTACGCGCTCGGCGGCGGATTCGAAATCGCGTTGATGACAGACATCTCAGTGATCGCGCGTGACACCAAGATCGGCATGCCGGCCACCCGTTTCCTCGGGCCCGCGCTGGGCAGCCTGCACATGTTCTTCCATCGGTTGGGGCCGGTGTTGGCGCGACGGCTTTTGTTGACCGGCGACATCATCGAGGCCGGCACGATCGAGCACCTGGGAATCTTCACGGACACTTGCGATCCCGATCTCGTTCCGGCTCGAGCCTGGTACTGGGCGGAGAAGGCCGCGAAGATGCCGGCAGACGGGGTCGTGATCGCCAAAGAGGCATTTCGGCTCGTCGAGCAGAGCCAGGCTTACCAGGGTGAGGAAGTGGCCAGCTACCTATTCCACGCGTACGGCACCAACCTGCAATTCGCGCCGGGGGAGTTCAACTTCGTCAAGACCCGGGCGCAGCATGGCACCAAAGAGGCGTTCCGGTTGCGCGACGAGCACTTCAATGTACCGGAGCCTGACTAGCGAGACTTGGCTGCCTTCCGCGGCCGCGCTGATGTCGACTTGCTTTGCCGACCAGACGATTTCGACCGCTTCTCGATGAGCTGGCTGGCGTGGTCGAGGATGCAGTCCAGGCCGTAGTCGAAGTTGTTGTCGTCGGGCGCGCCGATGTGGTGACCCTTCGCAGTCATTTGCGCCAGCAGGGGTGCGATTTCGGGATCGATGACCATCGCGCCCTCGATCGTGCGTGCGCCGTTCTCCGTCGCCTGGTTCTTCTCCTGCAGCCGATGCAGCACCACCGAACCACGCACGTGCACCGACACCGCGGAGTAGGTGTCGAAGGCTTCTTCCGGGGACAGTCCCGCTTCGACCAGACCGGCGATCGCCTTCTCGATCTCCTGAACGCCGAGTCGAGCGGCTCGAGGGCTCAGCGCCGACCTGATCAGAATCAGATCGCACAGTATCGGGTTGCCCATGAACGTTTTCCGCATCGAACGAGCGTGATTGCGCAGCGTCTCACGCCAGTCGCTGGCTTCGACATATGGAGTGGCGAACACATACTTGCGCAAGGCGCGGTCGGTCATCGCGTTGAGCAGATCGTCCTTCTTGCGGAAGTACCAGTAGATGCTGGTGACCCCCACGCCGAGATGCTTGCCGAGCAGCGGCATGCTCAGGTTGTCGATCGACACTTGCTCGGCGAGCTCGAACGCGCCGCTGATGATGTCATCGGGATTGATGGACCCGCGTTCGCGTCGCTGACGCTTCTCGGCGGTTGCCTGCTTGGCCACTGCGGCCACCTCCATCAAGATCAATGCTGCGCGTGCCGTTCCGGTCTCACGACCGGCGGAGTCGAATCTACCGGGAGTTGCCCGGTGATCTGCGATTACGCAGCCGTGTCGCCATTCCCATCTGCTACTGTAATACTCACCGTAGGCTTTTTGATACGCATGGCGGTAAGCGAAGGATAACCGGGCATTTGCCATGGATTTAGGGCTGACAAACGCCACCGCGGTCGTCGTGGGCGGTGGCCGCGGCATGGGACTGGCCGCCGCGCGTTGCCTGGCAGACGACGGCGCCCGGGTTGCGGTTGTCGCCCGGTCCCAAGCTGACCTCGACCGCGCGACCGAGGACCTGACCAGTCGAGGCAGCCCCGACGCCCTCGGCCTGGTAGCCGACATCCGCGACGACGATCGCGTCAACAGTGTCTTCACCGAGCTCGGCGACCGGTGGGACGGCGAACTCAATGTGCTCATCAATGCGGTCGGCCCGGGTGCGGTCGGCAGCTTCGAAGATCTCACCGACGAGCAGTGGGGCCAGGCCTTCGACGACGGCGTCATGGGCATGGTGCGCTGCGTGCGTTCGGCCCTTCCGCTGCTTCGGAAGGCGGCGTGGGCGCGCATCGTCAACTTCTCGGCGCACTCCACGCAGCGCCAGAGCGTCATACTGCCGGCCTACACCGCGGCCAAGGCGGCGCTGACCAGCGTTTCCAAAAACTTGTCGCTGCTGCTGGCCAAGGACGAGATCCTGGTCAACGTCGTCTCGCCGGGCAGCATCGCGTCCGAGTCGCTGGTCGGCTGGGCCACCTCGGTCGGGGTTGACGGTAACGACCCCTATGCGCTGATGGACGCCATCGCCAAGCACTTCGGGCATCCGGCCCATCTGCCACGGGCCGGGCTGCCGGACGAAATGGGTTCAGTGGTGGCATTTTTGGCGTCGCGGCGCAACTCTTACATGACCGGAGCGAACATCAATGTCGACGGTGGTTCGGACTTCACCTGACCGTCGTTGAGTGGGAAGGAGTCGACTATGGCCACGGCACGCGAGGCACGCGCTTGGGCACGCAGCGCTTTGCGGGGGATCGGCGATTCGCTGTATACCCCGTTTTGCGGCACCGACGGTGACGACATCGACTGGGACGCCTATCGGACGCTAATTCGTTACTGCGTTGCCGATCTCGGGCACCCGATGTTGTGGTGTACCAGCGGCCTCGCCGAGTTCTGGTCGTTGACGCTCGACGAGCGAAAGCGCTTGCTGGAGGTGGCAATCGAGGAAGCCAAGGCCGTTAACCCCAACGTCGTGGTGCAGGCCTGCACAGCCGCCATGTCGGCCAAGGACTGCTTGGAGCTGACCCTGCATGCCCAGCACGCCGGCGCTGACATTGCCTACATCCAGACCCCGATGATGGAGGCTCACGGCGGCGAAGGCGTGCTGCGGTTCTTCAAATACATCGGACAGCGCACCGATATCGCGCTGGGCATGTTCAATTCACCGTCCTCCGGTTATGTGCTGACGGCCGCCGAAGGCGCCCGAATCTGCGACGAGGTCCCCGCGGTCTGTGCGACCAAGGAGGGCGCCTTCCGCCCGGCGAACAGCCGTCTGCTGCATGAGCTGGCGCCCGACCTGGTGATCTGGGAATGCGAAAAAACGGTGTATCGCGCCGGATGGCTGCGCCATGGGATCGTCTGCCCGGCGCAGCTGGGAACTGCCGGCTACCTGTTCGAAACCCCGCAGCGGCCGCTGCTCTCCGAATATTGGGACCTGGTGTGCGACGGCAAGCTCATCGAGGCGATGGACTACGGCCGTGAATCGGGTCTCGACCAGCTGGAGATCGACCTTGGATCGTGGTTCACCTGCTATCCCGGTCGCGCCGATTACTTCACGCACTGGGGCGGCGCGTTCAAGTACGCCGCGTCGGTACTCGGCCTGCCGATCGGCGCCTACCCACAGTCCCGGCCGCCGCAAGCAGAGTTGCCGCCGGAGGCCAAGGCTCAGATCGAAAAAGCGTATCGACAGTTAGGGCTTGTCGACGCCTAGCGACGTTGTGGAATGCTGTACCGATAGGTATACAGTATGGGTATAAGCTTTCGATCGATAGCCGCGAGTGGCCACTTAAAACACGCTGTCGGTGGTTTTGTGTGCCGCAACTGGCCACTGGGCGACAGGAGGATCACGTGAACACCGCCCAGGACGAGGCGGTCATCTATGAGGTGACCGCGAGCGGCGTCGCGGTGCTGACGTTGAACCGGCCGGATCGACTTAACACCTGGGGCGGCGACATCGCCGCCGCGTTTTACGCGGGATTGGATCGGGCCGAGGAGGATCCGGACGTTCGGGTGATCGTGCTGACGGGGCGCGGCAAGGCGTTCTGCGCCGGCGCTCAGCTCGGTGCCATGGGCAGCGTCACGCAGTCCGTTCAGAACACCGACGAGGGCAAGTTGGCCAGCCTCGTCGGGGACCGCCAGCCCTATCACTTGACGACGCTGTGCAAGCCGGTTGTCGCGGCGATCAACGGATCCTGTGTCGGCATCGGTCTGACCCAGGCGCTGATGTGCGACGTGCGGTTCGCCGCCGCCGGTGCCAAGTTCGCCGCGTCATTCTCGCGTCGCGGACTGATCGCGGAATACGGTGTCTCCTGGATACTTCCGCGATTGACGGGGTGGGGCGTCGCACTCGATCTGCTGCTGAGCGGCCGGACATTCCTCGCCGACGAAGCCGCAGAGCTGGGACTGGTCAAAGAAGTGGTCCCGCCCGAGCAGCTGATGAAGCGCGCCATGGAGTACGCCGAAGACATCGCGCAACACTGCTCGCCGGCATCTATGGCCATCATCAAGCGACAGACCTACGGTGATGCCATGCGCGAGGTAGTGCAAGCAAGCTCACGGGCCGAAGCCTTACTGCACGAGTCGCTGCAACGTCCCGATGTCATCGAAGGGATCACCAGCTTCCTCGACAAGCGAGCGCCTAGTTTTCCCGGGCTGAGCGCTTCGAACGGTATCGGAAAGGACGATCATGGGGACCTTGAGCTATAAGGCGATCGACGTCGACAATCACTACTACGAACCGTTGGATGCCTTCACCCGGCATCTGGACAAGAAGTTCCGCCGGCGCGGTGTGCAGATCTTCAGCGACGGCAGGCACACTCAGGCGATCATCGGCGACCGGGTCAACCGTTTCGTCCCCAACCCGACGTTCGACCCGATCATCGTGCCGGGATGCCTGGATCTGCTGTTCCGCGGCGAGATTCCGGAAGGTGTCGACCCGGCATCGCTGATGAAGGTCGAGCGACTCGAGGCGCACCCCGAATACCAGAACCGCGACGCCCGCATCACGGTGATGGACACCCAGGGCATTGAAACGGTGTTCATGTTGCCGACGTTCGCGTGTGGGGTTGAAGAAGCGCTCAAACACGATGTCGAGGCGACGATGGCGTCGGTCCACGCGTTCAACCTGTGGCTGGATGAGGACTGGGGCTTCGACCGTCCCGACCACCGAATCATTGCGGCGCCCATCATTTCGCTGGCCGACCCCGACAAGGCCCTCGAAGAGGTGGAATTCGTGTTGGGTCGCGGCGCGAAGCTGATACTGGTGCGGCCGGCCCCGGTGCCCGGTGTGGTCAAGCCGCGGTCGTTGGGCGACCCCATCCACGATCCGGTATGGGCCGCCCTGGCCGAGGCGGGCGTTCCGGTGGGATTCCACTTGAGTGACAGCGGCTACCTGCAGATAGCCGGAATGTGGGGCGGCAAGTCGACGTTCGAGGCGTTCGGCGGCTCAAATCCGTTGGACCAGATACTTGTTGACGACCGCGCGATTCACGACACGATGGCCTCGATGATCGCCCACGGGGTGTTCACCCGCCATCCGCAACTCAAAGCGGTCAGCATCGAGAACGGTTCGTACTTCGTGTACCGGCTGGTCAAGCGACTGAAGAAAGCGGCGAACAACCACCCGAACCTGTTCCCGGTAGATCCGGTGGAGCAACTGCGCAACAACGTCTGGATCGCGCCTTACTACGAGGACGACCTGCCCGACCTGGCGTCGGTCATCGGTGTCGACAAGATTCTGTTCGGATCGGACTGGCCGCACGGCGAAGGCCTGGAGGATCCGGTCTCGTTTACTCAGGAGCTGGTCGGCTTCAGTGACACTGACATTCGAAAGGTAATGCGGGACAACGCATTAGAATTGCTGGACGTCAAGGTCGGATCGGTCGCTTGAACGTCTCAGGCCGCGCACACCCATGAGCGAGTGGACCATCGGGGCGGTCCTGGACGCGATCGCCGAGGTCATCCCGGACCGGCCGATCACCGTGTGCGGTGACCGGCGCAGCACCTTCGCGGAAACCGCGGACCGCACTCGACGACTGGCGAACTTCCTTGCCGCCAAGGGGCTGGGTGCTCACCAGGAACGGGCGAGCCTGCAGAACTGGGAATGCGGGCAGGATCACGTTGCGCTGGTCATGCACAACGACCTCTATACCGACATGGTGATCGGTTGCCTGAAAGCCCGCACCGTTCCAGTGAACGTCAACTACAACTACACGCCGCGCGAAGTCTCCGAACTACTCGACTACGTGCGGCCGCGCGCAGTTATATACCACAAGTCGCTCGGCGCGAAATTCGCCGACGTGTTTCCGCCCGACAGCGCCGATCTGTTGCTGTCGGTCGAAGACGGCAGTGGTGTGTCGGAACTACCCGGTGCGGTGTCGTTGGACGACGCGTTGGCGCAAGGAGACAACGACCACCACGCGACCGCATCGCCGGATGACCTGCTGATGATCTGCACCGGTGGTACTACCGGTCGGCCCAAGGGTGTGCTGTGGCGCCAGTCCGACATCTACGTGTCGTCGATGGTCGGCGCCGATCATGCATCCGCCCAGGAGATCCACGACAAGGTGAACCGAGCCGCCGGACCGCCGTGGTTCGCGGTGTCACCGCTGATGCACGCCGCCGGCATGTGGACGGCGTTCGCGGCCATCATGGCCGGCCTGACGGTGGTGCTCTACGACACCAGCCGCAAGCTCGATCCGCGATTGGTGTGGGAAACGGCCGAGCGCGAAAAGGTCGGCATGATGACGATGGTCGGGGACGCCTACGCCGCGCCGCTGGTCGACGAGCTGAGGCGCGGTCATTACGACCTGTCGTCGCTCAACTCGATCGGAACCGGTGGCGCCGCAACGAATCTGAAATACCAAAGCGCGCTGCTTGAACTAATTCCGCACCTCACGCTGATAAACGGATATGGCTCGTCGGAAACCGGGAATATGGGATTCGGGCACAGCCGGTTTGACACCCGGACCGACACCTTCACGCTGCGAGAGGGCGGACTGGTGCTGTCCGAGGACTACAGCCACTTCCTTCGACCGGGGGAGCAGGAGGTCGGTTGGGCGGCCAGAGAGGGTCGAATCCCACTGGGATACTTCAATGATCCCGACGCGACCCGCAAGACCTTCCCGGTGGTGGATGGTAAACGGGTGGTGATCTCCGGCGACCGGGCCAGCCTCGAGCAAGACGGCACGCTGCGGCTCTACGGCCGAGACTCGCTGGTGGTCAACACCGGCGGCGAAAAGGTCTTCGTCGAAGAGGTCGAAGAAGTCCTGCGCGCGCATCCAGCGGTCGCCGATGCTCTGGTGGTGGGCCGTCCCAGCGATCGCTGGGGCGAAGAACTCGTCGCCCTGGTCGAACTGCGCGGTGCAGCCGACGGAGCACATGACGTGCTGCACGCGCATTGCACATCGGAGCTGGCCCGGTTCAAGGCACCCAAGGAGTTGATCTTCGTCGAGCAGGTCCATCGCCTGGGCAACGGGAAGGCCGATTACCGGTGGGCGAAAACCCAAGCGACAGAAAAGGCGCCGATGTCGACATGAACGCGATTGACTGTCTGATCAATGTGCACTTCGGTGAGACCGAGCAGCAACCCACGTGGATGTTGAAGGTGCGTGACGACTACTTCAAAGGACCGGAGTCGATGTTCGCGCCGGTCGACTTGGCGGAGCTGCTCGACGAGATGGATGAGCAAGGTGTGCGTAAGGCCGTCCTGGTGGATAACCTCGCGAAGCCGTCGGTCACCGCGCGCAAGTTCGTCGAGGCCAAACCGGATCGGTTCGCGTTGGCGATGGGTGGTGTGAACCTGCTGCGCCCGATGCCGTCGTTGCGTGAGCTCAGTGCCGTCGTTAACGACCTTCCCGTCGTGTATGCCGTTGTCGGACCAAGCTTCTGGGGCGACGGACAATACCCCCCGAGCGACGCCGTCTACTATCCGCTATATACCAAATGCGCCGAGCTTGGACTACCGCTGTGCATCAACACCGGCATTCCCGGACCGCCCATCCCCGGCGAGGTGCAGAACCCCATGCACCTCGACCGCGTCTGCGTGCGATTCCCCGAACTGAAGCTCTGCATGATTCACGGCGCAGATCCCTGGTGGGACATCGCGATCCGACTACTCATCAAATACGCCAACCTGCGCCTCATGACATCGGCGTGGTCGCCTAAGCGGCTGCCGGAAAGCCTGCTGCACTACATGCGGACCCGCGGAGCCAACAAAGTGATGTTCGCATCCGATTGGCCGGTACTGAAAATGCGCCGCGTTGTCCCCGAAGCGCAAGCTCTGGACCTGCCCGCCGACGTCCTGGAGAACTACCTCTACAACAACGCGCACGAATTCTTCTTTCACGGCCAGGAGGAGCACTGACGATGGACCGCTACGAACTACGCAGGCTCGACTACAGCCTGACCGAAGATCACCAGGCTCTGCAGGCCGCCTATCGGGACTTCTTCAAGACACACTGCCCGATCGAGACCGTCCGGGCCGCAGAAGAATCCGGGTTCGACAAGAGCCTCTGGGAGCGGTTGTGCGGGATGGGTGCGACGACCATGGCGTTGCCCCACACCGCCGGAGGCGACGATGCGACACTGGTCGACTTGACGTTGGTGGCCGAGGAGATCGGGCGCTCGCTGGCACCCGTGCCGTGGATCGACCACGTGTGCGCTGCGCGGTTGCTGGCGCGACTTGCCTCGGCGGAATCCGACGTCGTCAACGGCAAGCAGCTCGCGGCGTTCGACCCGCAACATGACAACGTCACCGGGATCCGACTCATCCCGACCGGATCGATCGCCGACCAGATCATCGTCCGCGATGGTGACGACGTGGTGCGGCTGACGTTCGACACCCGACCGACCAAGGTGGACAACATCGGCCGGCTGCCGATGGCGTGGGTCGACCCGGCCGCCGCCGATACCCGAGTGGTGCTGGCGAGCGGCCCCGACGCCTTGGCGCACTATCAACGGGCACTGGATGAATGGCGGGTGCTGACCGCTGCGGCGTTGGCGGGCTTGGTCGAAGAGACCATGACGATCGCGGCGGAGTTCGCCAAGACCCGCTACACGCTGGGTGTGCCGATCTCGACATTGCAGGGCATCTCGCATCCCCTTGCCAACATCGCGATCACCGTGCAGGGCGGCCGCAATCTGGCCCGCCGCGCCGCCTGGTTCTTGGACAACGAGCCCGACGAGCGCCGGGAGTTGGCGCCGTCGGCGTACGTCTTCATGGCCGAAGAAGCGGCAAAGGCCGCGACGATGGCCGTACACGTGCAAGGTGGTCTGGGCGTATCGACGGAGGCGGCCGCGACGGCGTATCTGGTGCGTGCCCGCGGATGGGCGCTGGCCGGGGGTGACCCCGGCGCCAGCGCCAAATACATCGCCGAGATCGTCGCCGAGCGCGAAAGCCGTTCAGGAAAGGACGCATAAGTGGACTTCTCACGAGTCACGCTCGCCGACGGCGATCAGGCCTTTCTCGACGAGGCACGCAATTTTCTGAAAACCCATGTGACCGAGGACGTCATACGACGCGACCGCGAAACCGGCGACAACTTCGACGAAGGCGTGCATCTGGCGCTGGGTGCCGCCGGCTACCTCGAGGGCGAGTGGAAGCCGCACGCCGATGGCGGATTTACTCGGGTGCGTCGCCGCATCTGGGAATTGGAGAAGCGGCGGGCACATGTGCCCTGGGTGACTTGGGGCACCACCGCCATGATCGCGCGTTCGGTGGCGAAATTCGGATCGCCGGAAGTGCGCGATGAAGTGATGCCGAAGGTCTTCAGCGGACACGTCCGGATGTGCCTGGGCTACACCGAACCCGAAGGCGGGTCCGACATCGCCACCTGCAAGACCCGGGCGGTACGCGATGGCGACGGCTGGGTCATCAACGGCTCGAAGATGTTCACCACCGGTGCGCACAAATGCCAGTACGTCTTTCTGATCACCAACACCGACCCTGACGCGCCAAAGCACAAGAGCCTGACCATGTTCCTGGTGCCGCTCGACCTGCCGGGCATCGACATCCAGGGCATACGCACTATCGATGGTGACCGCACCAACATCGTCTACTACAGCGACGTGCGCGTCGACGACAAGTATCGACTCGGCGAGGTCAACGCGGGCTGGACGGTGCTGCGGGAGCCGCTCAACACCGAGCACGGCGCGGTCGCCGCGGCGCCCGACGGCTTGCAGGATGTCTCGATCATGATGCACCAGGCCGGTTTCATGGCCGACGCCGTCGACAAGGCCGCCGGCAAGGTGTCCGAGCCGGACCCGAACGGGCGCAGGCTCATTGACGACCACGCGGTGGCGTACCGGCTCGGCCGTAGCACCGCGCGGATCGAGGCGGCGCTGAGCGCGCCGAGCATCTTCGGCCGCGTTGCGCTGGCGCAGACGATGCGCGACATCTCACCGGACCTGATGGATATCCTTGGGACCGCGTCGACACTGCCGAAAGGCACCGACGGCTCGGCCGGTGACGGCGCTGCCGAATACGTTTACCGCTTCGCGCCGCTGGTCGGGATCTACGGCGGCACCCTCGAGGTGTTCCGCAACATGATCGCGCAATACGTGCTCGGCCTGGGCAAGCCGAATTACTCACCGCCTAAAAAGGTTTCGTAGCGGCGAAACCGAGCTCAGTCGCCGGGTTCGGTATCGGGTGACTGTGGGCTATCAGCCTGGCGAGCGAGCTGCGCCCCGGCAGGATGGACCAAATGCATGGGCTGCCGGAACCCAATGTATTGCGGCGGCTCCTCGGCGATGGGTTCGGTCGTCACCTTTATCCAGCGCTGTGGGACCGACAGCGCCCCGATTGATTGGCCACGACCGACGCCGCCGGTCGATGCCGCCCCGGCCGGTGCGCGCTGGTTCAGCGACGACATGATTGCCGCCGCGTGAAACACCATGGTGGCCCGATTGAGCGAATCCAGGTTTTTGATCGCGACCTCCGCCGCCGGAACCATCGAACTCAGCTTGGACAGCGACGATGCCACCGGCGACAGATGGACATCCAACGTCGTCTGCGCTGATGACGAGATTTCCTGCAGGGCTGCGGATATGGCTGCCATCACCTGATGGCCAGTCGCTATCACATCGGGGGCGTTCGTCAGTGCCCGCGATGTGCGGGTAACAGCCGCGCCTTGGTGCGCCGGATCGACATCCAGATGCGGCGTGATGAACGGTGTCAGCGCCGATGCGTCGGCGCAGGCGCGCGCATAGGCATACATTGCCTCGGCATCGTTGACCCACATCCGTTCGTACTCGGCATCCGCGTCCGCGATGATCGGGCTGACCTGGCCCAGGCAATTTGTGCTGGCGAGCGACGGCAGCCCCGCGCGGTTGGCGTTGATCACCTCCGGCGGCACCAACGCGGCCAATGCCGACTCGTAAGCGGTCGCTGCCGCCGCCGCTTGCGTGGCCGCGTGCGCGGACTCGGTCGCGGCGGTATCAAGCCACTTCAGGTAGGACGTGATGGCGCGGCCCCTGGCGATTGCCGCTTGGCCCGATTCGCCCGCAAGCTTTGAGGTCGCAGCGCGGCACGATGCCGCGGCCCCATACAGGTTCGCGGCCAGCTGGTCCCATGCGGTGGCTGCGGCAACCATTGTTGCTGAACCAGAACCGTAATACATTCGCCCAGAGTTAATTTCTGGCGGCACTCTCGCAAAGGACATTGCTAGCTCTCCTGTAGGTAGTTACCAGGAATGTCGTGGAGGGGGTGCCTCGACGAGTTGAGGTCCGGCGTGCGAGTACTGAGTCCCATTGCAATGAATGCAAACACATCTAGCTTATGAATAGCTGGTAGACAGTTGCTAACTTACCAATGCGTTTTTCGTTGGCGATTCGACCGACACGCGGCCATATCAGCAGCCGGACAACAGGGTTCAGAAGCTGAGTACCGCGTCAGGTTGTCAGAACGGTTGCCGCCGCTGTGCCGGGCGCACCGTAGACCTGCGCGAAGCCCACTCGCGGAGTTCCGGGGACCTGACGGTCGCCGGCTTCGCCGCGTAGTTGGCGTACCAACTCGTGCATCTGCCGTAGCCCCGACGCCCCGATCGGTTCGCCGTTGGCGATCAGCCCGCCGTCGGTGTTGACCGGCATTGCACCGCTGATCTCGGTGGCGCCGTCAGCCAGCAGCTTCTCCTGCTCGCCGTCGCCGCAGAACCCCGCTTCGGCCATGTGGATCACTTCTGCGCCGGCGTCGGTGTCCTGCAGTTGGATAACGTCGACGTCCTGCGGTGTCACACCGGCTTTCTCGAAGGCGGCGTTGGCGGCGTAGACCGTCGGCGACACGTCCTCCTCGACGGGTGCGTACGTCGTGTTGACCTCGTAGGCGCCGTAGCGTCGGGTGCGGACTTCGACCGCGCGGACATACACCGGTTTGGTGGTGAACCGGTGCGCGATATCGGCGCGGCACATCACCACAGCGGCGGCACCCTCATCGGGAGCACAGAACATGTACTGGGTCAGCGGGTAATTCAGCACCGGCGACGCCAGGATCGCCTCTTCCGACATCGGTTTGCGGCGAAAGGCATTGGGGTTCAACGCGCCGTTGCGGAAGTTCTTCGCGGCCACCTTGGCCAGCGTCTCGGTCGAGATACCGTGGTCGTGCAGGTAACGGTTGGCTTTCATCCCAAAGAATTGAGTGGTGAGGTACTGGCCGTTCTGCGCATACCAGCTCGGCATCCCGACCAACGCCGGGTCTTCGGTGAAGGCGCCGCGAGGATGCTTGTCCATCCCGACCGCGATGCCAATGTCATAGTCACCCAACCGGATACCGTCAGCGCATGCCTTGGTGGCGCTGGCCGCGGTCGCGCAGGCGTTGAACACATCGGTGAACGGAATGCCGGTGAGGCCCACCATGCCGACAATTGCGTCCGGGTTGGCCACCGTCCAGCTACCACCGACCGCGAATTGGATGTCCTTCCATTCCACACCCGCATCGGCGAGCGCGAGCTGGATGGCGTCGGCGGCCATCTCCATCGCGGACTTTCCCTCGAAGCGGCCGAACGGATGCAGACCCGCGCCGATGATGGCTACATCGTTCACGCTATGGCTCCCTCTTGCTTGAGTTGCTCGATGCGATCCCAGTCCATGCCGATCTCCATCAGAACCAGCTCGGTGTGCTCCGACGCCTGCGGCGCCCGGGTTGTCACCAGCGGTTCGTGGTTGAACTGGATTGGCCCGCGCACGACTTTGAACGGCGCACCGCCGCTGGCGAGCTCGACCTCGACGATCATGTCGTTGGCGATGGCCTGCTCGTCGCCGGCGAGGTCGATGAGGCTCTGGAACGGCGCCCACTGGCCCTTCATCGTCTTCAGGTGCTGCCGCCAGTAGTCAAACGGCTTGGCGGCGACCGCCTTTGCGATCAGCTCGGCGGCCGCGTCCGCGTTCTGGATCAGCGGGAGCACGTCGGAGAAGCGGGGATCGTCGGCGGCCTCGGGGATGCCGAGATGCTCGAAGGTGTCCCGGATCAGACCGGTCGGGCTGATGATGCACAGGTTGATCGTGCCACCGTCGGACGTTAGGTAGTTGCCCATGAAGGGGTTCACCGACACCGCGGTCGCGGAGCCGGGCATAGGCGTGCGCATGACCTCACCCGTCTCCATACCTTGCGTCATGCTCGCCCCCGCCGCCCACCAGGCCGTGCTCAGCAGTGATACGTCGAGTTCGAGGGCTTCGCCCGTGCGCTCGCGATGCAGCAACGCGGCCGAGATGCCGCCGGCGATGAACATGCCGCCGATGGAATCGCCGAAGGCGGGAATGCCTTGTCCCAGTGCGCCGCCGAGTTCCTCAGGCGTTAGCGCGTACCCGATGCCGCTGCGGGTCCAGAACGCCGTCCCGTCATAACCGCCGACGTCGCGTTCGGCTCCCTTGTCGCCGTAGGCCGAACCGCGGGCGTAGATGATGTTCGGGTTTGCCGCGCGGATGTGTTCGACGTCGAACTTGTGCTTCTGGCGTTGCGCAGGCATGTAGTTCGTAAGGAAAACGTCGGAGGTCTTGGCCAGTTCGTAGATCACTTCCTGGCCGCCGGGCGTGGAGACGTCGATCCCGACACTGCGCTTGCCCCGGTTCGGGTGCTCCATCAACGGATGCCTGTCCGGGTTGACCTGGATTCCGCCCATGTTGACAAAGCCGCGCTGGGTATCGCCCCGCACCGGATGCTCGACTTTGAGGACGTCCGCGCCCCAGTCGGCGAGGATTGCGCCTGCCGCGGGGACGAACGTGAACTGCGCGACTTCCAGGACTCGAAAGCCCTCCATCACCTTGACCATTTTGGGACCCTACTTGGCGTCGAACGTCACTGGAAGCGCGTTCGGTGATCGGAACGGCTGCCCGTAGATATGCGGGTCTTCGTCGGTGACGAGCTTGATGTTGGTCACCCGGCTCAGCAGGCATTCCAGCGCGACCCGCGTCTCCATACGGGCGAGGTGAAGACCCAAGCAGGTGTGTTCGCCGGCCGCGAAGGAGATGTGCGGCACGTGCGCGCGGAAGATGTCGAATTCTTGCGCGCGTTCCCACCGCTGCTCGTCGCGATTGGCCGAGCCGATGCACAGGTCGACTGCCGACCGCGCGGGAATCTTGACACCTTCGAGCTCTGTATCTTCGGTGGCGAACCGCTGCACGGTGGTCAACGGTGTCTCGAAGCGCAGCCCCTCTTCGATCGCGGGGGCGATCAACTGATGATTGGCTTGCACCGCATCGAATTGGTTCGGGTGGGTGAGCAACAAGAACAACAGGTTGCCCGACGACCGGTAGGTGGTTTCCAGGCCGGCGGGCAGCAGCAGCCGCAGGAACGAGTAAATGGCTTCGTCGCTGAGCTTTTCGCCGTCAATCTCCGCGGTGACCAGATCGCCGATGATGTCTTCGGTCGGCTCGGCCTTGCGCCGCTCGATCTGGTCGAGGAAGTAATCCTTCAGCGCCGCAGAGGCTTCGAAGGCGCGCTCGTACTTGATGGTGTAGTTGATCAACTGCACCGCGCGCCGGCGAAATTCGGGCAGGTCCTCGGCGGGCAGGCCCAACAGTTCGGCGATGACCCGGGTGGGGAACTCGAACGTGAAGTTCCGTACCAGATCCGCTTGGCCGGCGTCGATGAACTCGTCGATCAGCGCGTTGCAGATCGGCCGCACAATCGCCGGTTCCCAACGCGCGAGCGCCTTGGACTTGAACGCGGCAGACACCAGGTTGCGGTGCTCGCGGTGTTTCTTGCCCTCCATCGCCAGGATGCTCGGACCGATGAACAGGCCGATCGTGTTGTCGTAGTACGCGGAGCCGAAAATCTGGCCGTCGCGAAACGCCTTGTTCACCGCGTCGAACGACATGGCGGCGAAGGAGTTCTTAGGCCGCAGCGGTTCGGGAGTTTTGGAGTAGTCGACGACCGTGCCGTGGAACACGCCGGCTTCGTTGCGCTTCTTGGCGAAGTACGGGTAGGGGTCACGGATGAAGTCGGCAGGCTTGTCGTCGACGACGACGTCCTGAACTCGACTTTCCACAGCTTCCCCGTCTCGGCTACACGATCGTACTGTAAAGATTACAGTAGCCTACATGGGCGAGGCCGGGGGACGTAAGTGTTAGGGCAGCAAAGCTGCGCACTCACTGTCGGTTCAAGGGCGATTCCGCCTGACCAGCTCCACGCCCAGCTCGTCGAGCGGGACTCGATGACCAGCAGTGCAACAGATTTCGACCGAAGCGTCGGCGCCGCAGTTCAGGTGGGTGAGGCGCAATCGGCGGCGGCCCGTTAGGTGGCGCTGTCCCCACTCGAACATCGCCCACACCACCGGCATGAAATCGATGCCCGCCTCGGTAAGCACGTACTCGTCGCGGGTGCGCTGCCCCGGCTCACGATAAGGCCGGCGCTCCAGCAGCCCGAGTTCGACCAATTCGGCCAGCCGTGCCGAGGCGGCAGCCTTGGTGATGCCCACGCGGTGGGCGAAGTCGTCGAACCGGGTCGTGCCGTAGTACGCCTCGCGCATGATCAGCATCGCGGATTTGGTGCCCATAACCTCCATGGTTTTCTCGATCGAGCACTCGCCGACCGCTGACCAGGCGTCACGATCGGCCAGCGCGCCCTGCAGCAGTGTCACGCAAATCACCTCCGATCTGGGTTGCCCTTAGTATACCCAGGTGTTATAGCTGGATATAGCTGGGAATACCTAGCATCGGCTCGAGGAGGAGTCATGGCATTTCAGGGTAGAGACGCCGTCATCGTGGGTGCGGTACGCACGCCGGTCGGCAAGGGCAAAGCAAGTGGCGCGCTGCACGGTGTGCTGCCCGCGGACCTGCTGGCGCACAGCCTGCGAGAGCTTGTGCAGCGCACCGGCGTGGACCCCGGCCAGATCGACGACGTCATTGCCGGTGCCGTGACGCAGGTAGGCGACCAGGCGGTCAACATCGCACGCAATGCGCTGCTCGGCGCGGGGTTCCCGGAGTCGGTGCCCGGCACCACGGTTGACCGGCAGTGCGGCAGTAGCCAGCAGGCCATCAGCTTCGCTGCGCAGGGTGTCGTCTCCGGGGCTTATGACCTGGTTATCGCCGGCGGCGTGGAGTCGATGAGCCGCGTTCCGATGGGCACCTCGGTGCTGCCTGGTAGCAACCCGTTCGGCGAGGACATGGCAGCGCGCTATCCCGAAGGGCTGGTGCCGCAGGGCATAAGCGCCGAATTGATCGCCGCGAAATGGGGCTTCTCGCGTACCGAGCTCGACGAATTCTCCGCTGGCAGCCACGAAAAGGCGGCGCGGGCCACCAAAGAAGGACTCTTCGACAACGAGCTGACCCCGATCGCCGGGCTGAGCACCGACGAGATCATCCGGCCCGGCACCACCGTCGAGACCCTCGCCGGCCTCAAGCCGGCTTTCTACGACCCGGCGGTTGCGGCCCGCTTTCCGCAGATCAGCTGGGAAATCACGCCGGGTAACTCGTCGCCGCTGTCCGACGGCAGCGCCGCGGTGCTGATCACCAGCAGCGAGGCCGCCAAGAAACTTGGCCTGCGGCCGCTCGCCCGGATTCATACCGCGACGGTGGTCGGCTCGGACCCGCTCTACATGCTGACCGGTGTGATTCCGGCTACCGAGAAGGTCCTTCATCGTGCCGGTCTGACACTGGCCGACATCGACCTGTTCGAAGTCAACGAGGCGTTCGCACCCGTGGTGCTGGCCTGGGCCAAAGACACCGGCGCTGACCTGGCCAAGACCAACGTGAACGGCGGCGCCATCGCCATCGGACATCCGTTGGGGGCCAGCGGCGCTCGGATCATGACCACGCTCGTCAACGCGCTCGAACAGCGCGGCGGCCGCTACGGCCTGCAGACGATGTGCGAGGGCGGCGGTATGGCTAACGCCACGATCATCGAGCGGTTGGGCTAACCGACCCTCAACCAGGTGGAGCTTCAGACGATCTGAACTAGAGCCAACCGGTGCGGGCGGCAGCAACCGGCTCGGCGGGGGACGGGGCCAATACCCCGTCCCGCACGCCATCGAGCATCCGTTTCACTGTGGCGACAATCTCCGGGGCCGCCGCGGCGAGTCCGGTCTTATCGGCTTCGCTGACCTCATCCGCGTCGACGCCTGCCCGGGCCAGCACGGCGGCCGGGTCGCCCAGCTCATCGGCCAACCAGGACACCGGATCGGCGGTCAACTCGGGGACGAAGTGCCGGCGTCCGGGTTCCCAACCCGTGAATTGCGGGTGGTGGTGGGCCCGGTCGAGCGTCCCGGGCGGGCTCTCAGTGGATCCAAAAAGATCGACCCGCCACACCGGCCGGGTGAAGGCAATCGGGACGCCGGCGTAGATCGACCCCTGAGGCTCAGCCCGGTCGACGAGGCGGAGTTCCAATCTGACTCCGCGTTCCGGGGTCTCTTGACCGGCCCGTGGATTCGGATCGACGAAATACATATCGCCGACGACTACGCCGAGGGTTTCGAATCCGAACGCTGCAAACATCGCGTACCTTTCGTTATGCCCCTTCGAGCGTAGACCCACGTGGTTGACGTGGCGTATTTCCATCGGAGGCGGGCTTCCGGCCTTTAGGCTCATGTGCAGCCGATCGTCAGGGAGTGTGGGCATGGAGGTGCCGGTTCGGGAGTGGACGCATTGGGCTGCGGGGTATGGACTCCCACGTGCGTCGCTGAAATTGCTGGCGCGGCAAGGTGACCCGCTGGCGCGGCTGCTGAGAATCGACACCAATCCGGTCGACGATATTTATCCGCTCATCGAGCAAATTCGCGGGCGCGGGCGCATGTCCCGGCTACGAGGAGCCGGCTGGGTCAGTGCTGACGCACAGATCGTGCGGGAGGTGCTGCGCGACGGCCGGTTCAGGACCATCAAGCCGCAGGACCGGTCACCTTTTCGTATCGTCCAGTGGGTCGCGGCCAAAACTGACCCCGATCTGCTCAATCCGATCGAACCGCCCTCCATCTTGGTCACCGATCCGCCCGAGCACACGCGACTACGTCGTCCGGTCTCGCGGGCATTTACGCCACGGGCGCTCGATGGGCTTCGCACCCGTATTCGCGAGATCGTCGACGGACTGCTTCGAGGTTTGGCGGACAGCACGGAGTGCGATTTGGTCGTCGAATACACCTCGCAGATCCCCGTTGCGGTCATCGCCGAGATGCTGGCAATGCCACCCGGCGAGACGCGCTATCTCCAGGAAGTCGCCGAGACCACAACGAAATTGATTGGCAGCGTCGCCGCATCCTGGCGCGACTTTCGGTCCGCAACGCCCGTTCTACGCGGCTTCGACCGGTACCTCGCGAAGCATATCGAGCGGCTGCGTGACAACGACACCGGCGATAGCATCTTGTCCAACGTCATACACAACGGCGACCTGACCGAAATCGAGATCAGGATGCTCGCCGGGTTTCTGCTCGGTGCGGGGTTCGTCACCACGAGTCATGTCTTGGGCAAGGCCGTCGTAGCGCTTGTCCGTCATCCAGATCAGCTGGCCGCGCTGTGCGCGAACCCCGATGGATGGCCCAACGCCATCGAGGAGATCTTGCGTTATGACACCACAGGCCAAATTGTGCCGCGGATCGCTTCCGAAAGCGTTGACATCCAGGGATATCCGGTCCAAGCGGGCGAATCGCTGTTTCTTCTGGTGGGCGGGGCCAACCGCGATCCGGCGGTCTTCGAAGACCCCGATGCCTTCGACACAACGCGCGCCAATGCCCGCGAGCACATCAGCTTCGGTACCGGTGTGCACGCATGCCTCGGTGCGGCGCTGGCGCGCATGGAATTACACATCGGCCTGCAGTCGTTGTTCGAGCACTTCCCGCAGCTGACCCTGGCCGGCGAACCGACCTTCAACAACAGCATCGGGCTGCACGGACTCACCCACCTACCGGTGTCACTGCGAGCGGCTCAGTCCATTGGTTCGACCCATTGAGCGCGGGACGGCCCCGGCTCGAACGGATCGCCGAAGTACTGCGATTCCCGAACCACCTCGCCGGCCTCGAATTCCATGATGCTTACCACGTAAGACGGTTGCCCGTCATACGTCATCACAAGTTCGCTGACCCACAGATCGCCGCGGCCGAGCATGCGTCGCACGGTGAACCGTTTGAGGTTCGGCTGGGCTTCGCGTGACGCCTGGATGTGGGCTCGGCCCCGGATGCGCTCGCCCGATTGCGGATACTCGAGAACTGCATCCGCTCGATAGATTTCGTGCTCCGTCGCGAAGTCGTTCGCGTCGGAGGCATCCCAGTGGCGTTGCAGGGCCGCCCGCACGTCGTCGTCACTCATGGCTATCTTCCCTTCGTGTCGGTGCATCAATGTTCGGCATTTGGCGGGAACCCAGCGCCCCTGTCGATGCCGCACCTTAACCCGCCACGCGGCACGGTGCTAGCGCCTCGGCCATGGGCACCGCGCCCTAGACAGCGCCGCGGCAAGCTAGTTGGCTGGGGCCTGACCAGACGCGTTTCGAATGCTCGTGGAAGGCGATCGACGATGGTCCAGCAAGCAACGATTCCCGGGCCGGTTCCCGGCACTCGGATGAGCGACGCCTATGTGCGCGAAATTATCCGGTTCGCGTTCTTTTGGGCATGGCCCATGGTCAACATGTACAACCGTGTGCTGACCTACCAACAGCTCCCGGGAGCGGGTCTGGCCGGTGGTGTCCTGCCGGTCGCTCCGCCAAACCATTTGTGCATGCTGCGCGACTACATCGAACCGTCCGAACGAGCGGTCGCCTGTCCCAACCAAGACGTCGTATACGGCCACATGATGCTCGACCTCGGCGGAGAACCCGTCGTCGTCCAAGTTCCCGACTTCTCCGACCGATTCTGGGTGTACCAAGTCGTCGACCAGCGCACCGACAGCTTCGCCGATCTCGGCGCCATGTATGGCACCGGGCCCGGCTGTTACCTGATTGCGCACACCGACTGGACGGGCGAGGTTCCCGACGGCATCGCTGGGTTCTTTCGCTGTCCCACCCGTATCGGTGCGGTGTTCCCGCGAGTTTTCATGGACGACACTGCCGACGACCGGCTGGCGGTGCGGTCCGTCCTCAACCAGATCACCGGCTATCCGGTATCGGAGTTCGACGGCCACCCGAAAGCCGTCGACTGGGCCGACATTCCTTCGCTCCCAGGCGATACCGGCGATACGGAAGTCCGGTGGGTGCAGCCGGACAGGTTCGTCAATCAGTTACATACGGTGCTCGACTATGTGCCGCCGCAGCCCGGCGAAGAAGCTCTGTACGGCCAAATCCACGCCGTGCTAACGGCCGCCGAATCGGAGCCGCGGCTGCTCGAGGTGATGACGGAGGCCGCCCGACAAAGCGAAAAAGAACTCGTCATACCGCTCTTTCAATTCCGCAACTACGGTCTGCCGCTCCCGCACAATTGGACCCACGCGATCAACGGTGCCCAGTTCGGGACTGACTACTTCACCCGCACTGCGGTGGCGAAATCGAACATCTTCGTCAACAAGCGCACCGAGACCACGTACTTCTACCAAGACCTGGATGCGAACGGCGACCGCCTAAACGGCGTCAACGCCTACTCGGTCACCTTCGCCGATAAACAGCTGCCGCCCGCACGCGGATTCTGGTCGCTCACGCTCTACAACGAGCACCATTTCTTCCACCCCAATGGCCACCGCCGATACTCGCTGGGCACGAAAAACAAGACCCTGCAATACAATTCCGACGGGTCACTGACGCTGCAGATCTGGGGCCGGCCGCTCAGCGGGCACCCGGAGTCGAACTGGCTACCCGCACCGGACGGCGACTTCTCCCTGTACCTGCGCGCTTACTGGCCGGCGGCGGAGATACTCGATGGCCGATGGACACCGCCCGCGGTTGAAAACCACGGACCCACCCACTGACTAATCCGCGGGAGCCAATCCGTCGCGCGGCTCGTTGACCGCTTGCTCGCGCGCCCACCGATAGTCGGCCTTGCCGGACGGGCTGCGCTCGATGACGGTACGGAAGACGACCGCCTTCGGAAGTTTGTAGCGGGCCAACGACTTTCCCGCGTGGGCAATCAGTTCCTCGGCATCGGCGCGGGCGTCATCGCCGAGCGCGACGACGGCGACCACTTCCTGGCCCCAACGCTCGCTGGGCCGCCCGGTGACCACCACGTCGGCAACCGCGGGATGCGACGCGATCGCGGTTTCGACCTCCTCGACGAAGATCTTTTCGCCGCCGGAGTTGATCGTCACCGAATCGCGGCCCAACAACTCGATGCGGCCGTCGCCGCGGTGGCGGGCCCGGTCACCCGGGACCGCGTAGCGCACACCGTCGATGACGGGGAAGGTCGCCGCGGTTTTTGCCGCGTCGCCTTTGTAGCCGAGCGGCACGTAGCCGCGCTGGGCAAGCCAGCCCATGCCGTCGTGGCCCGGCGGCAGCAGCGAGCCGAGATCTTCGGCGGCGACGAAGGTGTCCGGCCCGGCGTTGAACGTGCCCGTCGACACGGCCCCGGTCGTCGACAGGTGACTCATCTGCGCGCCTGTCTCCGACGATCCCACGCCGTCCACGACCATAGCGTTCGGGAGTGCTTCGACCAGGCGCTCTTTGACGTAGGGCGTCAGCAGCGCACCGCCGTTGGCCACAACCGCCAGCGGTGACACGTCGGCGATGCCCTTCTCGATGGCGGCCAGCAGTGGCCGCGCCATCGCATCGCCGACCACGGTCACCGCGACCACCTGCTCCCGCTCGATGGTGCGGGCGACCTCGTCGGCATCGAGATGGTCGACCACGGTGGGGAAGACCAGCGTCTGCCCGGTGGTGATCGCCGTCATGACGCTCCACTGGGCGGCACCGTGAATCAGCGGCGGCAGGATGAGGAGTTTGGTGCCCGGGTTGGCCGCCACCCGCGCGGTGATCTCATCGATGGAGCTGACGCACTCGCCGGTCACCAGATTTCGACCGCCGAACGACGTCATGAAGATGTCATGCTGGCGCCACAGCACACCTTTCGGCATGCCGGTCGTGCCACCGGTGTAGAGGACGTACAGGTCGTCGGGCGAGTGCTGTAGCGGCGCCGGCGGCGGGGCGGATTGAATGGCGCTCTCGTAATCCACGGCGCCGTCGAGCAACGCGTTGCCCGAGTCGTCGGCGATCTGAATGAGGACCTTCAGTGCGGGAAGGTCCGGCAACACTTCGGCTACCCGCGGTGCGAACGCCGCGTGGTAAATCAGCGCGGTCGCACCGGAATCCGCGAGCAGATACTGCAACTCACTTTTGACGTAGCGGAAGTTGACGTTGAACGGGGCGACTCGGGCGGCGAACGCACCAAGTAGCGCCTCGACGAATTCGTTTCCGTTGTAGGCATATAGGCCGACGAGATCCTGCCCGGCCTCGTGGCCGGCCAGTGCGGACCGCTCGGTGTGGCAGCCCAGGCCGCGCGAGTGTAGGTAGGCGGCGAGACGGTTCGATCGCTCGACGATTTCGGCATAGGTGTAGCGGCGGTCGCCCTGGATGACCAGCTCGCGGTCGCCGATTGCGGCCGCGACGGCGTCGGCGACGGCAGGCATTGTGAATTGTGTTGCGCTGGTCGACATCAGGCCTCTCACGGCTGGTGCGGAAGTAAACGAACCATCAGACCGTTGGCTTCGCTCAGCAGAGTGCCATCGGCCGAAGTCATGGTAGCGGTGATGAAAACCTTCCTGCCGTCGATCTCGGAGATGCGGCCGTGGGCCGTCAGGGGTTCCTCGATCGGGGTGATCTTGCGGTAGTCGACGTGCAGATACGCGGTTCGGGTCGGGCGAATCTCCGCGGTAGTGACCACCATCCCGAATAGCCAGTCGTACAAGAGCGGGATCATGCCGCCGTGAACAGCCTGGTTCCCGCCGACATGGGATTGGGTGAAGTGCCCGGCCATGGTGACACCGTTAGGTCCGGCGCTCGTCAGCGACCAAGGCGGCAGCAGCGGGTGACCCAACCCGGGCAGATTGAGAACTCGGCCGGCCACCGCATCGATTTCCGGAACTTGGTGGCCGTCGAGTAACGCGCACGCGTTCTCGACGTGCTCGGCCGCGACGGTCCACAGCTCCCCGTCTGGGCGGGTGGAGACGGTGAGGTCCTGCAGGCGATGCAGCGCGGCCACGAACCGGCCCAGTTCGAGTAGTGCGTCCTCGACCGGCCTGATTTCGGGAAATCCGCCGCGGACTTCGGGTGCTGTGTCGGTCATTGCTACGTCCAGACTCCGATCAACTCGTCGGTCGTGGTGATGGTCGCCAGCAGGGACAGCGTGTTGTCGATGACCGCGGTGCCGTATTCGGCGGGTACGCCGGCGACGGCATCGCGCGGCACGACAACACGATAGGCAGCGTTGACCGCATCCATGACCAGGTTGGGGATCGCGATGTTGAGCGAAACGCCGACCACGACGATGGTGGACACATCGAGGTTGCGCAGCACCGCGTCAAGGTCGGTGCCGCCCATCGGGCCCACGCCATGCCACCTACTCAACACCAGATCGGTTGGCTCAGGGCCTAACTCGGGCAGTACGGCTGCCCCCGGCGAGCCCGGAGTGATGTCGACGCCCCCGCGCCCGATCGCGAAAATCTTGGCATTGTGGTTGGAGCCGAGGCCATCTGGCCGTCGCTGCACCAAGCAGTGCACGATATGGACGCCGGCTGCCCGGGCGGCCGGCAGCAACCGGGTGATGTTGGGCAGCGCTACGCGGCGTGCTTCTTCGGCGAGCACCGCCAGTCCCGCGTGGGGACCGATGACCGCGCCCTGACACTCCTGAGCGACGATCGCGGTGTGCCCGGGTGCCGCGAGCTCGGCAAGGGCCGTCATGCCGGCACTTCGTAGAACTGGGTGGCCCACTTACGCAGTGCCATATAGCCTTTCGCGTCGACCTTGGAGAGTGGCGGATGCTCCACGTACTTCTGGTAGCGCCAGATCTGCAGATCGTCGAACACGGTGGACAGGAACTGCTTTTCGATGATGTCGCGCAGCTTGCCTTGCGGCACATCGGAGTCGTCGTCGGGGAGTCGGGGCCACCAGATTGAGTAGAACAGGTCGGAACACTCGTCGTCGACCGGCGTGCAGGTGAAAATCAGCCGATGGTTCTGCGCGCCCTCGAAGACGCTGATCGCGCCGCCGAGACCGAACAAGTGGCTGTGGAATCGCAACGCGAGATCTTGCGCGTCGTCGCTGCCGGCGTCCGGCCAACCCGCAACGAATTGCCATTCGTGGTCGACGATCTTCCAGTCCAGCACCCGCGGCGTGACCGTGGCGTGGTGCACATACTCGAAATGCGCGCTGTCGGGAGCGTTTTCTGCGACTATTTGCGGATGTACCGGTTCGCGCTCCGCTCGGCGGGAGAACTCCGGATAGGCACGGTAGTAGGCCGCTGGATCGGTCTCGAATTGCGGGAATTTGCGGAAGATGTCCGGCATTTCCCACTGCGGCTCCTTGCCGTCCGGCTGATGCCAGATGAACACGCAGTCGTACTGCTCCCGCACCGGAAACACCCGCAGCCGTAGTGCGCGGTTGGGTCGGTCCGGTTGGTAGGGGATGTAGCGGTTGGTGCCGTCCGGGCCCCATCGCCACCCGTGGAAGGGGCACTGGACGCAGTCGCCGACGACGGTGCCGCCGTGGCCGATGTGGGCGCCGAGGTGCTTGCAGTGCGCCTCCAGCACATGCAACTCACCTGACTCATCGCGGTAC
>Ga0335074_10001373_pt1 | contig 33002 bp, 31 predicted proteins | sample Lox_Sample_23_FD_206715 | JGI IMG/M metagenome (GOLD analysis project Ga0335074, IMG submission 206715) | Soil microbial communities from Loxahatchee National Wildlife Refuge, Florida, United States - Lox_Sample_2.3 | ecosystem: Environmental > Terrestrial > Soil > Wetlands | place: USA... | reverse complement strand
CCAGCCCAGCCGGCTACGTCGCCCGGGCCTGCGCAGAACTCCTGGTGCACACCGACGATGCGCTCAGCGGTCTCGGCGTTGCCTTCACCCCGCCCGCGGACCTGTGCCAGCGGGTCCTGGCCCAGCGCTGGCTCAGCCACGACCAGCAGCGCGAACTGGTGGCCGGCCGCCACCGCCTGGCACCGGCCACCGCCTGGCACCCGCAACGGCCAGCAATATCTTGATCGGCGGATAGGCAACGCCGTCTGCTTGCTGGTGATCAGCGGCGCGGCGGCGGAATTACGACATCGCCGACTTGGATGCGGCCCGGGCGCAGGATGCCGCACCAGACGCCGAAGGTGATGTCGTTCTGGCCGCGCAGCCGGGCCAGCGCGTGCAGTATCCGCGCGTCGGTGGCGCCTGACTCGGGGTTTCGCGTCGTGACCACGCAGCGCGGCACGGGGTCAATGACGCGCACGATGACCCCGCCGATGCTCACCTCCTGCCCGCCCCAGGCGTGCTCGGCCCACGCGTCAGTCCCGGTGATCGTGACGGTCATCCGGAACCGGCGCGAATCGGGAACCGTGCCGCCGAACTCCGCGGCCAGCGCCTGAAGCGATGCCTGGGACATCAGTGTCACGGGCTGGTCATCGGTGCCGATGTGCCCGGGCGCCCGCTTGAACAGCTGCACCGGCCGGCCCAGGTAACCCGACAGCGCGGCGCCCAGCGGCCCGGGGATGACCCACCCGGGTATCTCCCGCCCGTCATACATCCGGGTCGTCGCGGCAGCCCCCGGAACGGGCGTGTCCTGGACGACATCGCCGTCCGGGAAGCCCAGCGTCAGGACGTTCCGTACCGGGTCCCAGGCCGGCTCGATCTGCAGCAGCGCCGGGGCTTTGGCGGTCAGCAAGAGCTGGCCGTCCGCCTCGATGACCAGGAATTCACGATCGCCGGTTACCCCGTGCTGGCCAAGCTGGACCTCGCTGGTGCACTGCAGCCGCATGCCCTTGACCGGCGCGATGGCCAGCTGGGAAACAGTGACCGGCATCGTCATACCTCCCGCCGCCGACGGTAACAGCCCGGCGGCATCCACGGTCGTCTCGGGGCCGCGGCGCCGCTCCCAGGATGATCGGTGAGTTGCCCGCTCAAAGACGAGCTTGACGGGGTGGCCAGCCCACGGCAACAGCTTTCCGGCGCAGATTCACGGCCGTAGAACCGATGCGGAAATCCGCGCTCGGCCGGATGTGGCTGGCTAAGCCCGGCTAAGCCAATTTCAGGCCCGGCTAAGACCCATCTGAGCAAGGAAGATAAGACTTTCTTCCGATGCACCAAGGAGGGTCTTAGGCCGAGACTCATTGATGACCGGCGAAGAGCTGACCAGAGACCGAGGAGGAACGATGAGCCACAACGTGATGCAGGGTGTGCGAGGTCCACTGGGCCGCATCGCCCAGCGCGTCGGCGCATTCGTCGCCGAGTGCAATTATGCGCAGACCAGGCTGACCAGCCTGCGGAACACCCCCGACACTTACCGGACCCCGGGGAACTAGCGGCCGTCGGGCTGGATCCCGATCCGGATCTCGAGCCCGCTCCTGCACAAACCAGCCACAGCCGGCCGGGCCTACGCCCGGCCGGCTAGCCGTGGATTTCCGCCTCCGTTCCCTGACCTGGCCGATGAAAGGGATAAGGGCACCTTCTGACCTTCTTACGAAGATTAGGGCTGCATGAGGCTCGGGCGCGGAAATCACTTAGGTATCAGCGCGGTGGGCGTGGTTCGATAACAGGCATGCCGCACGACCTGGTCCGCCCGCCCAAGGCCCGCCGGGGAGACCGGATTGCCGTGCTGTCGCCCTCGTTCGCCGCGGCCGGGGCCTTCCCGGCGGTGCACGAGCAGGCGATGCGCCGGCTTGCCGAAATCACCGGCCTGGTCCCAGTCGAGTTCCCGGCCACCCGCAAGGTTGGCGCCACGCCGGCCGAGCGTGCCGCGGACGTCAATGCCGCGTTCACTGATCCGCGGATCCGCGCGATCTTGGCGGTCCTCGGGGGTGATGACCAGATCACGGTCGTCCCGCACCTGGACGCCACCCTCGTCCGGCGCGACCCCAAGCCGTTCCTCGGCTACAGCGACAACTCCAACATGCATCACTGGCTGTGGGCGAACGGCATCGCCAGTTTCTACGGCGGGTCGTCCCAGGTGCACCTCGGCCCGGGCCCGGGGGTGGATGAGGTGCATGCCCGGTCGCTGCGAGCGGCGCTGCTCACCGGGGAGACGATCGAGATCACCGAGCCGGGCGAGTCCGAGGACTTCGGGGTGAACTGGGCCGACCCGCGCGCCCTGGATCTTTTCGGTGAGCGTGAGCCGACCGGGCCCTGGAGCTGGCACGGCCCGGCCCGCACGGTCACCGGCCGGGCCTGGGGCGGCTGCGTGGAGGTGATCGAGAAGATCTTCGTCGCCGGCCGGTTCCCGTTTCCCCCCGACGTGCTCGATGGCGGGGTTCTGCTCCTCGAAACCTCCGAAGAACTCCTTCCCGCCCGGCAAGTCGGGTGGATCGTCCGTGCCCTGGGTGAACGCGGCATCCTCGCCGCGGTAGACGCGGTCTTGGTAGCCCGCCCGGCGGTATCGGACTTCACCCGCCGTCCCCCAGCGGCAGAACGTGCCCGCCTGCGTGCCGAGCAGCGTGACGTCGTGACCGCAATCATCAGCCGCTACAACCCGGACGCTGTCGTGTGCGTCGGTATCCCGTTTGGCCACACCCGCCCGCAGTGGATCCTCCCGCACGGCGGCACCATCACCGTCGACGGCACCGCACGCCGGGTCACCGCCGACTACTCATAACCAGGCGGAACCGCGGAGACCCGGGGTCCGCAGCGAGCGGCAGCAAAGGAGCTGGGCGATGAGCAATGTGCAATTAATGCGAAACCCTGTATGACGCCTTCGGCCGGGGCGACATCGCCGCCGTGCTTGGCGCGATGGACCCTGACATGGAGTGGCGTGAGGCAGAAGGGAACCCGTACCAGCCCAGCGGCGCCCCCTGGCGGGGACCGGATGCGATCATGCAGAATTTTTCATCAAGCTGGGCACCGAGTGGGACGGTTTCGCCTTCCACTCCGGGCAGTTTCACGATGCTGGCCCCACGGTCGTTGTCGAAGGTCGCTACACCGGGACCTACAAGCAGACCGGCCGAAACCTCAACGCCCAGGTCTGCCACGTATGGCAGATAAGCGACGGCAAGGTCACGAGCTTCCAGCAATTCGTCGATACCGGGCAACTGCAAAAGGTGATGGGAGCGCGGTAACTGCGCCGCCTTGCGCGCCTATGGCGGATCATGCTGACGAACCGCGCGATGGCCACCCTTGGCTGGGTCTCCATTGGAGAATCTGCCGGGTTGCACGGGTGTCGAACTGGCCGGGGCCACAGAGGGTGAGCCGGACGTGCCCGTTCACCTTGGCTGAAAGAGCACGAAGAACCGCTTCGGCTACGTCATCCACGTGAACGAACGCGCCCAGTTCGGCCTCGGCCTCGGTTACCCGGCGCAAAGCCAGGTCGGTCAAGATCATGACCGGCCGCAGGACGATCGTCGGGATCGCGGTCCGCGAGGTCCACGCGGCGCACATTTCCTCGGCCAGGCGCTTGGACATCCCGTAGGGCCGCGCGGCCCGCAGTGGGTGAGCGTCATCCACCGGCAGGTAGGCGGGGGTGCCCTCGCCTTCGGCGAACCCGAATACCTGGACTGAGGAGAAGTACACGACACGGGAGAGCGAGTGGGTCTCGGCGGCTTGCAGTATGTGCCAGGTACCCAGAAGGTTGGTTGCCATGATCTGGGCAGGGGTGCCTGCGGAGTCATGGGCGATGGCTCCGGCGTGCACCACCGCCTCGCATCCCGTCATCGCGTGAAGGACAGCGGCCTCGTCGCGGAGGTCTTTGCCATCGGTGAGATCGAAGGGCTCGACTGCCCAGCCCGCTGCTTCCAGCACGGGACGGGCTGCCCGCCCTACCCCGCCCGACGATCCGGTCAGCAGAACCTTCGCCATGGGGCCACCAGCCAGGACTAGTTCAGGATGATTTGCGGGCCTTCCAGACTTCTTCGCACGGCCACTGCCGGGACCATTCGAGAGTGACAAAGGGATATCGCGTCGTGGCGCCGGGCACGGGCCGGAGCTCGATCAGGTTCTCCACCTCCAGGCCGCAGCCACGCAGCAGCCGGATCATGTCACCGTGGCCGAGGTGGAACTCCACCGACTCATCATCTGGCCATTCGAATCGGTGCATGCCGAAGTAGGGCCGCAGCAGCCGATCGGTGGCGGGCAGATCGTCGGTGTCCGGCACGGTGAGCATGAGCAGCACCGAGTTCACCAAGAAGATCAGCTGGCCGCCCGGGCGCAGCAGCCGGGCCGCTTCGGGGATCCAGGCATAGGGATCGCACCAGATGCTGGCGCCGTACTCCGAAATCGCCACGTCGAAGCTGGCGTCGGCGAACGGTGCCTGCTCAGCGCTGGCGTGGATCAGCGGGAACCGCAGCCCGAAGCGGTCCTGCAGCTGGCGGGCGGTGGCCAGCTGCGCCGCGGAGTTGTCCAGGCCCATCGTCCGCGCGCCGCGGCGCGCCAGCCACGCCGACACATACCCGGTGCCGCAGCCCAGCTCGATGCTGTCCCGGCCCTCAAGGTCAGCGGGCAGCACCCCCGCCTGCGCCTCGGCGATATTCCAGATGCCCCAGGCAGGCTCGGCCGCCGCCCAGTTGCGCAAGCCCGGGCCTGCGTATTCCGTAGCCCACCGGTCCCACGCGGCGCGGTTGCGCCCCACATGATCAGCGGTCCCGGTCACAGTCGTCAGCATGGTCCCGGCCAGCCATGCGGTCAATCAGGTATCCCGGCAACTCGGCCAGCAGCGCGGCCTGAGCGGATGTCGAAGTGTGCCTGCGTGCGGCGTGCATTCGTGTGCGATGGTCCTAGGCTGTGCTGCTGTGGCTGGGAGCTTTGATCCGGTGGCGCACAACCGCGCCGCATGGAACCGCGAAGTGGCTAACGACAACGAATGGACGCGGCCGGTCGGGCATGATGCCATCGCTCAGGCGCGGGCGGGCGAGTGGTCGGTGGTGGTCATCGGTCACCAGCCGGTACCGCGTGGATGGTTTCCTGATGACCTGGCGGGCACGGCAATACTGTGCCTGGCTTCGGGCGGCGGGCAGCAGGGTCCGGTGCTGGCCGCCGCGGCGCGCCGGTGAGCTGCTCGCGGCTGGCGTCCTTGAGCAGGAAGCCGCTCGCGCCCGCCTTGAGCGCGTGGTAGACGTACTCGTCCAGGTTGAAGGTGGTCAGCATCAAGATCCGCGCCCGGCACCCGGCCGCGATGAGCCGGTTCGTCGCCTCGATGCCGTTCATCTCCGGCATCCGGACGTCCATCATGATCACGTCCGGGTCAAGCCGTCGTGCCTGCGCCAGGGCCTGGCTGCCGTCGGCGGCCTCGCCTACGACGGTCAGATCCGGTTCGGCGTCCAGCAGTATCCGGACGCCTTCGCGGACGAGGTCCTGGTCATCGACGATCAGAACGCTGATCACGACGGCCCGCCGATCGGTAGCTCGTCGCCGAGCGGCAGCTGGGCTCGGACGGCGAAGCCGCCGCCGGGCCGTGGCCCGGCGGCTAGCTGGCCGCCGAACACCGCGGCCCGCTCCCGCATCCCGGTCAGTCCGTGGCCGCCCGCCGGCGTCTCGCCCGGCGGGGACCCAGCGCCGTTGTCGGTGACGTCGATCGTGACCGCCTCGCTGGTGACGCTGACGGTGACGTCGGCTTGGGCCGGGCCGGCGTGCTTGAGGACATTGGTCAGCGCCTCCTGGATGATGCGGTAGGCGGAGACAGCCACGGCCGCGGGAACGGAGTGGTGCGCGCCGCGAAGCTGCAGGCTGACGGGCAGGCCTGCGGCCCGCACGCTGTCGGCCAGCGCGGGCAGCTGGCCGATTCCTGGCTGGGGGGCGAGCCCGGTGTCGTCGTCCGCGTCTCGCAAGACGCCGAGCAGGCGGCGGGTCTCCGTCAGGGCCTGGCGCCCGCTGCGCTCGATCTTCTCAAGCGCGCTGTCGGCGACCTGGCTCGACGCCCGGGCCGCGGCGGCCTGCAGCACCACCACGCTGATGTGGTGCGCCACGATGTCGTGCAGCTCGCGGGCGATCCGGGCATGCTCGGCGGCTACCGTCTCCGCGGCCTGGCGCTCGAGCGCCGCGTTCCGCGCGGCCAGTGATACGGCGTGCCTGCGAGCGTGTACCATCACCCCGGCCATCCAGCAGGCCAGTATCTCGATGACGAAAAGCACTATGCCGCCGAACCCGGGCCGCGCCGTGCCGACGATCTGCGGCACGCCTGTGAGCTCGCCGAGCTGGCGGCTGCCGTCCACGCAGAGCACCACGAGTGGAGCCGACAGGGCCAGCCCTGCGGCTGACCGGCGCGGGCCGCTGTACGCGCCGAGCGCGTAGCTCGCGGCGAATAGCACCAGGACGTCGAGCCCCTGAGGCGCCTGCCGCGCGACCAGGGTCTGCAGCACCACACCGGCCCAGGCTCCTGCCCACGTCACCAGCGGGGCACGCCGGCGCAGCGCCAGCGCTGGCCGCAAGGCTACCGCGGTTCATCCCCGCGGATTCATCCTCGCGGATGGACCGGTTCGCCCGCGCGGGCGCAGACGGGCCGGTGCGCCCGAGGCGATGATCGCAGCACCGCCGCCCAGCGGCGGCCCGCAGATCAACAGCCAGATCACCAGCGAGGAGAAGAAATGCCACCGGTAACCGGATACGGCCAGCGCCTGCATCCGCCCGGCCGCGCCGCGGGCCGGGACGGCGCCTGGGCCGTCGAGGCGCACGGGCTCACCAAGCGCTTCGGCCACACCATTGCCGTCGATGACGTCGAACTGCTCGTGCCCCGGGGGTCTGCGTTCGGCTACCTCGGGCCGAACGGGGCCGGCAAGACCACGCTGATCCGGGTCCTGCTCGGCCTGACCAGGGCCAGCGGCGGGACGATGTCGCTGCTCGGCATCCCTGTCCCCAGCCAGCGCCGGGCGGCGCTCGCGCGGGTCGGCGCCATCGTCGACGAGCCCCGCTTCCACGGCCACCTGTCCGGGCGGGAGAACCTGCTGCTGCTCGCCGCGGCCAGGGGGAACGGTGCCAGCTTGCGGATCGGGCCGGCGCTGGAACGGGTGGGGCTGGCCGGGCGCGCCGACGACAGGGTCGCCACATACTCCATGGGCATGCGGCAGCGCCTCGGCCTGGCGGCCTGCCTGCTGGGTGACCCCGAGTTGCTCATCCTCGACGAGCCGATGAACGGGCTTGACCCGGCCGGGATGCACGAGATGCGCGACATGATCCGCGACCTGGCCGCGGAGGGCCGGACGGTCATGCTGTCCTCCCACTTGCTCGATGAGGTGGAGCGCACCTGCGACCACGTCGCCATCGTCGACCGCGGACGGGTCATCCGCCAGGGGCCGATCCGCGAGCTGACCAGCGACACCACGACGGCCCTGCGGATACAGTGCGAGGACCCGCCGAGGGCAGCGCGGGTCCTGACGCAGGCCGGGATAGCGGTCCCCGTCACCGTCGAAGCAGACGGGCTGGCGGTGACGCTGCCCGTGGGTGCGGCGCGCGAGACGGCCGCCGGGATCAGCAGCCGGCATGGCCAGCGCCGGATGGCAGCAGGTGAACAGCACCCGCACCGTCGTGGCCATCTCGGGGGCCTGCATCCGCGGGCCCGGGGTTACCCCGGGGGTCTGGGTGACCGCCTGGTAGTCGGCGAAGACGCCCTTCTGCTCCTCCTCGGACAGGGTGGCCCACGCCTGCGGGTTGTCGAGCGTGGGCGCGCTGCCGTGATGGATCAACAACAAGTAGTTCATCAGGGTCCTCCTCGTGATCGGCGTGGTCGCAGTCAAGACAAGCGAGCCCCGGCGAACTCGACACCGGTCACCGGACGGGCAGGTGTCGATTCTGCCGCCCTTCGTTTGTCTCACCCGGCGAAGGCAGCGAAACACCGGAAGGAGCCGCACGTCATGTCCACCTACCCCAACCTCATTGAAGGAGTCCCCATGACCTCCATCGAATCCGTCACCCTCGAAGTGCCCGACCCCGGAGCCGCCGAGGCCTTCTACACCGCCGCGTTCGGCCTGGGCGACAAGGTGCGCGTGCGCGCCTCGCACTCACCCAAGACGGGCTTCCGTGGCTTCACGCTCTCGCTCGTGGTCTGCCAGCCCAGCACCGTCGACAGCCTGATCAGCACCGCCCTCGCCGGCGGCGCGACAACGCTGAAGCCGGCGAAGAAGCAGTTCTGGGGCGGCTACTCCGCAGTCGTGCGCGCTCCCGACGGGACGATCTGGAAGGTCGCGACCTCGGCGAAGAAGGACACCGGTCCGGCGACCCGGGCCATCGACGGGATCGTGCTCATCTTGGGGGTCGCTGACATGGCCAGGAGCAAGCAGTTCTACGCCGGTCACGGCCTGGCCGTGGCGAAAAGCTTCGGGAGCAAGTACGCCGAGTTCGACGCTGAAGCGGGTGCGATCAAGCTTTCGCTGTACAAGCGCAGCGGCCTTGCTAAGGACGCCGCCGTCTCCCCCGAGGGAACCGGCTCGCACAGGCCCGCGATCGGCAGCCATGCCGGGCCCTTCACCGACCCGGACGGGGTCACCTGGGAGGCCGCGTAAGCCTGCGGCGGCATATTCGTCTCGCCGCCGCCTGCGACAGGCGGCACGAAGCCATGCTCGCACCGGACGCCGCGCTGGCCGGCCAGCAGACCGGCGATTGCCGCTGGTGACCACCCGCCCGGCCGTCTCGGCGCCCCATCCAGGAGTTACGCCGAGACGGTCGGCTGGCGGCAACCGTGACCTGCACGGCCGCTGCCCTCGAGCGCCCGAAGACGCGATCTTCCGTCCGTTCCGGGCCGCGCGGCCGCAACAAACCCATCATCGCGGCATAGGATGCTCAATGCTGCTGATCTTTGTGGCGTCGAAGGCGAATTAATGCCCCTGTTCATCTGGGGACTTGTCGTGCGGCGGGACCTGATTGGCGTCAATGGAGGCTCGCTCGGCGGCACTCAGGCCGGCGACAGCGAGAATCCGCTGCACCATCGCGTTCTTCCCCCTGCCGTACTCGTCGATGTTCGCGGCCACGGCACCGGCCCTCCGCTTGACCGCAGCGTACTGCTCGCGCAAGCCCGGGTCGGCCCGCAGGGTGTCCCGGACGGCGAGGTGGTTGCGAAGCGACAGTGAACCCTGAACAACGACATAGGTATTCGTCCGGGCCAGACGCTCAGGTTCCTTAAATGCCCACCGCAGCGGAACGCCGAGATCGCCCTCCGGCGTGAATCCCAGGCTTCCCAGGACCTGCGACGCCGCGGTGACGTCCTGCCCGGCGACCACGATGTCGCAGTCGATAACCGGCTTGGCGGCCAGCCCCGGAACCGCGGTGCTGCCGACGTGCTCGATGGACACCACCTGGACCCCGGCGGCTGCCATGGCCTCGGCGTACTCTTGGCGCAACTGCTCGAATCGTATCGGCCAGGCGGGGTCGTACTCGACAACCAGGATCACACTGGCAACCCCTCGATCTGGCTTGCGGGGCTCAGCCGATGCGCTCGGCCAGCGAGACGATAATCCCCTCCGGCCCCCGGACATAAGCCATCCGCCAAGAGCCCTCATACTCGCCGATGCCACCGACCAGCTGGTAGCCGTCTGTGGCCGCCCGGTCAACAGCCGCCTGCAGGTCGTGGACCTCGAAGGCCACGTTGCGCAATCCCAGTTCGTTGGCGGGAGCGGCCGGCGAACCGGGCAGGTGATCCGGCCGGGCGAAGCTTGAGAGCTCCAGCCGCGTGCCCCCGTCAGGCGGTTGCAGCATCACGATCTCGGTCCGAGAGCCGGGAATGCCGATGACCGTGTCCAGGAACTCGCCCTCGACGAACGTCCTGCCCTCGACCTCTAGGCCCAGCCCTACGAAGAACGCCGTCACGGCGTCGAGGTCCGCAACGGTGATGCCGACGTGATCGAAGCGTCGTACGTGGGTCTGCTCGCCGGGCACCGGGGGCACCATCCCTCTGGCGCGGCCGCTAGCCTCGCCCATGCCTGCGTACGGCACGCCACGTCTGGGTCTTGTCGCCCTCATCCAGCCCGACCTCGCCCCGGGCCGCCGCCTCCACCTGCTCGGTCAGCTTCTCGGGGCTGCTGGCCGCGACGAGCGTTCGCTTGCCGCGGACGGCGATCCACACGCTTTCCAGCGGATCAAACAGAATGCCCCACCGGGGGAATCTGGCCCGGAGCCTGTTCGTGTCGTCAGCCGCTTGGATACTGTCATCTGGCATGGCATCCCCCCAACTCGCTGAGAGCCCGCCCGAACTCCCAGCGTAGGCCCGATGAGCCCGGACCGCTTGGGAATGGCCAGATCACCGTTAGCGACCTGCCGCTGTGATCTCTCGGCTACCGGGTGACCGAGCGCCCGGGCTGGGCCACGCTCCTCGCGCGGCGGGCGTGTCGTACCGTCTAGGAGCTGGGCTGGACTGCGAGAGGGTTCCTGGGGCGATGAAACGCGAGCGGGGGTCGGAGGGCGCCACGGCGGGTCTGGTCGCCGTCATACTTGGCACTGTCGCCTGGGGCTGCACCGGCATCTTTGTCAAGGAGATCCGCCTGGCTGCGCTCCCGCTCACCTTTTACCGGCTCTGGCTGGGCGTCGTTCTCCTCGGGGCGCTCCTTTTCGTCCGGCGGCGCCCGATGAGCCTCAAGGTGCTGTCGCGCAGCGTCCTGGCTGGGCTCTTCCTGGCGGCCGACATTGCGCTGTTCTTCAGTGCGCTCAAGCTCACGAGCGTCGCGGTGGCGACCGTCATCGGCGCGCTCCAGCCGGCGCTCGTTCTCGTGGTGGCGGGGCGGATGTTCGGCGAGCGCGTCGGGCGGCGCGTCGTCGTCTGGACCGTCGTCTCGATCGGCGGCATCGTCGCGGTCGCCCTCGGGCCGGGAGTCCCGCGCGGCGAACACCTCACTGGTGACGCCCTCGCGGTGGGTTCGCTGGTCGCCTTCACCGGCTACTGGCTCGTCTCCAAGCGGGTCATCGGCGGGTCACCCGACTCCGACCGCTACACCTTCGGCGTCATGCTGGTCGCGGCGGTGGCGATGACACCCATCGCCTTCCTCAGCGGGCAGCGTCTCGGGCCGGTCCGCCCCGCCGACTGGTTCTGGCTCGCGCTCCTGGCACTGGTTCCAGGTTCTGGGCACCTGCTGTTCAACTTCGCCCACCGCTTCGTGGACGTCTCGGTGAGCTCCGTTGTGAGTGCGGGCAATCCCATCGTCGCTTCGGTCCTGGCTCTCCTCGTGCTCGGCGAGCCGCTCGACGCCCTACAGGTCGCCGGGGGCATCGTCGCCGTCCTCGCGATCGCGGCGGTCGCACACCAGGCCGCCGATCCGAACCGGACCCCAGTGCCAATCAACGACGGAGCTGGCCAGCTCGAGCCTGAGCCCTGGCCGGGTCGGCCAGGCGCCGAGGGTGAGACCTGCTCAGCTGAGCGACGCACTCGCTGCCCGTAGGTCTTTCAGGGCGGTGGCGGTGTAAGGCGCCAGTCCGCCCGCGGTGGCCGGGTCGGCCTCCAGCCATTCGGAGTAGCCCCGTTTGAACGCGAGGACGCCGATCTCGCTTGCCAGGTGCGCGATCGGGTCCGGCACGCCCCGTGCCACGAGCGCGTCGGTCATTGCTGCTGCGAGGCCCACGCTCTTGAGGGCGTCGCGCTCCTGCAGCTCGGCGTTGGCTGCGATTGCTGCCTTCAGGCGGGGGCCGAGCTCGCGGTTCATCGGGCCCATTGCGCTCGACGCCCGCTCGAGCCCGGCCGCGACCGCCTCGAGCGGGCTGGCGCTCTCCGGCGCCTCGGCGATCCCCTCGACCAGTAGCCGGCTCAACGCTTCTTGCCCCGCCGCGAGCAGTTCGCGCTTGTCGGCGAAGTGCCGGAAGAAGGTGCTCTTCGTGACCCCGGCGCGCTCAGCGATCTGCGCGACCGTCGTGGCGTCGTATCCCTGCTCGGTGAACAGGTCCACGGCAGCTAGGACCATCCTCTCCCGCGCGCCAGGTTCCCATCGGGCCATGACCCCATCCTAGGTGATGCGACCTTTGTCCCATCGCCCTGCTACAGTGATGGGATAAGACTCCCATCACTTCTGAGGAGAACCTCATGCAGGTCTTCATCACCGGCGGCAGCGGCCTGATCGGTTCCGCCGTCGTCGCCGAGCTAATCGGCAACGGCCACACCGTCCTCGCCGTCGCCCGCTCCGACTCCTCCGCGACGGCCCTCGAGACCGCCGGAGCGAAGACCATCCGCGGCGACCTCGCCGATCTGGACGCGCTCCGCACTGGCGCCGCCGACGCGGACGGGGTGATCCATCTGGCCTTCGCCAACAACTTCAGCAGCCCCGCCGCCCTCGGTGCGGCGGTCGCCGAGGAGGGCGCCGCGCTTGCCGCCCTGGGCGAGGAGCTGATCGACAGCGGCCGCCCCCTCATCACCGTCTCGGGTACGCCCTACGTCCCAGGCCGCGCCTCCACCGAGGCCGATCCGCTGCCGACCGACGGACCGGTCGGCGGCCGCAGCCGTTCGGTCATGGCGGTCCTGGACCTGGCCTCGCGGGGAGTCCGGAGCGCGGCCGTCCGCCTGCCGCGCACGGTCCACAACCAAGGCCGGGGCGGATTCGCCGGCCTGCTGACCGAAATGGCACGCCGCAGCGGAGTATCCGGCTATCCAGGCGACGGCACCCAGCGCTGGCCGGCCGTACACGCGCTTGACGCGGCCGTCCTCTTCCGGCTCGCACTGGAGAAGGCGCCGGCCGGGACCGCGTGGCACGCCGTGAGCGACGAAGGTGACGCCGTGCGCGACATCGCCGCCGTCATCGGCAGACGGCTGGGGGTCCCCGTCGAAGCGGTCCCGCAGGAGACGTTCGGCGTACTCGGCCCGATCTTCACGACCGACCAGCCCTCATCGAGCGCCCACACCCGGCAGGCACTCGGCTGGGAGCCAAGTCACCCAAGCCTGCTGGAGGATCTGGAGAACATCCAGCCCTGATCCGCTCGCAGCGCAGCGCCCGGCATGCCGGCGCGGGACCGGGCTGGTGGCCGCAGGATGCGGCTCGCGGAAAGGACACGAGATGACCGACACTTCGATAGTGACTGGCCGGGGCTGATCAGGATGGAGGAGACACAGCATGGCAGCCGAGCTTGAGCACTTCCGGATGCTGATCGGCGGCAAGGCGGTCGGCGCGGATTCCGGGGCGACCCCAGAGCCTTGCGGCGCTCAAGCTGTATCGTCCTGGCGGCGGCGAGCCGCTCCAAGTACCGTCTGACCAGATCGCCCCGGTCCTGCGCGACCCACACCATCGCGATCCGCTCCTGCCAGTCACGGTGCATTTTCACCAGCGCCTCGTCGAGAAGCGCGTCACCCGTTGGCGCTTTGTCGAGCACGACGATCCGGCCATTGTCGATGTCGACCCGGCGCAGCGCCGCAAGCCGGACTAACTCCGAACCGGACAGGCCATATCGGAGCGTCGCCGCCGGGGCGATCACGCCGTTCTGGCGTATTGCCAGCAAGACGAGATCGTCGCCCAGAGTGTCCATAGGCGTGACGTTAGCCCCGCTCCGGGGACACCGACAACGTCCGTGCCTCGCCGCTTATGGGGCTCGGCAGCCGAGCGCGCGCAGTTGGGCACGGCCCTCATCGGCGCGCTCCTCCAGCAGCAGCAACGTGCAGGCGCGCTCGAAGCTGGCGCCGATGCGCTCCCAGCTGGCCAGCGATCGTTCCAGCGCTGCGCGGTTACCGGTCAGCCGCCCGGTGGCGCGGGCGAGGCAGGCCTCGGCCCAGTAGTTCTCCTGGCCCGCCGGGGCCGCCGCAGCCAGGCGGCTGTCAGCGTCAGGCAGTCTGGCGGCCGCTGCCACCTCAGCGGCGATCGCCCAGGTGTAGGGGCGCAGCGAGTACCAACGCAGCGTGCCGTACCACGGCTCGGTCCCGATCGGCAGGTCAGCGACGGCGGCGACAGCCGCGTCCATGCGGCCCTCGTGCATAGCGATGCGCGCGTCGATGAAGGCGGCGAACGAGACCAGGTTCGTTCCGCCAGCCTGGTGGGCGCCGGAGCCAATAAGCGAGCTGACCCGCTCCGCCCACCGGCGGCAGCCCTCCTCGTCGCCGCGCAGGCCGTGGGCCAGCACCACGGCGTATGCGGCCGTGCCCATCGTGCGGGCCACGGGACGGCCTGCTTGCTCCCACGCCTGCCACATTTTGCCCGCCAGCCCGAGAGCCTCATCGAAACGGCCCTGCAGGACCAGCGGGAGGATCGGCTTGGCCGCCGCCAGGTATGGCTGGCCGCCCGCGATCTCGTCCTCGCTGGCCGTCCGGGCAGCAGCCAAGGCGGCGGGCAGGTCGCCGGCGGTCACGGAGATCTCGGTGAGCATGTAGAGGGTGTCGGCGATCTCAGTACCGCTGCGCGGCTCGTGCCGCGGCATGCTGGCCAGCAGCGCGGCGCGCTCCTTGGTGAGCTGGTGCGCCTCGCGCAGCTTGCCGCTGGTGTCCAGTGCGACGATGACCGCGTCCAGCGCGGCATTGATCAGGACCGGGTCGCCGGTCCGGCGGGCGGCGGCCAGGGCGTCGTGGGCCAGCGTCGGGTGCGGCACCGATTTTTCCTGGTGGGCGGTCCACGCCAGGGCAGAGGCCAGGTACGCCGTGGCAACGGGGTCATCGGCTGGCGCGGCGCTGGACGCCTCAGTTACCAGCTGCTGAAGCAGCTCGTTTGGTTTTTCTTCCGGGAAGTTGCCGGCGAAACGGTCCGCGATGGTGGCCGCCCAGGCCAGCGCGACGGCCCGGCCGCGGCCGTCCTGCGCCGCCGCGGCCCGGTCGGCCGAGGCCAGCAGCAGGTCGAAGGCCCGGGCTCCGTCCCCTTCGGCCATGGCCACGTCGGCCGCGGTGTGCAGGTCGATGGCCGCCTGGCCGGGGTCCGCAGCGAGGGCGGCAGCGGTCTGGTAGTGCTCGCGGGATTCGCCGAGGAACCGCCGGGCGTACGTGAGTTGGCCGAGGAAGCGGGCCAGCCGGTGGTGCAGCTCCTGCCCGTCCGGGAGGGCGGCCCACGCGGTGGCGGCCCTCAGGTCGTCGGCGACCACGTCAAACGCCGGCCCCCAGTCCGTGCCTTCGACCAGCAGCCGTTCCAGGCTCTCCGCCGCGGCGCCGGCCCACCGCAGATGGGCCGCCCGGACCGTGGGCTCCTCGCCGCTGGCCGCTAGCCGGTCGAGCGCATACCCGCGGATCGTGGCCAGCATCTGCCACCGGCTGCCCGCCGCGTCCCACCGGTGGACCAGCAGGCTCTTGTCGGTCAGCCTTCCCACCAGGTCGGCGGCCAGGGCCCGGTTACCCGGCGCGCACACGGCCACGGCCGCGTCCAGGTCGAACCCGCCCGCGAACACGCCAAGCCTGCGAAACATGCCGCGCTCGTCGTCGTCGAGCAAGTCGTGGCTCCAGTCGATGACCGCGCGCAGCGAGCTGTGCCTCTCAGTGGCTCCCCTCTTGCCTGCGAGCAGCCGCAGGTGGTCATCCAGTCCGGCCAGCAGGCCATCCGCGCCCAGGGACGCGCTGCGCGCGGCGGCGAGCTCGATCGCGAGCGGCATTCCATCGAGCCGGACGCACAGTTCGCTCACCACCGCGGGAGCCGCGGTGAAGTGCGGGTCGATGACACAGGCGCGGTCGAGAAACAGCCTCCCCGCCTCGCTTGCGCCGTCTCCCCCGCCGGCGACGACTGACAGCGGCCGGAGGCCGATGACGCGCTCGCCGGCGATGGCGAGTCTCTCCCTGCTGGTCGCCAGCACCGTGAGGCTGGCGCAGTTGGCCAGCAGTTTCTCGGCGAACACGGCTACCACCGACAGCAGGTGCTCACAGTTGTCCAGGACCAGCAGCGCCCTGCCGTGGCCGAAATACTCATGCAGCACCGCGTCTAGCGACTGCCCGGCGCGCTCGGTGAGGCCGAGGACGGCCGCCGCCGCCTCGGCGACATACCCTTCCCGGACCGGGACGAGGTCGACGAAGCTGGCACCCAGCGGGTACTGAACGGCCGCTGCTTGCGCAACCGTGGCGGCTAGCCGGGTCTTACCGACGCCGCCAGGCCCGAGCAAGGTCACCAGGCTGTTCTGCGCTAGTGCTGCCAGCACCTCGGCTTGCTCATGTGACCTGCCGATGAAGCTAGTCCGGGCACCAGGAAGCCCAGCGACTGAAACGGAGACGCTTGCCGTCACTCGGCCCCCTGGCCTCAGGAGTAACCCGCAGCATCCGCGGCCAGCGTGGGCGCTGACCGGGCCCATACTGGCAGGAACCGCGGACAGAAATCATCGTAGGCACGCGCCAATAACTTGCGCCATACGTACGCTCCGTACCCGATCTCCTCTGCTGCAGCAATCCCACTATGTCGACGCTCGTGTCGGGCATAATGCTGGAGCGCTCCGGCACGGGCCGCTGCGGCCCGGGGCCACGGCCGGGATCGGGAAGCTCGTGGCGTCGGCGTGGGACGGGGGCGCAGATGGGTCTGCCGGGCGCGGTCGGCTTCGACCTCGACATGACGCTGATCGACTCGCGGCGGGCCATCCTGGCCTCCTTCGCCGAACTGGCCCGCGAGACCGCCACCACCATCGACCTGGACCACGTGGACGGCCGGCTCGGGATCAAGCTGGAGGACGAGGTGGCGTTCTGGTTTCCGCCCGGCGAGCGAGCCGCGGCGGCGCAGATCTACCGGAAGCACTACGTGCGGCTGGCGGCGGACCTGACCACCGCGTTGCCGGGCGCTCCCGAGGCGCTGGCGGCGGTGCGGGCCGCCGGGGAACGGGTGGTCATCATCACCGCCAAGCACGCGATCTCGGTGGAGCCGAGCCTGCGGGCGGTCCGGCTGGCCGCGGACGAGCTGTTCACCTTCGCGCACGGCCCGGAGAAGGCGGCGGTGCTGCGCGGCCTGGACGCGGCCGCCTACGTCGGCGACACCCCGCCCGACATGGCCGCCGCGGTGCAGGCGGGAACGCGGGCGGTCGGGGTCACGACCGGCTCGTTCGCCGCCGCGGACCTGGCCGGCGCTGGCGCCGATGTGGTGCTCGACTCGCTTGAGCAGTTTCCGGGCTGGTACGCCGGCGCTGCCTAGGACAGCCCGGGGACTATGGCTCGATGTCGTGGTCGTCCGGCGGCTCGGCCGGGTTGTCGCCAGGGTCGGCCGGCCGGTCCGACCTGTTCATCGCGCGCCACACGCTGAAGGCGGCCCAGACGGCGGGAGGGAACAGCAACCCGGCGAAGGGCTGGACGGTTACCAGGTTGTGCTTGACGGCGAGCATGATCGTGGCAGTCACCGTCGCTACCAGCAACGCGTCGGGCAAACGCCGCAGCCAGCGGCTCGGTGCGGCGCCCACTCGCGGGAACAGGAGCAGGCAGGCCCAGGCGCCGCTGCCCGCCGCGAACGCCGCGGGCAGCAGGGCGGCAGCCAGACGGACGAGCGCCGGGCCGCCCTGCGCGTACAGAAGCCACGCCGTCCCGGAAGCTACCCCGGCCACGATCAGACCGCGCAGGCCAGAAACGCCCGGGACGCCGGTGAGATTGGCCCGCCTCCGCCGAGGTATCGTACGGTTTATGACCTATTTGTGACCGGATATGTGTAAATGGCGGTAGTTCGTTATGGTCATGCGCTGATCGTCGCGATCAGGAGGCAAGCTCAGTGAGCGCGTCTCTTCCGGGGCGAAAGCCTGTCCTCGCCACTGGCCGTCCACTGCCGGCCGATGGTGGCCACGGACCGTGGCGGTGGCACCTGCGGCACCTCGTACCCGATGGCCTTGACCCGCTCCGCCTGGACCTCAGCCGTGGACACCCCGAACCGCTTGTCCCGCTCGGCGACCATCTCCTGGTCCGCCTGGCCATCGCCGGTCAGCGCCCACATCAGCAGCGGCTCGCCCAGCGGCAACGGGGCCGCCGGATCGGGCCAGGTGTGCCACGTCTTGCCCCACGTGGTGAGCAGGTACTTCATGAAGTCCAGCTCGGCCTGCTCGTCCATGGCCGGGGCCACCAGCCCCCCGCCCAGCACCTCGTAGGTGTGCGGGTGCCAGTACCTCTTCTCCTCGTCCGGCAAGGACCGGAAAACCTGGTCGGACACGATGTACTCGATGCCGAGCAGCTTCGCCTCCGGGCCTGCCGAGTCGTACAGCAGGCACTGGTGCATCTCGTGGTCGCCCTCGCCCCGCATCCCGCAGTAGTGCATGGTGGTCACCTGGAACTTGGGGTCCTTCTTGGCCACGTGGAAGCCGCAGAAGAAAAGGTCATGGTTACGTATCGGCCCCATGAACTCGCCGACCTCTCGACGGTTCATCCGGTGCTCCCCCCTTGATCAAGAGCGGCCAACGTAGACATGGCCTCCCCGCCGGCGGCCGGCAGCAAACGTTCCGGCCCGAGCCCGCCGGAACACCCCCAAGCGCCTGGTGACCGGCGTCAGAACGAGGGTGGTGTGATGATGGACAGAGCCCGCAGCCCGCGGCGGCCGGTATTGCGGAGCCGGTGCGGAATCGTGCCCTGAAAAGTCGCGGCATCTCCGGCCCGCAGGTCGATGACCGCATCGCCGAACTCGAGTGCGCCCCGTCCGGCCAGCATGACCAGGCATTCCTCGCCAGCGTGGCTAAGCAGTTCGGCCGCGGAAACCTGGTCGGGGTCCATGCTCACCTCCATGACCTCGAGCTGGCCTTGCATCGACGGGCTCAGTAACTGGTAGCGCGCCCCGGACGACGGCCGCCCGATCGTCACCCGGTCGGCCTGCCGGACTACCCTGACCGCCTCCGCCTCGACCGGCAGAAATAACCGGAAGACCGGTATCTCAAGCGATGCGGCCAGCTTGCGGACGGTGGTCAGCGAAGGCTGGACCGCTCCCGACTCGATCTGGCTGATCGCGGCCGCGCTGACGCCGACCTTGCGGGCGAGCGAGGCGATGGTCATCTGCCGAAGCTCACGCTGGGCCCGCACCGTGCCGCCAAGCTGTGCCGAGTCGGGCGGCACCCCGGGCGACACCGCTCGGCTCGATCCGGCGCTGGCCCGGCCGTCAGGCCGACCGTCAGCCATAGATCGCCTTCTGGCCTACTTGCAGAGCCAGCAAGAGCATCACCACCAGCACCCGCATCAGCTCGGGGTAGTCCTCGGTAACGAACTCCACCGAACGCGACCCGGTCAGCTCAATTCCCGGAACCATCGCGCAGGTCGCGGCGATCGTCGTGGAATTCCATTCAACCCCGAGCCGGTACGGCGAGTCGAGCCGGTAGGAAGTGGCCCGGCTGCGCTCGGTGACCGCCCGGGCCGTCGTTTCCCGGATCCGGGACTGGGCCACGTGCGGGTGCAGGCAGTTGGCGCTGAACTTGTCGATCCCGTCCTTGACCGCGACCGTCTGCACACCGGGCAGGAACCGCTCGGCTTCCGCGCACACCGCGGCGTCACCGGCGACCGCGAGCACCGGCACGCCGAAATGCCCGGCGAAGGCCGCGTTCAGGCGCGTCTCACCCGTCGGCTCACCGTTCAGGAAAATGTTTTGGATTTCCTTGCCGAGCATGGTGTGGTTGAGCACGCCGCCCTCGGTCCCGGCGCAGGCGTGGTATCCCACGAACACAGCGCCGTCGTAGGAGGCATCGAGTCCCTGGACCATGCACAGTGACTTATGGAGGCCCTTGATCGTGCGCGCGCGGGGATCGAGTTGCTCCAGCAGCAGATTGCGCATGATCCAGTGCGAGTCGTTCACCAGCACCTCGTCGGCGCCGGCGTCGTAGGCGCCGAGAATGGCCGCATTGGCATCGCCGGTCATGAACACCCGGCCGCGCTGGTAGTCCGCACCCTCGGGCAGCACATCCTCGGGGTCGGTGATGCCCGATACGCCCTCCATGTCGACCGAGATAAACACCCTCATGCGCGCCTCCTGACTGGCATTGACCAGCACCAATCGTAGGTGTAGCTTACGCGCAATTAGCTGTACTTATATATGAGTGCCGGGAGACGCGGTGTCAGACGCACAGCAGGTGGCCCCCGAGTCCAGCTCACAGCAATCCCTGGAGTCCATGGGCTACCGGCAGGAACTGAGGCGGGCCGTCAACTCGCTCGGGCACATAGCCCTGATCCTCTCGGACATCACCCCGACCGCCTCGCTGCTCGTCGTGGGCACGGCCGTGGTAGCGACGGCGGGCACCGGCTCGGTGTGGTCCTACCTCATCGGCTGCTTCATCGCCCTGAACGTGGCGTTCTGCATGGGCGAACTCGGCTCGATGTTCCCGGTCGCGGGCGGCCTGTTCTCGATCGTCACCCGGGTGCTCGGCAAGGCCACCGGGTTCGTGGCCATGGTGGACTACATAGGCCAGGCCATCTTCCTGCCGGCCAGCGTCGCCATCGGCATCGGCACCTACGTGCACGCCCTCGACTCGGGCATCTCGACCAGGCTGATCTCGGGCTTCGGCATGATCGCGGTCACGCTGGTGTGCCTGCTGAAGATCAAGTTCAACGCCTGGTTCACCGCGGTCTGCCTGGCGATCGAGCTGATCGTCGTGGGGGCGCTGGCGGTGGCCGGGTTCACGCACTTGCATCAGCCGCTGTCGATCCTCAGCCATCCGGTCGGGCCGACCGGGACCAACGGGGTGTCCGCTATCGGCGCGGGCCTCATCGTCACCGCCCTGGCCACCGCATTGTTCTCGGTGAACGGTTACGACAGCGGGATCAACTTCGCCGAAGAGGTGCTGGGCTCGAAGAAGGAAGTCGGGCGGGCCGTGGTGACCGCCGCGTCCATCGGGATCATCTTCGAGCTTGTCCCGTTCATCGCGATCGTCTTCGGCGCCCACAACCTCCCGGCGTTCCTGCACTCCGCGACGCCGGTCACCGAGGTCGGCGGAGAGGCCTTCGGCCACACCTTCATCACGATCGTCACCTACGGCGCCCTCATCGCGATCTTCAACGCCTCGGTGGCCATCACCTTGCAGTTCTCCCGGATCGTGTGGGCCAGCGGGCGGGACTTCGCCTGGCCCGAGCCGGTCAGCTCGTGGATCTCGAAGGTCGAGGGCCGACGCGGGGTGCCATGGGTGGCCACGCTGATCGTCGGCGTGCTGGCCACCATCCTCTGCTTCCAGTCCACGCTGATAACCGTGGTCACCTTCACCGCCGTGCTGATCGTGGTCCTGTACGGGCTGATCGCGGTCTCTGCTCTGGTCAGCCGGGTCCGCCAGCGGCACCTGGACCGGCCGTCGAAGATGCCGCTGTGGCCAGTGCCGCCGGTCATCGCCCTGGTTGGCGTGATAGCCGTGCTCACCAAGCAGAAGGGCTCTGACCTCTGGCTGTGCGCCGGCATCTTCGCGGCCGCGCTGCTGTATTACTTCCTGTTCGTCCGGCCCAGGTCCGACCGGTACTGGACGGTCCCCGGCGCAGAGCCCGACACCGAATCCGCGACCGCGGCATCGGGCAGCACGACGGAGCCATAACGAAAGCTCGGTCCGTCAGTGGCCGTCGCGCGGGGAGCCGATCGCGCTGCGCAGGAGCTCAACGAATTGCTGCACCCGCAGGTCCCGCATCTGCGGAGACTGCGCGGCCGATCCGAACAGGCCGGGGTCGAGTTCCTCGGTGAGGATCGCGTCCTGGCAGCGGTCCATCAGCCAGTCGACCAGTGAGACCACCATCATGGTGTCGATGTCGGTGCGGATCTCGCCGCGGTCGATGCCGAACTGCACGAAGGCCTGGGTTCCGTAGGGGTCCTCGCGCAGCAGGAACTGGGTGATCTCCCGTCGCAGCTGCAGGCTGGCGGAGCAGTAGTTGCCGATCAGCGTCACCCGGTACGGCACCCAGTCCTCATGGATGAGATGCGGCGTGTGCTCGATCCAGTACGTGATGACCGCGAAGAACCCCTCCGCGACGATCTCCGGAGGTGCATGCAGGTAGGTGCTGAGCGCGCGGGCGGCCGCCCGGTAGGCGGCCAGGAAAAGCCCGGCCTTGCTATCGAAGTAGCCGAACACCGCTCCCTTCGCCACCTCGGCCTCGCGGGCGATCTCCTCGATCCGCACGTCCTCGTAGCCGCGCTCGGCGAAGTGGCGCATCGCCACCCGGACTATCTGCTCCTGCCTGGCGGCCTGGCGTGCGGTGGCGCGGACCGGCACGTGGTCGCGCGAGGCGGCCCGCGGCCTGGTTGCGCCAGGGTTCGTAGTCTGACCAAAGGTCATCTTTACGTCCCGTTCTCGATAGTCTTAAGATATTGACATCACCAGGAAATATTACTCATACTCAAGTTTCGAGTGACACCTTATCTGACCGGAAGTCACACATGATAACGAGCACCCAGGCCGACACCAGGTGGGACGTCGTCGTGGTCGGCGCCGGGCACAACGGCCTCACCGCCGGGGCGGTGCTGGCCAAGACTGGCCTGGCCACGCTGGTGGTGGAGCGCCGCGATGTGATCGGCGGGTGCTGCGTCACCGAGGAGATCGCGCCGGGCTGCCGAGCATCGACCACCTCGTACATCGCGTCGATGCTGCGGCCCGAGGTGATCAGGGAGCTGAACCTCGGCCGGTACGGCCTGCGGATGATCCCCTGCGAGCCCGCGTTGCAGGTCGCGCTCGAGGGCGGTGACGTGCTCGCCGCGTGGGGCGACACGGAGCAGACCGCCGCCGAGATCAGCCGGTTCTCGGCCGCGGACGCGCGCGCCTTCACCGCCGCGGATGAGGAACTGCGGGCCCTGGCCCGCCGGCTGCAGCCGCTGTTCATGAAGATGCCGCCGGACACCCGGGCGACCGGGCTGCGCGGCCTGGGTGAGCTGGTGCGGCTGGGCAGCAGCATGCGCGGCGTCCGCGGGCCTGAGCTTGACGGGCTGACCCGGCTGCTGACCGGCAGCCTCGGCCAGTTCATCGACGCGCGGTTCGAGTCCCGGCAGGCGAAGGCTCTGCTGCTGGCCAACAACCTGTACGGCAAGCACGGCGGCCCGTACCAGCCCGGCACGCTGCTCGGCCTCGCCTTCCACCTGCTGTCCGGCGGCGAGGACGCGGTGCAGGGCTTCTTCGGGCACGTGATGGGCGGCATGGGCGCGATCACCGACGCGATCGCCGCCGCCGGGCGCGCGGCCGGGATGCAGATCGCCACCGGCACGCCGGTCGCCCGCATCCTGGTGCACGGCGGCCGGGCCACCGGGATCGCGCTGGAGGACGGCACCGAGATCGAAGCCGGCACGGTGCTGTCCGGCGCCGACCCGAAGCGGACCTTCCTCGGCCTGGTCGGCAAGGAAGAACTGCCCGACGACTTCCGGGCCGCGGTCGGCGGGATCAAGATGGACGGGCCGTGCGGCAAGGTCAACTTCGTGCTCGATGCTGAGCCGCAGGTGACCGGGATGCCCGCGGACGCCGGACCCGGCCGCCGGGCGCTGTTCACCCTGCCGCCCGAGCTGTCCGTCGCCGACGCCTGCTACGACCGGTCCAAGCGAGGCGAGCTGGCCGATGCCGACCAGCTGTTCGTCGACTGCGTGGTCGCGTCCAACGTCGATGAATCGCTGGCGCCGCCCGGCCGTCACATCATGACCTGCTTCGTTCAGTACCTGCCCTACCGGCTGGCCACCGGGACCTGGGATGACCTGAGGGACGAGCTCGGCGACCGCGTGCTGGCCAGGATCGCCCGCTTCGCGCCCAACGTGCCGGGGGCCGTGGTGGCCAGGCAGGTGCTGACCCCGCTGGACCTGGAGCGCGACTACGGCCTGACCGAGGGCAACATCTTCCACGGTGACATCAGCCCGGACCAGCTGTTCCACATGCGGCCGGTGCCGGGCTGGGCCCGCTACGCGACACCGGTCGAGCGGCTGTACCTGTGCGGTGCCGGCGCTCACCCGGGAGGCGGGGTGACCGGCGCGCCCGGCTACAACGCGGCCCGGCGGGTGCTGGCCGACCTGCGGGGCCGGGGGCGACGGCCATGACCGCCGACGTGATCATCATCGGGGCCGGGGTCATCGGCGCTTCCGCCGCGTTCCAGCTGAGCCTGCTCGGCGCCGGCGACGTGCTGGTGGTCGACCGCGCGACCGCGGGCTCGGGCATGAGCTGCCGGTCCTCGGCGCTGGTGCGGATGCATTACACCTTCCCGCCCGAGGTCGAGCTGGCCGTGCGCAGCGACGCGATGTTCGCGGCGTGGCCGGAGCTGACCGGCAGGCCGTCGTGCATCCGCCGGACCGGGTTCGCCCGGATCGTGGCGCCGGGCGAGGAGAGCGCGCTGCGCGCGAACCTGGCCATGCAGCGCGCGCTCGGCGCGCGCGCCGAGGCCATCGACGCCGCCGCGCTGAAAGAGCTCGCCCCCGGGTTCCGGGTGGACGACATCAGCTGCGCCGGCTGGGAACCGGACGGCGGGTACGGGGACGGCGCCGTCGTGGCCGGCGACCTGCTGGCCGCGGCCAGGGAACGCGGCGTGCGGTACCGCCCGAACACCGTGGTCCGCTCGCTGCTCAGCGAGGGCGACCGGGTCACCGGCATCAGCACCGGCGACGGAGAGGAGCACGCCGGCACGGTGATCCTCGCGGCCGGCGTCTGGTCACCCGCGCTGGCCCAGACCGCGGGTGTATTCCTGCCTATCGAGAACGAGTTGCACCGGGTGGCCGTGCTCGCCCACCCGCCGTGGGAGGGCGCCCCGTTCGCGTGCATCGACTCGGTCACGAAGACCTACTTCCGCCCGGAGGCCGAGGGCGCGAGGACGCTGGTCGGAGCGTTCACCGGGCCGCGTGGCGCCGACCCGGACCGGGTCGCGGAGACCGCCAGCGCCGAGGCCCTGGTGCCGCAGGTGCAGGCGGCGTCGCACCGGGTCCCGGCGCTCGCCGAGGCCGGCATCGCCCGCGGGGTCACCGGCGTGTACGACATGACCCCGGATGCCCGGCCGCTGCTCGGCCCCCTTCCCGGCCTGGACGGGCTGATCGTGGCGGCGGGCTTCTCCGGCATGGGCTTCAAGATCTCGCCGGCCGTCGGCGAGAGCCTGGCCGGGCTGATCGCCGGCCCGCCGCCGGGCAGCGTCGATCTCGCGCCGTTCCGCCCGGACCGGTTCGACGATGGAGCGCCGATCGAGCCGCCGCATCCGTATTCCGATGACTGACCAGGAGCCGACGTGAGCACCAGCACAGGGATCCCGCTGGAGGCCAGCCTGCCCGGGGCGAGCTACACGGCCGAGCCGGAGTTCATGAGGGAGCGTGAGGCCGCCCTGTTCCGGGACTGGTTCTGCGTCGGGCGGGAGGAAGCCCTGGGCGAGCCCGGCGACTACCTGGCCGCCGATGTCGCCGGGGAGAACATCCTGGTGGTCCGCAACGCCGACGGGCTGGCCGCCTTCTACAACCTGTGCCGGCACCGCGGCTCGCGGCTGGTGCCGGTCGCCGGATCCCAGCCCGCGGTGAGCGCGGCACGCAGCGGCTGCCTGGGCGGCACGATCCGCTGCCCGTACCACAGCTGGACGTACGGCCTCGACGGGTCGCTGCGCTCGGCGCCGTTCCTGCCCGACCTGCGCCGGTACCGGGACCGGCTGTCGCTGCACCAGGTGTCCGTCGCCACCTGGGGCGGATTCGTCTTCGCCCGGCTCGGCCGCGCGGGCGGCCCGCTAACGGAGCAGCTCAACGGGACCGACGACCGGCTCGCCGCCTACCCGCTGGCGCAGCTGCGCACCGGGCACCGGCTGGTCTACCCGGTCGCCGCGAACTGGAAAGTGATCCTGGAGAACTACAACGAGTGCTACCACTGCGGCCCGGTCCACCCCGAGCTGTGCGAGCTGGTCCCGGCGTTCGGCCGCGGCGGCGGCGGCCTCGACTGGGAGGAGGGCATCCCGCACCGGGACGGCGCGTACACGTTCACGATGACCGGCACCACCCGGCGCGCGCCGTTCCCGGGGCTCACCGAGACGGCCCGGACCCGTCATCTCGGCGAACTGGTCCTGCCCAACCTCATGATCAGCCTGTCCGCTGATCACGTCGCCGCTTTCACGGTCTGGCCGCATGACGCCGGGCATACCACGGTGGTTTGCGACTTCCTGTTCCACCCGGACGAGATGGCCCGCGCGGATTTCGATCCCTCCGACGCCGTGGAGTTCTGGGACCTGGTCAACCGCCAGGACTGGGCGATCTGCGAGCAGGTTCAGGACGGCATGCGCTCGCGGATGTTCACGTCCGGCTATCTCGCCCCGATGGAGCAGCCGAGCGCCGACGTCGGCCGCTACATCCTGCGCCGGCTCAGCGGAGAGCCAGGATGGCCACCCGCCACCCTGGCGCCGCCGGCTGACTGAACCCGGATGCTCACGGGATTTGCGCGGGGGTGAGGTGCCCGGCCCGCAGCGCGGGCAGATGGGCGGCCAGCCAGGCGTGCCGCTGCGCAGCCGGAAGGGCACGCAGGCGGGTGGCCGCGGCCGAGACGGCCGGGCCCAGCTGCGGCAGCCCGCTGGCCGGGTGCCCGCCGGCCGCGGTCAGCAGGGCCGCCTCGACCGCTTGCTGGGCCGGGGTGCCGCCGTTGCCGTCGGCGTTGCTCCCGGCGACGAAGGTGACCACGAGGTTGTCCTGGAGGCCGTCGATGACCGAGGACGACGTCTGGGACAGCGAGAATCGCAGCACCGGCGGGGTGCCGTGGATGTCCGCGCCCCAGTTGGTGCCGTTCAGCTCGCTGGTGGCGAGCTGAACGGCCCGGACCGGCGCGCCGGGCAGGCCGGCCAGCTCATCGAGCACCGGGTCAAGGGCGGCGCTCACGCTCGCCTGATAGGGCCGGAAGGCGGGATGCACACAGACCGGTATCGCGGCGCCGGAACAGACCGGCGCGTACGGGATGGGCCCCTCCGCTGCCGCGTCGTGCAGGGCCGGGATGACCAGGCCATTCGCACCGGACACGGCGGTACCGGCCAGCCCGGCGGCGGTCCCGGCCGCGGCCAGGCCAACCGCCGTGACCAGCGCGGCGGCCGGGCGCAGCCGCCGCCGGGCGGAAGCGGCCGGCAGGCCGAGGACGCCGAGCGCCGCGACGGCCAGGCCGCCCAGGAACATCACCTGGACGATGGCGAGATCAGGCGGGTAGCGGTAGAAGACCCCGATGTCGGCAGGCGGCACTCCGGTCGTCCCCGACAGCTGCGCATACGGGTTCGTGTCGTGGCTGACCCCGATCAGGGAAAGAAAGAACGCGCCGATCACGACGAGCGGCGGGGTGAACCGGCTGGGGATGAGCACACCGAACGCGAACCCGATGCTGCAGGCCGCCGCGAGTGCCGCGGCGCCGACCGCCACCGGCCACCACGCCGGGCCGCCCCAGGTCGCCTGGGTCGCGGTCACTCCGTACAGCGCGGCAACCAGGCCCAGGTACCCCAGCAGCAGCCAGCTGGCGGTGGCGGCCAAGGTGGCGAGGCGGCGCGCCCAGCCCGGCCGCGGCGTCGCCAGCACCTGGTCGGTAATGCGACGGCGGCCTTCCCGTGACCCCATCCAGGCTGCCGCGCCCGCCGCGAACCCCAGCAGCGGCGCGAAGTGATCCAGCATGACCAGCGCCCGCTGCTCCCAGAATGGGCCGTACTCCATCGGCACCCGGTACGGACCCGCGAACCAGCACAGCGCGGCCAGCGGCAACAGCAGCCCCGGCGTCACGTTGCGCCGCAACTCCAGGCGGAGCAGGCGCCCGGCCGCCGTCAGCGAGACCCGCCGGAACCTGGCCGGCCTGCGGCGCACGGTGACTGCGGCGGTTGTCATGGCAGCTCCCCAACGGTGATCGGCCCAGCGCGGACGCCTTTCTATTGCCTACCGGCGGCGGCCGGTTCACGCACGCGCGGAAAATTACGGCTGGCGCCGTCAGGGGAAGATCACTTCCATGTCGAGGCCGCCGTGCGGGCGGGGACTTGCGGTGAGGGCGGCGCCGTGGGCGTCGGCGATAGCCCGGATGATGGCCAGGCCGAGCCCGTGTCCTTCGTTGTGGCGGATCCGCTGGGTGCCGAGCTGCCGGAATGGCTGGAACAGGTACTCGACCGCATCGGGCGGGATGAGCGTACCGGTATTGCCGACTGTTATCGCCGCGCCGGCGGTGGTCAGTGCGGTTGAGATCTCTACCTGGCCGCCCGGGCGGTTATGCCGGATGGCGTTGTCGACGAGGTTGCCGATCAGGCTTTCCGCCAGGCTCGGGTCAGCGGTCGCCGGGGCCGGGTTGAGCGCGGTGCTGAGGCTGACGCCGTGCCGCCCGGCTTCGTGCTGGCGGTGCAGGACCGCTGTGCGGGTGAGCTCGGCGAGGTCCACGGATTCGGTTGGCCCGAGCCCGCGCTGGCTGTTGGCCAGGGTGAGCAGCGCCGCGATGAGGCTCTCCTGCCGGTCGCCAAGTTCCACGAGTTCCTCGCAGGTGGCCCGCAGGTTTTCCACGGTTGGCTCGGGGTCGGTGATCGCGACCTGAAGCAGCGCCCGCCCGGCCGACAGCGGGGTGCGCAGTTCGTGGGAGGCGTTGGCGATGAACTGCCGCTGCGAGTCAAACGATGCTTCCAGGCGCGTGAACAGGTCATCGAGGGTTTCGCCGAGTTCGGTGAACTCATCGCCCCGGCCACGCAGCCCTAGCCGCCGCTGCAGGTTGCTGGCGGAGATGTCCCGTGCGGTGGTGATGATCGAACGCAGCGGCCGCACAAACCGGCCGGCGATCAGCCAGCCGAGCCCCAGCGAGCACGCCGCCATGATCATCACGGCGATCACGACGGTCACAGCCGCGCTCGGGCCGAACGCGATGGAGAAGATACTGGAATGCCGGGCCGGACCCGGGACGGCGCCCGGCAGATCTGGCCCGGGACCCTGCTGCCTGTGGCTGATCAGGCCCGGCGCGACCGCCTTGGTGATGCCGATTAGGGCCCCGATGAGAACGATGCCTGAGGTGCAGACGAGGGCGGCGTAGAGCAGCGCCATCCGGGTTCGCAGCGAGGACGGCAGGACCGGCCGCGCGAGATGGCCGGTGGCGCGCACGCGGACCCGGCCGCTACGGGCCGTGCCGCTACCGGCCGTGCCGCTACCGGCCGTGCCGCTACCGGCCGTGCCGCTACCGGCCGTGCCGCTACCGGCCGTGCCGCTACGGGTCGTGCCGCTACGGGTCGTGCCCATCACTGGCCCCCGATCCGGTAGCCGCCCTCGCGGACGGTGTCGATGGCCGGCGGGTCGCCGAGCTTGGCCCGCAGCCGGTACATGGTCTGCTTGACCGCGGTGGTGAACGGGTCGGCGGCCTCGTCCCAGACCCGCTCGAGCAGTTCTTCGGCCGAGATCACCCGGCCCGCGCGGCCGAGCAGATACTCCAGGACGGCGAACTCCCTGGCGCTGAGGGCCAGCCGCCGCCCGGCCCGGGACGCGGTCCGGCCGGCCGGGTCGAGCCTGATGTCGCCGTACTCGAGCACCGGTGGCAGCGGCTCCGCCACCCGGCGGCCGAGGGCGCGTACCCGGGCGGTCAGTTCGGGGAAGTCGAAGGGCTTGGACAGGTAGTCGTCGGCGCCCATGCTGAGGCCGTCCACCCGGTCGCTCAGCCCCCCGGCCGCGGTCAGCATCAGGATCCGGCTCGGTGACCGCCTGGCGGCCAGCCGCCGGCAGATCTCGTCGCCGTGCACGCCGGGCAGGTCCCGGTCCAGCACCACCACGTCGTACCGGGTCCGGGCCAGGCGGCTGAGCGCCTCGCCACCGTCATAGACGGCGTCGACCGCCATGCCCTCCCGGCGCAGCCCGGTCACGATCGCCCGGGTCATCGGCTCGAAATCCTCGACCACCAGCACTCTCATGACCGCGCGTGCTTCCCTTCCGCGCCGTATCGGCCAGTGCCTTCAGCATGCCAGGCCGCCGGTCTCAGCCAGGTCTCAGCCGCTCGCACCGTGCTGATACCGCCCCCGGCGTACAACCACGAGCATGGAAACGACAACCGAGGTCCGGCCGGCGTCATGACCACGATCAAGCCCACCCGGCCGGCGCCGCCACCGGGACGCGCCGCTTTCGCGCACGTGGTGCACGCCGAGTTCACCAAGTTCCGCACGGTCCGGGGCTGGCTGATCACGCTGTGCGCGACCGCGGCCGTGCTGGTGCTCCTGTCCTGCCTCAGCGCCTGGGCCAGCCGCCAGCCCAGTCCCCGCGTGCCCACCGGCCCGGGCGGCGAAGCCGTGGCCAGCACCTACACGTTCGTGCAGCGCCCGCTGACCGGCAACGGCACCCTCACGGCCCGGGTCACGTCACTTTCCGGCCGGTACATTCCCTTTTCGGGCAGCCAGGGCAATGCCTTCAGCGCGTCAGCCAGGAGCCAGACCGGTTCGCGACTGCAGCCTGGGCTGGCGCCGTGGGCCAAGGCCGGAATCATCCTCGAACCGGACACCCGCCAGGGAACCGACTACGCGGCCGTGATGGTCACCGGCTCCCATGGCGTCCGGATGCAGTTCAACTACACCCACGACAGCCCCGGGCTGCCCGGCTCCGCCGGGCCGTCCTCCCCCCGGTGGCTGCGGCTCACCCGGGCCGGCGACGTGATCACCGGCTATGACTCGGCCGATGGCGGCCACTGGACCGTGATCGGTGCCGCCCGGCTGGCCGGCCTTCCGCGCACGGTCCGGATCGGGCTGTTCGTCACCTCCCCGGTGTACTTCACGGCCGGGGCCACCGTCGGGACCCCTAGCGTTGCCACCGCCCGCTTCGACCAGGTCTCCGCGCACGGCGACCTTCCCGGCCGCTCCTGGAATGGCGGCGCGATCACCGGTTCCGGTTACTACCCCTTGCCGTCAGCGCCCACCTGGCAGCAGCCATCGGCCGGCACATTCACCATCACCGGGTCAGGTGACATCGCACCGCTGGTGGGCGACATCATCTCGGCCGCCTGGTCGGGGGCAAGCATCGTCAACGGGACCATCGTCGCGCTCCTCATCGTGATCGTGCTGGCGACCTTGTTCGTCACCTCCGAGTACCGGCGCGGGCTCATCCGCGCCACCTTCGCCGCCAGCCCGCGACGCGGTCACGTCCTGGCCGCCAAGGCCCTCGTGGCCGGATCGCTGGCGTTCGCCGCCGGAGCCATCGCAACCGCGCTCGCTGAAGTGATCACGCGCCACGTGCTGGCCGCCAACGGTAACTACCTCTTCCCGCAGAGCGGGCCCGACCTGGCCCGGGTCATCATCGGCACCGGGCTTCTGCTGGGGCTGGCCGCGGCACTGTCCGTCGCGGTCGGCATGATGCTGCGGCGCAGCACGGCCGCGGTTGCCGCGGGCATCGTGCTGCTGATCGTGCCGGGCGTCGTCGGCTCTCAGTCAGGGAACTGGCTGATGCGGTTCACGCCGACCGCGGCCTTCGCCATCCAGGCCACCCTGCCCCGTTCCAGCCTGGTCACCAGCGCCTACACACCACCCAATGGCTACTTCCCGATCGGCCCCTGGGCGGGTCTGGCCGTGCTCGCCGCCTACACCGCGGTGGCCCTGGGCGCAGCCACGTGGGTCCTCCGGCGGCGAGACGTTCGCTGATCGCCGATCCGTCCGTGGGCTGGTCACTCGCGCATCACGCGCTATCAGATGGGCCCGATATAGCCGACAAGCACATCTAGCATGCATCACCAACCCATGTCATCATGTGCGCAACGGGCAAGATCCAGTCGCGCCGATCGACGGGATGTGGGGAATTGGCCAGATTTGGGGGTGCACAGCAAGAAATAATAGGGCGTCTTGAGTTAATCGAGCAGCAGACTGGTGAGTATCACCAGCGGTCTGCTCACGCGGAAAGCGTCATCGATCGCCTTCACGCCGAGAATCAGGAACTGCGTCATAACGCCCGCAGTTCTGTCTTCGAGCCGGTCGCGGCCGATCTGATCCGGCTTTACGACAGCCTGAGCCAGGAGGCCGGCCGGCTGGCCGGGGCCGAGGCGGTTCCGGCGGTCGCCAAGCTCATGATGAGCTTCGCCGAGGACGTTGAACTCATTCTGGACCGGTGCGGGTTTGAGCCGGTGGGCGCCGCGGCCGGTGACGCCTTTATCGTCGGCCAGCACGCCGCGGTGGCCGTGGACATGACCGATGACGAGAGCCTGAACAATACCGTTGCCCGCGTGGTGGCCACTGGCCTCCGGGACAAGGCCACCGGCGTGGTCAGGCGACCGCTGAAGGCTCGCGTGTACCGGACCTCAGGGAGTAAGGGGCAGGAAATACCGGGCAGTGACCAAGGGGAGCCACACAATGACGACCTTCGGGATTGATCTCGGCACAACTTACTCATGCATCGCGTACGTCGATGACTCTGGACGGGCGAGAGTCATCAGGAATGCCCTCGGTGAGGAGACGACGCCTTCTGTCGTCTACTTCGAGAGCGCCAGCAGCACGATAGTTGGCAGAGACGCCAAGAACGTCTCGAAACTGGAGCCTGACCTGGTGGTCTCGCTCATCAAGCGTCAAATGGGCACGGACTGGAAGCGTGAGTTTCATGGCCAGGCTCACACTCCGGAAACGGTGTCGGCGCTGATCCTGCGCGAGCTGGCGAACTACGCCTTCCAGGAGACCCAGGAAACGGTCAAGGACGTCGTCATCACGGTACCGGCTTACTTCGGCCTGGCCGAGCGTGAGGCCACGCGCAACGCCGGGAGAATCGCTGGGCTAAATGTGCTCAACGTCATCTCGGAGCCGGTTGCTGCGGCACTGCATTACGAGGCCATGGGCCCCGGGCAAGACCGGACACTCCTGGTATTCGATTTGGGCGGCGGGACCTTCGACACCACCGTGATCAGGCTGGCCGGTGACAACATCCGGACCGTATGCACCGATGGCAGCAAGAGTCTCGGCGGGGCAGACTGGGACGACAAGATCGCCGATTATCTGCTTGACCTGTTCGTGGAAGAGAACCCGGGTTCGGCCCCGCGGGACAGCGAGGATTTCATCCAGGAACTCGCAATTGTTGCGGAGGACATCAAGAAATCGCTCAGCACCGCGCAGTCACGCCGCTACCCGATGAAGTTTGGCGGGGAGATCTGCCGGGCCGAGGTGACCCGGGCGGCCCTTGAGGACTTTACCTCGTTCCTGCTGACCCAGGCCATGGAGATCACCGAGCGTACGGTGCAGACCG
>Ga0335074_10001371_pt1 | contig 33029 bp, 30 predicted proteins | sample Lox_Sample_23_FD_206715 | JGI IMG/M metagenome (GOLD analysis project Ga0335074, IMG submission 206715) | Soil microbial communities from Loxahatchee National Wildlife Refuge, Florida, United States - Lox_Sample_2.3 | ecosystem: Environmental > Terrestrial > Soil > Wetlands | place: USA... | reverse complement strand
ACAGCTCGAACCGGTCGAGGGTGGTATTCGGCCGGTCGTACGGCATGGCGCGGATCAGCGTGTAGCGGGGCCCGCATTGCGTGCAGTTGATGAAGGGATAGCGGTAGCGGCGCGCGCTGCGGTCGCCAATCTCCTCCAGGCACTCCTCGCAGGTGAACAGGTCGAGCGGCACGTGCACCTCGAGCGCCTCGGCCGCGGCGGAGGGCAGAATGAGAAAGGCATGGTGCGACTCGGGCGCTGCGGCTCGCTGCTCCAACAGGCGCGGCGCGGCCGCCGGGGGCGCTTGCGACATCAGGGCATCGCCGAACAGCCGCAGCTCCTCGATGGGCCCCTGCGCGCGGATCTCGACCTCGCCGCCGCGGTTGCGAACCCAGCCGCCGAGGCCGTGACGGTGCGCCAGGCGATAGACGAAGGGCCGGAACCCGACCCCCTGCACGCGACCCCCGATGCGCCAGCACCCGGCCGCGATCCGCGTGTCGCGCGCCGCGGACGTGCCGCGAGCGGCCGCATCGACGGCGCCGCTCATGCCGGCGCGCGGTGCCGTGCCAGATGGAGCGGCGTCCAGGCATGCGGCGTGCGGTGAACGAAGCGATGGCGCGCGATGTGGTAGCTCGGATCGAACCCGTAGAAATTCATGCGCATGCGCTCGAGCTCGGCGGCTCGATAATCGGCCAGCGTGCGGCGCCCCTCGTCCGCCTCGCGCCGTCGGCGCTTGGCGGTGAGCGCGGCGGCGAAATCCGCCGCGGCGCCGATCGTCGCCGCGCGGCCGTCCACCAGCGCGCGAAAGCCCGCATGATCCGGGCCGCCCTGCTCATCGATCAGCCCGATCGAGCAGGCTTCCGCGGCGCCCAGCGGCAACCGGCGCTCCATGAGCGCGCGCGCCTGAGCCTCGCCCACGCGCCGCGGCAACAGGTAGGTCCAGTATTCCGAACCATACAGATTGCCCATGTTGCGATAATGCGGATTGAGCACGATGCCGCTGCGGGCGAGCACGTGGTCAGCGGCGAGCGCGAGGAATACGCCGCCCGCGGCGGCATTGCCGCGCAGCGCCGCGATCGTGATATGCGTGTCGGTCTCGAGGATATCGCAGGCCAGATCATCGATTCCGTTGATGTTGGCCCAGGAGGCGTCCGCGGCACTATCCGCCGCCTCGATGCAGTGCAGGTGCATGCCGTTGCACCAGAAGTCCTCCCCGCCCATGAGCACGATGACGCGCGTCGGGCGGCGCAGGGCCGCGGCGTAGGCCGCGCGCAGCCGCGTGCACAGCGCCGTCGAGAGCGCCCCGTTGTAGACCTCGAAGTGCAGGTACCCGACTGCGCCGCGCTCTTCGTAGCGCAGCTCACCCCCGCCCGAGTGCCCGCCCGGTTCCTCGCCGCGGCAGGGAAGCGCATCGGCGAGCTCACCCAGCGCCAGCACCGCGGGACGCTTGAATTGCGAGGCCCCGCCCGGCTGCAGCTGCCCGATCCACACCGCACCATCGGTCGTCGCCCGACAGATGGCATCGTGGCAACGGGCGATGACGCTGCCGGGCTCCCCGCTGAGGTGCGGCTCGAGGCGGGCATCGAACAGCCTGAAGGGACGGCCGAAGAGCTCATCCTGAACACCCGGGAAGCCGTCCGCCGAATGAATCTTGCGCAGGACCGCCGCCGTATCATCGCGCGGCCAGTCGATCGCGCGCTCGGCCTGGCGCAGCAGCGGCTGCCAGCCATGCCCCTCGCGGGCGGTCGCGGGCAGCGGCCCTTGGCCCGCCGCGAAGCGGGCGAGCGCAGCGCGCACGGCGCTCACGGCGCCATCGGTCACCTCATTGCGGTACAGGCTGCTCTTGGGCGCGCTGCGCATCGCAAATGCCGCGCTCGCCCACACCGGCCCCGCGTCGAGCTCCCCCTCGGCTTGCAGCACCGTCACGCCCCATCGGCGGGTGCCTCGCAAGATCGCCCAGTCGAGCGCCGACGGACCCCGATCGCCGGGTGGCCCCGGGTGCACGATGAGACATGGGTGCCGCTCCCAGATCGACCTCGGGATGGCGCGCTTCAGGTAGGGGGCGAGAATGAGGTCGGGGCGCCACAGCTGCACCGCCTCGCTGGTCACGCGCTCGTGAATATCGAGCTCCACGGACAGCTCGTGGCCATCGCGCGCCAGCTCGACGTACAGGCGCTGGGACAGGCTGTTGAACGCGTGCACCAGCATGAGGATGCGCATCAGGCAACCGTCCGGATGACGCCGCGGCGATACTTGTAATAGGCGGCGCATGCGCCTTCCGCCGAGACCATGCACGAGCCGATGGGATTGCGCGGGGTGCACACGCGCCCGAACAGAGCGCAATCGGTGGGCTTCTTGACGCCGCGGATGATCGCCGGACACTGGCAGGCGGCATTTTCCGGCGCCGCGTGCAGCTCGATGCGGAAGCGGCGCTCCGCATCGAATTGCGAGAACTGCGCCTTGATGCGCAGCCCGCTATAGGGCAGCTCGCCCAGACCCCGCCATTCGAAGCTCGGACGCAGCTCGAAGACCTCCGCGACCAGCTGCTGCGCCTTGGCGTTGCCCGCGCGCGTGACGCCGCGAGTGAACTGGTTCTCGACGCAGCTGCGGCGCTCGTTGAGCTGGCGCACCAGCATGCGCACCGCCTGCAGCACATCGAGCGGCTCGAAGCCCGCGATCACCACCGGCCGTCGATACTCCTCGGCAAAATACTCATACGGCCGGCTGCCGATCACGGCGCTCACGTGCGAGGGGCCGATGAAGCCATCGACCCGCACCTGTCCCCATTCTCGCACCTCCGGGGAGTCGAGGATGCTCTGGATCGCGGCGGGGGTCACCACATGATTGCAGTAGACGCTGAAGTTGCCGAGACCTAAGCGCTGCGCCTCGCGGATGACGTGCGCGGTCGCGGGCGTCGTGGTCTCGAAGCCGATGGCGAAGAACACCACCTCGCGGCCGGGATTCGCCGCGGCGATCTCGAGAGACTCGAATGCGGAGTACACCATGCGCACATCCGCGCCCAGCGCGCGCGCCTTGAGGAGGCTGCGCCGCCGCGAGGCGGGGACGCGCAGCATGTCCCCGTAGCTGGTGAGAATGACCTCGGGGCGCCGCGCCAACTCGATGGCGGCATCGAGGCGCGGCACGGCCAGGACGCAAACCGGGCAGCCGGGGCCGTGAACCAGATGAATGTTGTCCGGCAATAGGTCCTCGACACCGTAGCGAAAGATCGCGTGGGTGTGGCCGCCGCAGAATTCCATCAGATGGTATGCCCGCTGCGGATCGACCTCCGCGGCGATCAGCGCCGCGAGACCCGCGGCGGCCGGCCCGTCACGAAAGCCGCGAACGTAGCGCATCGGCCGGCCTTTCGAGGTACTGCGCTATCTCCTCGAACAGCGCCAGACTCTTTTCCGCCTCCTCTACATCGAGCCGCGCAATGGCGTAGCCGGCGTGCACGATCAGGTAGTCACCGGGCGCCACCGGATCGATCAGCGCGGTCGAGACGCGGCTGCGGATGCCACCCACCTCGGTCTCGGCCCACTGATCGCCCAGCAGCGCCACCACCCGCACCGGTATGGCGAGGCACATTACTCACCCACCGGCGGCGGCGGCCGCGATCAGCGGCGCGCGCGAGGACAGGGCTCTCGGGGCGCTGAGCTCGCGCTCGAGCCACTCGAGCCAGGCGTCGAGATCGGGCGCGCGGCGCGCCGCGGTGGATATCAGGGGGGTGCTTTGGCCGAGCGCGGCGAGCGCCGCCGCGGCGCGCGCGGGATCGAAGTCCTCCATCACTCCGAGCAGATCGGTCTTGCTCAGCACCACGAGATCGGAGGCGCGGAATATCACCGGATATTTCGCCGGTTTGTCGTCGCCCTCGGTGACGCTCAGCAAGGTGACATTGAGGTGCTGACCGAGGTCGAAGCTCGCCGGGCAGACGAGATTTCCGACGTTCTCGATGAACAGCAGGTCAAGGCCCGCCAGCGGCAGCTCATGGAGCGCTTGATGCACCAGCTGGGCATCGAGGTGGCACGCCGCGCCGGTCGTGATCTGCACCGCCGGCACACCCTGGGCGCGGATGCGGGCCGCGTCGTTGTCGGTCTCCAGATCCCCCTCGATGACGGCGATTCGATGGCGCCCGCGCAGGGCTGCGATGGTCGCCTCGAGCAATGCAGTCTTGCCCGCGCCCGGCGAGGACATCAGATTGATGGCGAGCACGCCGTGGGCATCGAAGTGCTCCCGGTTGTGCCGAGCCACCCGATCGTTGGCGGCCAGCAAACTCTGCAGTACCTCGACCGCGGAGTCGCCCGCACCCGCGCCGCGAGCGGCCGCGACCTGGTTCGCGCCGCTCTCGGAGCTCATGGACGCGTTGCTCGTCACGCTGCAGCCGCAGCTTCCACACATGTTCAGTCCTCGCGCCAGCCGGCCTCAGGCGGCCGTCTCCGCCGGCCGCCCCATGGTACTCGCCTCTGCCATCCGCAGCTCCACGCGGCGCAGGTTCAGCTCGTTTCCCGCGATGATGCGCGTACGGTACCCGCCGCAGGCATCGCACAGCAGGCGGTTGGGCGCCGTCTGCGAGCGGGCGCCGCAGCTTTCGCAGCTGATGGTGACCGGCGGGGTCTCGATGGACAGCGCCGCGCCGGCCGCAGGGCTTGCGGCCCGCGCGATCTCGAACGCCCGGGCGAGCAGCGCCGCGTCCACGCCCGACAACGGTCCCACTTCGAGCACGATACGCTCGATGGCCTCGGCCCCCCGCTCGCACGCAATGGCGGTGACTTGCGACAAAAGCGCCTGGCAGATGGACAGTTCGTGCACGCGAGCGATCGTAGGGCCGCGCCGCGGGCCGCGTATGTACGGAACCGCACAGACCCCGCGGCGCGAAGCCTGCTTTCATCGCGCAGGGACGCAACGGGAGAGACGGTGACGTCAGGCCTTGCACCACACGGCGGCGGACAGCCAGCGCCAAAGCTGCTTCCCGAGGCAGCGCGCACCTTGGTGCTCGGATTCGGCAACGTGCTGCTGAGCGATGATGGGGCCGGAGTGCAACTCCTCGGGCGGCTATGCTCGGCGCTCGGCCCCGAGGCCGCTCATTTCGTGGATGCCGGTACGCTGAGCTTCAGCTTGCTGCCGTATATCGAGGCGACGGATGCCATGCTGGCGATCGACGCCGCCGATATCGATGCATCCCCCGGGACCATCGGCCTGCATGAGGGACCGGCCATGGACCGCTTTCTGCGCAGCACGCGCCGCCGTACCGTTCATGAGGTAGGCCTCATCGACCTTCTCGACATGGCGCGGCTCAGCGGCTGCCTCCCCTCCCGCCGTGCCCTCCTGTGCATCCAGCCCGGGCTCATCGACTGGAGCGAGCAGCTCTCCCCGCCGGTCGCCGCTGCCCTCCCCGAGGCGGCGCGCCAAGCCGCCGCGCTGCTCGAGCGGTGGCAGATTCCATGAGTCGGCTGGCACAAATCCCGATCCGGATCGAAGGCACGACGGCAAAACCTGCCGGGCAGGCGGCCTGCGGCGGTTTGGGGGGCGGCGTTGCCGCGCTTCTCGCGGAGCTCGCGAGTCTGCTCGAACGCCTGGCGAGCACGCAGCTCCCCGCGGCGATCGACCTGCACAGCCTGCCGATGAGCGCTCTGGATCGCGCCGAGCTCGAGCGCGTGCTCGGTGAAGGCGAGGTGCGCGCGACGATCCAAGCGCAGGGGCGCTCGATGGTTCGCGAAACGCGCATCTCCGGGGTGTGGTGGGTGGAACACCGCAGCGCCCGGGGCGAGCTGACCGCGGAGCTGCTCGAAGTGGCGCAGGTGCCGGCGATCCTGGCGAGCGCACCCGATGAGATCGCGGCGGCCGCCGGGGCGCTGCGCGATCACCTTGAGGCGGGCGCGCGCGCCCCGGGAGAGATCGATGAGCGCTGAGCATGACGGGCTGACGGTGGGTGAGATGCTCCTCAAGCATGGCATCAGCCGCCGCGGCTTTATCCAGTACTGCACCGCCGTCGCCTCGGCCATGGCGCTGCCCCCGTGGATGGGGCCCGCCATGGCCGAGCAGCTGCGCGCCTCGCCCAGACCGAGCGTCATCTACCTCTCGTTCCAGGAGTGCACGGGGTGCCTCGAGTCCTTGACGCGCTCCTTTGCACCGACCATCGAGGACCTGATCTTCAACACGATCTCTCTCGACTACAACGATACGCTCATGGCGGCGGCCGGCGAGGCCGCCGAGTCGGCCCGCACCACGGCCATGATGGGCAGCTTCGGCAAGTACGTGCTGGTGGTGGACGGCTCGATACCGACGGGCGCCGGCGGCGCCTACTGCGCGGCCGGCGGTCGCAGCGCCGTGGAGACCTTGCGCGAGGCGGCCAAGGGTGCGGCCGCCATCGTCTGCGTCGGCACCTGCGCGGCCTTTGGGGGTATTCCCTTCGCCGACCCCAACCCGACCTCGGCATGGCCGGTATCGGCCATCGTGCAGGATAAACCCATCATCAATGTTTCCGGTTGCCCGCCCATCCCCGAGGTGATGACCGGGACGCTGCTGCAATTCTTCGGCACCGGCCAGGTTCCCGATCTGGACGAGCACCGGCGTCCGAAGGCCTTCTTCGGCAATACCATCCACGACCGCTGCTACCGGCGGCCGTTCTACGACCAGGGCAAGTTCGCGAAGTCCTTCGACGACGAGGGCGCGCGCAACGGCTGGTGTCTCTTCGAGCTCGGCTGCAAGGGGCCGACCACCTACAACGCCTGCGCTACCGTCAAGTGGAACGGCGGGGTCAGCTTTCCGATTCAATCCGGCCACGGCTGCATCGGCTGCTCCGAGCCCGGTTTCTGGGACAAGGGTAGCTTCTACTCGGCGCTTTCCGCTCCCGCCTGGGGCAAGGCCGGAGAGGTCGCACCGCGCCAGGTCCTCGAGCTCGTCGGCGGCGCCGCGGTCGTGGGCGCCGCCCTCGGAGCGGCGTCCGCCGGCGTGAGCCGCGTGCGCCAGCGTCAGCTCGAGCAGCACAACGACGAGAAGGGAGGCTGAGCTCATGGATCTACTGGCCTTTGCACGCGGACCGGCGCTCGAGGCGGCCCTCGTCATATTCTGCGTGGGCGTGGCGTGGCGAATCGCCGGCTTTGCGCTGCTGCGCCTGCGTCGTGATCTCAACAAGCCGCGCACGCCGATCGGCAAGTGGATCACCGGCGGGCTCATGACGGTGGGCTCGCGCTCCTGGCCTCATCCGGAGTTCATCCCGCGCACCGGCGCGGGCGAGGCGCTCGGCTACAGCTACCACATCGGCCTGTTCATCGTCGTCGGTCTGTTCGGGCCGCACATCGCGTTTCTCGGCAGCCTCTTCGGCATCAGCTGGCCGGGTCTGCCGAGCGGCCTCATCACCGTGATCTCGGTGTTGACCCTCACGTTGTTCCTGGCCGTGCTGTTTCGGCGCCTGACGCACCCGGTGCTGCGCATGCTGTCGAACTTCGACGATTACTTCAGCTGGTTCGTCACCGCTCTGGTGCTGGTCACGGGACTCGCCGCCACGGCTCACATCGGCGCGCCCTATCAGACGCTGCTGGCCGTGCACATTTTGAGCGTCGACCTGCTGCTGGTGTGGTTCCCGTGCGGCAAGCTCATGCATGCCTTTTATCTCGTCCCGTCGCGCGCCATCAACGGAGCGCACCTCGCCCGCAAAGGAGCCATCTCATGAGCGATGCCACGAGCGCATTGGTAGCCGATCTCGCTCCCGGGCAGGAGAAGACTGCGCAGGCGCGCGTGGCTGGCGCCATGCGCGGCTTCGCGCAGGAGATCGGCGCGCTCAGCGCCTTCAGGCTCGAGTCCTGCATCCATTGCGGCATCTGCGCGGACGCCTGTCACTTCTACATCGCCACCGAGGATCCGCAGTACACGCCCATCTGGAAGGTGGAGCCGTTCAAGCAGGCCTACAAGCGCGAAGCCAGCCCCTTTGCTCCGCTCTACCGGCTGCTCGGCCTGAAGCGCGAGGTCACGGCGGACGAGCTGGTGAAGTGGCAGCACCTGCTGTTCGACAGCTGCAACATGTGCGGCCGTTGCAGCTTGATCTGTCCGATGGGCATCGATGTCGCGGCGCTCATCGAGCAGGCGCGGCACGCGATGTTCGACGCCGGACTCGCTCCGAAGGAGCTCTATCAAAAGGCGGCGCATCAGCGGGCGACCGGCCAGCCGGAGCCGAGCGCCGAGCCCTATCGCGAGCAGCTGCTCGCCATCGGCAAGCGATTCGGCGTCGAGATACCGCTCGACAAGCCCGAGGCGGCCGTCATGCTGTGCGTGCCGCGCACCGATATCGAGCATTACCCGAGCGCGGTGGCGGCGCTCGCCCGCGTGATGCAGCACCTGGGTGCCTCGTGCACCTTTCGCAGCGATGCTCTGGTGGCGGAGAACTACGGCTATTATGCGGGCGGCAAGAGCTGGCAGCGCGACATCAGCATGCGCCTGATCGAGCAGGCGCTCGCGCTCAAGGCCAAGACGCTGCTCGTGCCGGAATGCGGCCACGCCTACACTGCGCTGCGCTGGGAGGCGGCCGATCTGTACGGCAAGCCCCTGCCGTTCGAGGTGCGCCATGTGACCGAGTTCCTCGCCGACGAGCTCGTTGCCGGCCGCCTGAAGCTCGCCCGGGCCGCGACCGGAAAGACCACCTTCCACGATCCTTGCCAGCTGGTGCGCAAGGGCGGCGTCAACGATGCGCCGCGCGCGCTCATGCACGCCATGGGCATCGAGCTCGATGAGCTCAAGAATCACGGCGGCTTCAGCTTCTGCTGCGGGGGGGGCGGCGGCGTGCTCGACATCGAGCGTGCGGCGCCTCTGCGCTACCGCACCATGGAAAACAAGCTTCGAGAGATCGACGACACCGGTGCCGGCACGTTCCTCACCAGCTGCTCGGACTGCCGGCGCACCTTCGATGACGCGAAGAGCCATTTCAGCTGGGACAAGACCCCGCATAGCCTGCTCGAGCTGGTGGCGAGCCAATTGAGCGGCACCGGAAGCGCCCCATGAGCACCATCGTCGTCGATCCCGTCACTCGAATCGAGGGCCATCTGCGCATCGAGGCAGAATACGACGGCTCCGTGATCACGCGCGCATCGAGCTCGGGCACGATGGTGCGCGGCATCGAGATCATTCTCCAGGGACGCGATCCGCGCAACGCCTGGGCGTTCGCGCAGCGCATCTGCGGCGTGTGCACCCTGGTGCACGGCATCGCCTCGGTACGCGCGGTCGAGGACGCCTTGAAGATCACCATTCCTCCCAATGCGCAGCTGATCCGCAATCTCATGATCGGCGCGCAGTACGTGCACGATCACGTGATGCATTTCTATCATCTGCATGCGCTCGACTGGGTGGACGTGGTGTCGGCGCTCAAGGCCGATCCGAAGGCCACCTCGACGCTCGCGCAATCGATCTCGCCGTACGCGCGCTCCTCGCCGGGCCACTTCGCCGACGTGCAGAGCCGCGTCAAGGGCCTGGTGGAATCGGGGCAGCTCGGCATCTTCGCGAACGCCTACTGGGGCAGCTCGCTGTACAAGCTGCCGCCGGAGGCGAACCTCATGGCGGTGGCGCACTATCTCGATGCGCTCGCCTGGCAGCGCCAGGTCGCGCAGCTGCTCGCCATCTTCGGCGGCAAGAATCCGCACCCGAACTTTCTCGTCGGGGGAGCGCCCTCGGCGATCAGCGTGCACAGCGGCGAGGGGACCGGCAGCACCGCGGTCAATACCGTCGGCCTGCAGCAGGTGGCGCAGATCATCGCGCAGATGCGCGAGTTCGTCGACCAAGTGTACCTGCCCGATACCCTGGCGATCGCCTCCTTCTACAAGGACTGGTTCAAGACCGGCGAGGGCACCGGCAATTTCATGACCTACGGCGACTTTCCGGCAAGCGGCGCCCCGGACCCGAAAAGCCTGCTGGTGCCGCGCGGCGCCATCCTGGGGCGCGACCTGTCGCACATCCATGAGGACATCGACCTCAATGCCGAGGGGGATATCCAGGAATTCGTCGCACATTCCTGGTACGACTACCAGGGCGGCAAGAATACCGGCCTGCACCCCTACCGGGGCGAGACGCAGCTGAATTACTCCGGTCCCCAGCCGCCGTACGCGAATTTGGATACCACGGCCAGCTATTCCTGGCTCAAGTCGCCGCGCTGGAAGGGCCATGCCATGGAGGTGGGACCGCTGGCGCGCGTGCTCATGCTGTACGCCTCCGGCCACGAGCCCACCCGGGAGCTTGCGCAGAAAGCGCTCACTCAGCTCGAGCTGCCGCTGGATGCCCTGTTCTCGACCATGGGACGTACCGCCGCCCGCACCCTCGAGTGCAAGATCTTCGCGGATGCCATGCCGCAGTGGTATGAGGGGCTCATGGCGAACATCAAGGCCGGCGACGTGCGCACCTTCAACGAGACTCTCTGGGAGCCCTCGACCTGGCCGAGCCATGCGCAAGGGGTCGGCTTCATGGAAGCGCCGCGGGGCGCCCTCGGCCACTGGATCGTGATCGACGATGGCCGGATCACCAACTATCAGGCGGTGGTGCCGAGCACCTGGAATGCGGGGCCGCGCGATGCGGCCGGCATCGAGGGTCCCTACGAGGCGGCGCTCAAGGGGCAAAGCGTGCAGGATCCGAAGCAGCCCCTGGAGATTCTGCGCACGATCCACAGCTTCGATCCGTGCCTCGCCTGTGCGGTTCACGTGGTCGATCCGGATGGCGAGGAGCTGATTCGGGTTCGCGTACAATAATTCCGCCGCACTGGGCTAAAATCGCATCCGTGTTCGGATCGCCGCCCTCGGATGTGGATCTGCTCCTGCTGCATGCGCCGAGCGTCTACGACTTTCGCGAGAAGGCGATCCTCTACGGTCCGGTGAGCGACATGGTCCCCTCCTCGACCGTGTTCGAGATGTATCCGCTGGGATTTTTGACCATCGCGGCCTTTCTGCACGATCGCGGGCTCAAGGTACGGATCGTGAATCTGGCGCTGCGCATGATGAACAGCCGCCGCTTCGATGTGCGGCGCTTCCTCGCGCGCCAGAGACCGAAGGCCGTCGGGATCGACCTGCACTGGCTGCCGCACGCCCACGGGGCCCTGGAGGTGGCGCGCGTCGTGAAGGAGCTGCATCCGCGCGTGCCGGTCATCATGGGTGGACTCTCGTCGAGCTACTTTCACCGTGAATTGATCGGCTACCCCCAGGTGGACTTCGTGCTGCGCGGCGACAGCACCGAGCCCCCGCTGCATGAGCTGCTCCTGGCGCTGCAAAAAGGCGCGCCGGTCGACCGGATCTCGAATCTCACGTGGAAGGATGCCGCGGGAATTCACGTCAATCCCCTCGCCTATCTGCCGATGAGCCTGGACTATGTCGATCTGCGGCCCGATCTGATGGTGGAGATGGTGCTGCGCTACCGCGACTTGCAAAGCACCTTGCCTTTCAACGGCTGGTGGAGCAATCCGATCACGACGGTGTTCACGGTCAAGGGCTGCGCCTTCGAATGCGTCACCTGCGGCAGCTCGCACACGACCTGCACTCACCTCACCAAGCGTCAGAAGCCGGTGTATCGCAGTCCCGCGAGCCTCATCGCCAACGCGCAGGCGATCTCCCGCCTTTCGCAGGGTCCCATCGTGCTGGTCGGCGATCTGCTCATGGCCGGACCCGAGCACGCCGCCGAAGTTCTCGAGCGGCTCGCCGCAGCGAATCTGCCGAACGAGATCGTGTTCGAGTTCTTCGCCCTGCCGCCCTGCTCCTTCCTCGAGGACATCGACCGCTCGGTGCCGCACTGGAGCATGGAATTCAGTCCCGAGAGCCACGACCAGGCCGTTCGCGACGCTCAGGAAGGAGAGTCCGGCTATACCACGGACGATATGGAGGCGATGATCCGGCGCGCCGTACGGCTGCGCTGTACGCGCATCGATATCTTCTTCATGATCGGACTGCCCGCCCAGACCGCTCAATCGGTCCGCGGCACCGTGGAGTACTGCGGCCACCTATTTCAGCTGGGCGACAAGAAGCTTTCCTGCTTCATCTCCCCGCTGGGGCCGTTCATCGACCCCGGCAGCCGAGGATTCGAGGAGCCCGAGCGCTTCGGCTATCGCCTGTTCGCGCGCACCTTGGAGGAGCATCGCCGCCTGCTCGTCCAGCCCACCTGGGAGCACATTCTCAACTATGAGACCAAGTGGATGACGCGCCGCGAGCTGGTCGATGCCACGTACGATGCGGCCGAGCGATTGAACGAGCTCAAGATGCGCCATGGGCGGCTCTCGCGGCGCCGCGGGCGGCATGTGGCTCGTGCGATCGCCGAGGCGCGCGCCCTGCGCGTGCGGCTCGATGAGCAAATCGCGCAAGGCGCAGCGGCTGCGGCGGATGAGGCGCTGCTCGGCGAGATCTCGCGCTTCAGCATCTCGACCGTGTGCGACAAGCGGGAGCTGTTCTGGCCGAGGCGGCTGTTCAATTTCAGGGTCGGGGAGATCGCGCGTATCGCCGGCCGCTACGCCGCGCGCTGAGCCTTGCGGGACATGGAATTCGCGGCCCGGCCTCGAGCAGGCTCTCAGCTTCCCGGTGGAAGCATGTGCGCGACGCCCTTGTGACAGTCGATGCAGGTCATCCCGCTCTGCGCCAACGAGGAGTGCGCATCCGCGGCCATGGGGGGCTGCTTCGCGAACGCCATGGCGCTCGCCGTGTGGCAGCTGCGGCACTCGGCCGAATCGTTGGCCTTGAGCTCGGCCCAGATCTTCTGCGCCAGCGCCAGCCGCTGCGCTTCGTACTTGGCGGGCGTGCTCAGCTTGCCGGTGAGATGGCCCCACACCTCGGTGCTCGCCTGTAGGTGCCGTAGCAGGCCTGGGAAGAATGTGGGCGGAACGTGGCAGTTGCCGCAACTCGCCCGGATGCCGAATTCATTGGAGTAGTGCACGCTGCGAGTGAGTTCCTGAAACGGCTGGCGCATCTCGTGACAGGAGGTGCAGAACGCATCGGTTTCGGTCATCTTGAGGCCGCCGACGAATCCGCCGGCGACGGCGACGCCAACGATGAAGGCGATCACCCCTCCGAGCGGTATGCCGAGCAGGAACCAGCGCCGCGGCCGCTGCCACAGCCACGCTGCCATGCCCCGTTTCACCGGCTGCGGTGCATTCACTGCGGATCTGCCAATGCGCTCATGAGTCGACGAGATACTACGCGCCCAGTCCATCGCCCCTCTGTGCGGTTCCGAACAGATCGAAGACGCATCCGGTCCACCGCCCGGCTCCTGGCGCTGTCTCGATGAGTGAGCCTCGCTAGACTTCCAGGTTGGCAATGGGTACGGTATTCGCATAGGATCTGGTCGCCATGAAGCTCGCCAAGTACACGAAATTCCGCGAGGAGAAATTCGGCGGCGTGCTGTTCGAGACGCGGTCGGAACGGGTGTATTCGCTGAATCCCACCGCAGCGGCGGTGGTGCGCGAGATCGCTCCGGGGATCGACGAAGGCCAGATCGTCGCGAGGCTGAAATCCCGATACCACGATGCCGACGGCGCGATCGAGCGCGAGGCGCTGGCATTCCTCGGGGAGATGCGACTGAAGGGCCTGCTGGAGGATTGATCCCGTGACCCGCGCCGCCACCGATCCCGCGGCGGCCCCCCAGGGGAGCCCGCCCGTGGAGACCGGATCCGCCGACTTGCGCGCTCCGCTGTACGTCGCGTGGCAGATTACCAACGAATGCAATCTGGCGTGCCTGCATTGCATCGAGGAGAGCGGGCCGGGCAAGGCGTTTCGCGACGAATTGAGCGAGCGCGAGGTGTTTGCGGTCCTGGAGCAGCTCATGCAGAGCGAGGTTCCCTACCTGTCGTTCTCCGGGGGCGAGCCCATGGTGCACGGCCGATTCTTCGAGATGGTCGAGTATGTCTGCGCGCGGGGCGGGCAGCTCAAGATCGAGACCAACGGCCACTTCTTGAGCGCCGAGCACTGTGTGCGGCTCGCCCGACTCGGGGTCAAGGCGGTGCAGGTGAGCCTCGACGGCGCATCACGCGAGACATTCAACCGCATGCGGGTGCGTGGTGATTTCGACTGGGCGCTGGCCGGCATTCGCAGGCTCCGCGAGGCGGGTGTGCCGGTCGAAATCAACTACTCCCCGACACGGTTCAACGTCCATGAGATCGGGGCCGCCGTCGACCTCGCCTACCAGCTGGGCGCGTACAGCTTCTATAGCGGTCGTACCATGTACACCGGAAATGCCGTGAAGACCTGGCGCCTGCTGGGTGCCTCGGAGGAGCAATATGCGACGTTCTTCGCGACCTTGCATGCGAAGACGGAAGAATATCGCGGCCGAATGCGGGTGTACTTTCACGAGCTGGGGCTGCTCGAGGAATTGCGCTATCGATTGCAGCATCCGGCGGCCCTGCTCATCGTGCTCCCCAATGGGCTCGTCAAGCTCATCAATGCGCTGCCGTTCGTATGCGGGGATTTCCGGCGACAGTCCTTGAGTGAGATCTGGGCTAACTTCCGGCGCGGCTGGCAGGACCCGCGGGTGAGCCGGTTCATCGAGGAGCTCGCCGCCGATTCGCGCAAGACAGCCGCCCTGCACCAATGGGTGCACCTGTGAGCTTCGTGGCGCAGCAGCCTGCCGCCGGAAAACCGACGACGATTCGACGATTGCTGCAGGTATTCACCCTGGTTCGCTACCGCTTCTTCCTGTTCGCGGGGTTGTTGCCCTACCTGCTCGGCGCCGCCTGGGCTTTCGGCATGGCGGGCGTGTTCGATGCAGCGGCATTCTGGAGCGGTCTCGGCGGGGTCGCATTCGCGGTGCTTGGGGTCGAGGCGTTCAACGAGTTCTTCGACTCGCGCATGGGCACCGAGCGCGTCTTCAACCCCGTGGATCAGCCGCCCGTTTCGGACGCCGTACTGTGGCTTGGGGTTGCGGCATTCGCCGCGGCGCTCGGGGTGGGCGGCTACCTCACCCTGCATGAGGGGTGGCCGGTACTGGCGTTCGCCGCGCTCGGCGGGGCGGCCGCCATCTTCTACGAGGCACCGCCGATTCGCTGGTCGTACCGCGGACTCGGCGAGACCGTCATCGCACTGTCCTATGGGCCGGCGATGGTGCTCGGCAGTCTCTATCTGCAGACGCGCTCCCTTTCACCGGCTGCATTCTGGGCGTCGCTGGTGCCCGGCCTCATGATCATGTCGCTCGCCGTCGCCAATGCCATTCCCGATTTTCATCAGGATCTTCTCGTGGGCAAGCGCAACCTGGTCGTGCGCCTTGGCCGCCAGCGGGCGGTGTGGCTCTACCTTGCGCTGGCCGCCGCGGGACTTGTGGCGGCGGCCGTCGGGACCGCTGTGGGGGAATTCCCCAGCCCCTGCTGGGCGGCGCTCCTCGGGCTGCCGCTGCTGCTCCAGAGCACGCGCCGGGCGCTCGGCACCTACGAGTCCGCGCGGCGTTTCTCGCCCGCCATTGCAAGTATCCTCGCTTGCTACGTGCTCGCCGTAACGCTGTTCAGCGCCGGTCTCTTGCTTCACGGCTGGCGCTGATGCCGGCTGCCAACCGCATCGACAGCCTCAAGGCACCGCTCCTCGTTTCATGGCAGCTCACGCGCGACTGCGACCTGTGTTGCCTGCATTGCTGTACGGAATCTGCGCCGGGCAAGCGCCTCGCCGACGAGCTGGACGCCGCCGAGGCGCTCGGCCTGGCCGGGCAGCTGATCCGCTGCGAGGTTCCGTATGTGATGCTCTGTGGAGGCGAGCCCCTGCTCGTGGCGCATTTCTTCTCCATTGCCGAGACGCTGGGCAGGGCGGGTGTGCAACTGAAGATCGAGACCAACGGTCAGCTGCTCGATACCGCAGCGGCCGAGCGTCTGGCGCAACTGCCGGTGCGCTCCATTCAGATCAGCCTCGATGGCGCCACGCAGGGCGTGTACGGCCGTCAGCGCCCCGGCGGCTCGCTGGCCAAAGCCCATGCCGCTTGCCGCGCCGTGCGCAGCGCCGGACTGCCGCTCGAGGTCACTTTCGCCCCCACGCAGCTCAACATTCACGAGGCCGAAGCGGTCATCGAGCAGGCCTCGGCCCTCGGAGCTTTTCGCTTCAACACCGGAAAGCTCATGCGCGTAGGCACGGCCGCGCGCTTGTGGGAGCGGTTGGAGCCGAGTGCGTCGCAGTATGAGGATTTTCGTCGGCTGCTCGAGCGCCGCTGCGAGCGGGAGCGCGGCTCGATGGAGATTTGCAGCAATCCATTCACGCTCGCAGAGGGCCTGCGGCGCAGTGTCGAGGACCCCCCGGCGACGCTGCTGGTGCTGCCCAACGGATGGGTGAAGATCGCAGCGGTGTTGCCCTACATTTGCGGCGATCTGCGGCGTGACGATCTGGAGCACTGCTGGGATGCCTACCGTCGGTCCTGGCAGGATGCTATGATTCTTGGCGGTTTGAGCGAGGCGATTGCGGCTGAAACATCACATCCCAGAGCGAACGAATGGCAGTCAGCTCTGGCGGCACGATAAATGCCTGAACGGAGACGGCGATGGACCAAGACACGGTGAGCACTCGAGAAAATGAACCCCCGAGTCAGGAAGAGCCCGCGCGCGATCTGGACAAAAGGCCTGACTGGTCCACACCGCGGATGGAAGACGTCTCCGAGCAGGTGACTGCGCAGCCTTATATCCGCTTCACCTGACGACGCTCCCGATTGCTCGGGACGCAGGTCGCGGAATACCGCGCGCCGCTGCTGATTGCGTGGCAACTGACCAATCGCTGTGCGGCGGCGTGCGTGGCCTGCTGCGAGGAGTCCGGCCCCGATCTGGGCTGGGCTGATGAGCTCACCCCCGCGGAGGCCCGGCAACTCGCACAGCGCATCATCGATGCGCGCATTCCCTACGTCGCATTCGGGGGTGGAGAGCCGCTCGGCGTGGGGCATTGCTGGGAGCTTTTCGAGTGTCTTGCCGCGGCGGGCATCGGACTGAAGCTCGAGACGGATGGACGGCACATAGACGCCGATGCGGCTGATCGGCTGGCCTCCCTGCCGGCGCAATGCATCCAGATCTCGGTTGACGGCGCGTGCGCCGCGACCCACGAGCGTGCCCGGCCCGGATCGAGCTTTGCGGCCGCGGTCCGTGCGATCGAGCGGCTGGTGGCTCGCGATTGCGCGCCGCAGCTGGTCTTCACACCGACGCGGCACAACTTGCAAGAGATCGTCGCGACTTATGACATGGCGGAGCGGCTCGGCTGTGCAGCTTTTGTCACGGGTCCCCTCATGCGGTTGGGCCGCGCCGCGGCGGCCTGGCGCAGCCTCGCGTGCAGCGCCGAGGACTGGGCGCAGAGCACCCGGGCGCTCGAGGAACGCGCACGCGCGGGCGAGGCGCGAATGAGCCTGTCGATCTATCCGTGGGACATTCTGGTCGAGATGGAGCGGCGCCTTGCAACTCCGCAGGCCATGCTGCTGATCGTGCCGAACGGCATGGTAAAGCTCATGAACGCCCTGCCCTTCGTTGCGGCGAATCTGCGCCGCGACGGCCTTGCCGAGGCCTGGCAAGCCTATAGCCGCGCCTGGGCATCGCGCGAGGTCTGCGAATTCGTGCTCGCTTGCAGGTCGAACCCGGACCTGTTGCGCCACGCGAACGAGACCTGGCCGCTGACGATCCCGGGCCTCGTGGATGGCATCGGGGCCAACCTGACCTCATGATTCCTCGAGGGAGGTGCGCGCTGCGCTCGGTCCGGCCGGCGGCGGGGCCGGGCTTCGATCTCGGCTATTTCGAATCGTTGGCCGCGATGTACGCTGCAACGTTGGCGATGTCGTCGGCGCTCAAGGTGAGCTTCTTCGGGTGCGGTATCTTCCCGGCCACGATGCCCTTGATGTCCGTCTCGAGCTGAGACTCCGATTTACCGGCGTACGGCGGCCTGTTGACCTTGTGACAGGCGGCGCAGATCCCCTCGAATGTCTTCTGCCCTGCCCCGCTGTCCGCGGCGGGAGCCGCCGGCGAAAGTGCCAGCCAGCCGAGAAAGGATAAGGCCGATGTGGCCAGGGCTGTCGTTCTCTTCATGGCGCGCTCCGCGGATCGAGGCATGGACGTGACGAGCAAGATCGCAGATGGAGCCACCGCCCGCACACCCATGTCTGTGCGGAACCGCACACAGCGCGCACTCGCCTGCCTGATGTGTGTGCGACTTCGACGTCTCCATCGAGCTCTATGGCTTGACCACCAAGACATCGCAGTGCAGGCTATCGAGCGCATACTCGGCGGTGTTGCCGATGAAAATGCGCTTCAACCCCGTGCGCGACACCGCGCCCATGACGACCAGGCCGGCGCGCAGCGAGCGCGCCAGCGCCGGGATATCGGTCGCGGGCTCACCGCAAACCAGGTGCGCCCTGCTTCTGCCGATGCCATGGCGGCGCAAGGACTCGAGGAACCGTTGCCGGATCGCGGCCTTGTGCGCTTTTTCCTGCGACGGATCGAGGACATATACTGCCGCGCCCGCGGGCACCGCCACGATATCCCGCGGATAGGGACGGTAGACGTGCGCAGCATGCACGGACCCGTGCATCAGCGCGGCAACCGTCTGCGCCACATCCACGATCTTGTCGTCGAGCTTGCTCGGCTTGTCATTGGCATGAAACGGATCGAGCGCCGCGAGGATGCGAGGACTGCGCCACGCGGCCCGGCCTTTGACGATCAGCAGCGGAACCGGGCAGTGGCGGATCAGCTCGAAATCCGTCTGGGTGAGCAGCAAGCGGGCAAAGACTCGATGCTTGCGGGCCTCGATGACCACCAGGTCCGCCTTGATATTGCGCGCGTGGCGCAGAATGGCCTCATGCGCGGGATAGCCGGTCTGCACGGTCGTCTCGACGATGATCTCTTCGCGCCGTAGACGGTTCGCCATGCGCTCGAGCGCGCGGCGGTTTTGCTCCGCCTCGAAACGGATGAAGTGCTCCGCCTGAGCATGCGCAGTCCCCTCGGACATGGCCGAGGGAATGGCATTGAGCAGATCGATGCGCGCATCCGTCGCGTGCGCCAGTGCGCCCGCCCGCCGCACGGCCATGCTCATGCCGGCCGCGGGATCGGCGATGGCAACGAGAATCCGCTCGAATTTACGGCTCGGCACGAGCTGCGGCGTGTTCACTGCGGCCAGATCCTAGCGCTTCGATGCCGGGCCTCTCTGTGCGGTTCCGAACAGATCTCGGGCACACCGCGCGTTAGCCTGCCCACCGCCCTCGGGGATCGCAGCGGGCTTGCGATCGGTGCGCGCGCCCGCCGTGCCGGGTCGGAATGCGCGGCGCTCGGGGAATGAAGGGGACTCGATCGAATGACAGGGAGAACGGGAATGGCATGCGGTAATCAGTCCCTCGAGTCGCGTCCGTCGCGTGCCTGCGCAGCAGCTCTTGCCTTGCTGCTTCTGGGCGCACTGCTCGCAGCTTGCAGCGGCAGCACCGGGCCGGCAGGTCCGGCGGGTGCAACGGGCGCGACCGGTCCCGCCGGTGCGCAGGGACCGGGCGCAGGCGTCGCCGCGCTCGACGTCACCACGGCCACCGCCATCACCGGAACCATCACCGGCGTCGCCATCAACGGCGGCCCTCCGGTCGTTCAGTTCAAGCTCGCGGACGAGAATGGCGTGCCGCTGAAGGGATTGCCGGCAGCCGACCTCGGGTGGGGTTTCGCGCAGCTCGTGCCGGGTCAGAATGGCGAGTCGAGCCAGTGGAACTCCTATATCTACACGACCGTGACGCCGTCTGGATGCCCGGACGGCGTGGCCGCCTGCGACACGGCGCCCAAGACCCAGGCGACGGTGGAGAGCGCCACCAGCGGCGCACTGGTCGACAATGGCGATGGCACTTATCAGTACACGTTCAAGACCGACATCACGAATGTACCGAACGTGACCTATACCGCCACCTTGACTCATCGCGTCGCCTTCGAGATCCGCGGGCTGGCGCAGGCGAACAACGCCGCCTACACCTTCCAGCCCTCCTCCGGCGACACCACCGGCATCTTCGAGGACGAGATCGTCGAAACCTCGACCTGCGACAACTGCCACACCATGCTGAGCGCGCATGGCGGCGCGCGCGTGGAAGTGCAGTACTGCGTGATGTGCCACAACCCCGGCACCACCGACCCCTACAGCGGCAATTCGCTCGACATGAAGGTGATGATCCACAAGATCCATACCGGCAACACGCTGCCCAGCATCCAGACAGCGAGCACTCCCAACACCACGCCCACCTTGGGGATCGGCTACTGGATCATCGGCTACATGCAGTCGCTGAATAATTTCAACACCGTGCTCTATCCGCAGGACACGCGCAACTGCACCACCTGCCATGCGCAAAATCTTCCGGCGGCGACGCAGGCGGCCGAGTACTCCAGCGTGCCCTCCGCCGAGGCCTGCGGCGCCTGCCACGACAACGTGAACTTCGCCACCGGCGAGAATCACAGCGCCGCGAACATCGTGGCCAATGACACGCAGTGCAGCACCTGCCACGGCCCCACCTCGACCATCGACAACGGCACGCTGCAGGTCATCGCCGCGCACGCCATTCCCGCGGATGTCGCGGCGGCGAATTTCAAGTTCATCGTCAATAGCGTCACCTTCCAGACGACCGCCGGGAACATCTATCCGGTGGTCAATTTCTCCGTGGTCAATCCGACCAGCAGCAATGCGCCCTACAACATCCTCGCGGCCGCAGCCTTTGCCGGTACCGATCCGAGCACCGGCAAGCTGGTCTGCGCCGAGGGGACGGCTCGCCTCGCCATCGACATCGCCTGGGACACGAGCGACTACACCAACTGGGGGAGCGGCGCCACCGCCGCGCGATGGGGGCAGCCCATTTCCCTGAACCCGCTCTCCGGCTGCGGCACGGCCACGCCCGCGCCCGGCCTCACCGGTCCCGATTCGACCGGCGCCTTCACGATGGTCTCTCCCACGCCGTTGCCGACCCCGCCCGCCGCCAACTGTCCGCCGGCGAGCAGCACGGCATGTCCGGCGATCGCCAACGTCGGGGTGGTCATCGAAGGACATCCGGGCGTCGTGCTGACCACAGGCGCTGCGGCGACGGAGATTCCGGTGACGAGCGCCATCGGCTACGGCAATGTCGCCGGCGGCGCGCCGGTCGCGCGGCGCACGGTCGTGACCACCGCACAGTGCGATGTCTGCCACAACTTGCTCTCGCTCCACGGCACCAATCGCAACAACAACGTTGAGGTCTGCGTGGCCTGCCACAATCCGGCCTCCACGGACGTGAGCGAGCGGCAGACGCTGACCGCCACGACGCCGGGCATCGACGGCCTATGGGAGCAGTCGATCGACTTCAAGTACATGATCCACTCGATCCACGACGGCAGCGCGCGCGCCGCCGCGGGCTCACCCTTCGTGATCTACGGCTTTGGCGGCTCGATCAACAACTTCACCGACGTCGTCTATCCCGGCCAGATCAATCGCTGCGACGCCTGCCATCAGGGCACGAGCTTCTATCCCGTGAACGACAGCGCCGTGCAGGCCACGACATTCTCGACCGGACTGTCCACGCAAGTACCGAACCCAACCACGCCGGGCAATCCGATCTCGACCTCCGCCAACATGACGGTCTGCTCCGCATGCCACAGCGACGCGCTCACCCAGACCCACATGGAGCAAAACGGCGGATCGACCACGCTCATGAAGGACGCCGAGGGCCGAACGATTCTGACCTCGAATCCGGCGAGCACGGAAACCTGCGCCATATGCCACGGTCCGGGCGGGGTTGCCGACGTCGCCACCGTGCACGACGTGCCCGCCACCACCGCGAGCAATTGAGTGAGGGGTGTGCGGCGCAACCGCATCATCGTTGCGCTGACCGTGATGGCGGCGGGTGTGATGCCGGCGCTCGCCGCGGATCAGGCGGGAGCAAGCGGGCCGGCCGCGCCGGCCGCACTCGCCGGCGCCTACAGCGCCCACGGCGCCGACACCTGTCTCGGGTGTCATGGAGGCGATCCACATGTCATGAGCATCTTCCGCACCGCCCACGCGCGTCCCGATGATCCACGTGGACCTTTCGGGCACGGCGGGCTGCAATGCGAGGCCTGCCACGGACCCGGCGGTGCGCATGTCGATGGCATGGGCGATGTCGCCAAGATCATCGTGTTCGGCGCGAAATCGCACACCTCGGTGCAGCGCCAGAACGCCCAGTGCCTCGGCTGCCACCAGTCGAACGCCGCGCACGATTGGGCCACGAGCGCGCACGCCGCGAGCGATGTCGCGTGCGCGAGCTGTCATCAGCTGCACGCGGCAAAGGATCCCGTGCAGAGCGCCGCGAGTCAGGTCGAGGTGTGCACCGGCTGCCATCAAGCGCAGCGCGCGGACGTGAACAAGCTCTCGCATCATCCGCTGCCCGAGGGCAAGATGGCCTGCACGGATTGTCATTCGCCGCACGGCTCGACCGCGCCGGCGCAGCTCGTGAAGAACACGGTGAACGAGACCTGCACCAGCTGTCATGCGGAGTTTCGCGGTCCGTTCCTCTGGGAACACCAGCCGGTCGCCGAGGACTGCGCCAACTGTCACGATCCCCATGGCTCGGCGCAGCCGGCGCTGCTCAAGCTGCGACCGCCCTTCCTCTGCCAGACCTGTCACGAGGGCGCGGGCCATCCGTCCATCGCCAACACGCCGCAAGGACTGCCGGGCGGCGGCGCTCCGAGCGCCTTTCTGCTGGCGGGCGGCTGCATCAATTGCCACTCGCAGATTCATGGCTCGAATCATCCGTCGGGCCGCGACTTCATGCGCTAGGTGAACTCATGACGCTCTTTCGGTTCCATCGCGCTTGGCCGGCAGTCGGGATCGCGGCCGCATTGGCCGCGGCGAGCGCATCGGCCGATCCGCCGAGCACATCGGCGCCGGGCGCATCCGCGGATCCGCCGAGCGTCGACACCAGCGATTGGAAGTGCACGCAATGTCCCTTCCCACAGGGCTATACCGCCGAGGTGCAGGCGGGCGCGCTCGGCGCGAGCGGAGCGAATGCGGCCTTCGGGCGCTACACGGGCATCGATCATGGGGGCGCCTATGCCGATGCCTCAGCCTCGGGAGAGTACCGCGATGACGGCTCGTACGCCGACTACGATCTCGAGCGGCTGGGTCTGGCTTCGCGCGATGGTTATGTCGAGGGCGGTCGCGAGGGGCGCTACGACCTGCGCTTGAGCTACGATGGCCAGCCGAACGATCTCTACGACACGGGCGCAACCCCCTTCAAGGCGTCCGGTTCGAGCTTGGGGCTCCCGGGGGACTGGGTGCGGGCGGGCGGCACCGGCGGCATGAGCGCCCTCGGCGCGAGTCTCAGCCCCGTCGCGATCGAGTCGGACCGCCGCACCGTCGCATTGCTCGCCCGCTACTTCGCCACTCCCAGCTGGACGGTGTTCGGCGAATTGCGCCGTCAGGAGCACGACGGCACCGGCCTCACCAGCGGCAGCTTCCTCACAGAGGCCGTGCAGCTGGCCGCGCCCTTCGACTACGTCACCAATTCCCTGGAGGCGGGCGCCGCGTGGTCCGGCCGCAAGGCGAGCCTGCGCGTGAGCTATAGCGGATCATGGTTCGATGACCAATATGATTCGATCAGCTTCGCGAACCCCTACCTGCCGATCGTGCCGGGCTCCACGCAGGGACAGCTCGCGACACCGCCCGGCAACACGCTGCAGCAGTTCACTGCCGCGGGCAATGTGCAGCTGCCGTGGTACACGAGCCTGACCTACACCGCTTCGTTCGGGACGCTCAAGCAAAATGCGGCCTTCCTGCCGGTGAGCACCCTGGTCGGCGCCGGGGTTCCGGCCCCGGGCTCGCTCGATGGCGACGTGCATTTGTCTCACTATGCGCTGGGATTGGGCTCGCGGCCTCTGCCGAAGCTCAGCGTGCGCGGCAACGCGACCTACGACGGACACGACGACAAGACGCCGCCTCTGGCCATTGCGTATGTGGTCACGGACACATTCCCCGGCGGCACGGCGCTGACGCCGCGCTACAGCGAGGATCGCGTGCGCCTCGATGGCGGCGCGGACTATGCGCTGCTGCGCTGGCTGAAACTCGGGGTCGGCGGCAAGCTCGACGACATTCACTACGGTCCCGGACAAGTGGTTACCTGGACCCAGAATGCGCAGAGCTGGGGACGCGCCGTCATTGCTCCCATCGCCTCGCTGAGCTTCACCCTCAAGGGGGGAGACGGTCTGCGCAAGACCTCGTCCTTCGACAGCGCCGCCCTGCCGCCCGAGGAGAACCCGCTGATTCGCGAATATGACTATGCACCGCGGGATCGGCTGTTCTACTCGTTCACCGCGGCCTGGAGCGCGACCTCGACTCTCACGTGGTCGGCCGAAGGCTTCATCGCTCGGGATGACTATCGATCCTCGCCGCTCGGCCTGCAGAGCGTGCACGAGGAGCGCGGCTCGACGAGTCTCACCTGGACGCCGCGCGATACGCTGAGCGCCTATATCGACGGCGGGTACGAGCGGCTGTTCAATCTGCAGAGCGGCTTCACCGGCGTCGATACGGCGCCCTGGCTCGCGGCGGACACCGAGCGCTTTTGGAATCTCGGGATTGGCGGCCGATGGGTTCCCCAGGAGCGCTGGACATTGTCGTTGGACTATCTGCTGTCTCCTTCCTATGACAACACGGACACCACATCGGGGGGCCTGCAGCAGGCGTTTCCCCAGAACTGGACCAAGCTCGACTCCACCCGGTTCGACCTCGGCTACCGATGGACATCCGCCATGCACATCCACTTTCGCTATGTTCGCGAGACCTACAGCTCCAACGACTGGGCGCTCGATGATGTGACGCCGGCGACCGTGCCGAACCTGCTCGCGCTGGGGATTCAGCCCTGGCGGGACAACGTCAATCTATTTGCGGTCACCGTGCGCTATCAGTTCGGGCGCCCGGGCGCGCCGCATCCCGGGCCCTGAGCCCGGTACATCCCATGCGCACGCGCTTCGAAGGCGGTGATGAGCTCGTCCATCGCGGCAGGCAAAGCCTCATTCACGATTCGCTGCAGCAGTCTCGACCTCAGCTCCACCTGGGCGGTGACGCTCACGCGGCAACCGGCCGGCGCCACTGGCACGATCAGCCAATTCAGACTGAACAGGCGAAATGGCGCTTGCGCCGAGGTGACCTCGATCCGCTCCGGACGATGCAGGACGGCCTTGGAGGTGAACTGCAGGCGAAAGGGTCCGAGGCCGATTACCTGCTCCACATGGCAGCCGTCGGACTCGCGGCTCAGAATCCGCGCCGATACCCATCCGCTCAGGAACTTCGGATAGCTCTCGATGTCGGCGGCGAGATCGAAGGCCTGCTCGCAGCTGAAGGGGAGCGTCGCGCTGGTTTTGTTGATCGCGAGCATCACTCCCGGGCGCGCCGCTCCAGCACGGCAAGCGCCGGCAAGCTCTTGCCTTCGAGGAATTCCAGGAACGCCCCGCCGCCGGTGGATACGTACGAAATGCGATCGGCCACGCCGTATTGCTCGATTGCTGCCGCGGTCTCCCCGCCGCCCACCAGCGAATAAGCACCGCTTTGTGCAACGGCCTGCGCAATCGCTCGTGTTCCCGCGCCGAAGGGCTCGATCTCGAACATGCCCACCGGACCGTTCCAGATGATGGTCTTCGCGCAAGCGAGGATCCGGCCGAAGTGCGCCGCCGTCGCGGGACCGATATCGAGGATCAGGTCGTCCGGCTCCACCTGGCTCAGCCAGACCCCTCGTGCCTGCGCCGCCGCGTTCGCTTCCTTGGCGACGGTCACGTCCATCGGCAAGGCGATATCCGCGCCCCGCCCGTGGGCCCGTGCGATCAGGTCCCGGGCGCTGCCCAGCATCTCTCTCTCGCAGGATGACTTGCCGATCCTTGCGCCCACGGCGGCCAGAAAAGTGTTGGCGAGGCCGCCGCCGACGATGAGCCGGTCGACCTTGTCGAGGAGCGACTGGAGTATGCCGAGCTTGGTCGATGTCTTCGCGCCGCCGACGATGGCGACCAGCGGGCGCGCAGGCGCGCTGAGCGCTCGCTCGAGCGCGTCGACCTCGGCGAGCAGCAAGGGGCCGGCGCATGCCGCCGGCGCGAATCGCGCAACTCCTTCGGTGCTGGCTTGCGCTCGATGCGCCGTTGCGAAGGCGTCCATGACGAACACGTCGCACAGCGCCGCCATTTTGCGCGCCAGCGTCTCCTCATTCGCGCCCTCGCCCCGGTTGAAGCGCACATTCTCGCAGAGCACCGCCGACCCGGGGTCGCAGGCGACGCCGTCGAGCCAGCTGCCGCACAGGGGAACGGGCCTACCGAGCAGCTCACCGAGCTTCGCCGCCACGGGCGACAAGGAGAAGGCGGGATCGAAACGACCCTCCTGAGGGCGTCCCAGATGAGAAAGCAGGATGACGCGGGCGCCTTGCTCGAGCGCCAGGCGCAGGGTCGGCAGCGCCGCCCGCAGGCGCATGTCGCTGCTCACCGTGCCTCGTTGAATCGGAACGTTGAAATCCTCGCGGATCAGCACACGCTTGCCGGACAGGTCCAGATCGGCCATTCGCAGCAGTTTCATCGGCGCTCCCGGGCCCGTGCCAGGCCCCCGCCCGGCAACGGCGGTGTTGTGGATCCCGGGCTCATCGACGGTTGTGCAGCTCGTTCAGCTGGCCCTTGGTCATGACCTCGAGCAGGGCGCTGGCATCGGCGATGACGGCCTTGAGCAGATCGTTGAGCGTGACGATGCCGACGATTTCCCCCTCGCCTGCCACGACCGGCACGCGCCGCACGCCGTGTGCCCGCATGCGCTCGATGACCGCGGCCGTGTCCTCGGACTCGCGCGCGACGACCACCGGCTTGCGCATCAGGGTTGCCACCGTGGTCTTGGCCGGATCGAGCCCGTTGCCGAGCACCTCCACCACCAGATCCCGGTCCGTGACCACACCGAGCGGCACGCCCTCGTTGTGCGGATCATCCACGACCACCACATCGCCGACGTGCCGGGTGCGCATCAGGCTCGCCGCCTGCAAGGCGCTCGTCTGCGGCCCGCAGACGACCACATTTCCCATGCTGATCTCTTTGATTAACATCGTGAGCACCTCCAGATTCGAAATTACAATGCCAGCATGCCGGCAAGCTTCAGCAAGCCCAAATCGGCGGGGCGCGTCCTGCCGGCGACCTCCGCCAGCGGCGTGCTGGCAGGCTTGCCGTCCCGCCATCCGATCAATGTTCCGTGGCGCCCGGCGAGCGCCGAATCGACGGCGGCGGCGCCGAGCAATGTGCCGAGCATCCGATCGAACGCCCCCGGAGCGCCTCCCCGCTGGATATGTCCGAGTCTCGTCACGCGCAGCTCGAAGCCCAGACGCTCATGGTGCGCATCGAAGTAGCTCATGAGCGCATCCGCGTCATACCTGGCGCCCTCGGAGATCACGCCGATGGCGTGGCTCTTCCCCCGATCGTAGGCCGCGGACAATTCCTGGGCAATCTGCTCGGGCGCCAGATTCTGCTCGGGCAGCGCGATCACTTCGGCGCCGCCCGCGATGCCGGCCATCAATGCAAGGTGGCCGCAATGCCGCCCCATGACCTCCACCAGAAATGCCCTCCTCATGGCCGATGCCGTCACCCGCAGCCGGTCCATCGCCTCGAGGGCGACATCGACGGCGGTGGTCGCACCGATGCTGACGTCCGTGCCGCACAGGTCGTTGTCGATGGTCGATGCGACGCCGATCACCGGCGCACCTTGCGCATGGAGCGCATGGGCGCCGCTCTGTGATCCGTTGCCGCCGATCACGATGAGCGCGCTGATCTCGTGCCTGCGCAGAGATCGCAGGGCGCCCTCGCGGCTCGCCTTCATCGGCTCGTAGCGCGAGGTGCCGAGCTTGGTGCCGCCCAGCTGGATGATCCCGCCCACATCGCGCCTGCCCATGGGAAAGAGCTCCCCCTGCACGAGTCCTTTGTAGCCGTTGCGCACCCCGACGACCTCGAATCCCTGCGAGACGCCGCAGCGGACCACCGCGCGGATCGCCGCGTTCATCCCGGGCGCATCGCCGCCGCTGGTCAACAATGCGAGCCTCACCCTCGCTCCTCGCCCGCGATCGCGACCTGCCTCACGTCCGCGCCTTCTCCTTCGCGGCGACGAACTGGGTCGTCGCGACGAAGCTGTCCGGATTGAGGGAGATGGAATCGATGCCGCACTCCACCAGAAAGGCGGCGAAGTCCGGGTAGTTGCTCGGCGCCTGACCGCAAATGCCCACCTTCGTCCCGCTGCGGTGCGCACGCTCGATGACGTCGGCAATCATCCGCTTGACGGCGGCGTCGCGCTCATCGAACAGGCCCGCAAGCTCCGCGGAGTCCCGATCCACACCGAGTATCAGCTGCGTCAGGTCATTGCTGCCGATGGAGAATCCATCGAAACGCGCCGCAAATTCCTCCGCCAGAATGACGTTCGAGGGTATCTCGCACATCACGTACACCTGCAGGCCGTCCTTCCCGCGCCGCAGGCCATGCTCGCCCATCACCGCGAGCACCTGATCCGCCTCGCGCGGCGTGCGGCAGAAGGGCACCATCACGATCAGGTTGGCGAACCCGAGCTCCTCGCGCGCCTTGCGGATCGCCTGGCATTCGAGGGCGAATCCGTCCTGGTAGTGCGCGCTGTAATAGCGTGAGGCGCCGCGCAGCCCAAGCATGGGATTCTCCTCCGACAGCTCGAACTGGGCGCCGCCGATCAGATGCGCATACTCGTTGCTCTTGAAGTCGCTCAATCGCACGATGACGGGATTGGGGAAATGTGGCGCAGCAATCTTCGCGATGCCGCGCGCCAGAGTATCGACGAAGAAGGCGCTCTTGGTGGGAAATCCACGGGTCAACGCCTCGATCTGCGCGCGCGCCTGTGCATCCTTCAGCCCCTCGAAATGCACGAGCGCCATCGGATGGACACGGATGATGTTGTTGATGATGAACTCCATTCGCGCCAGTCCGATTCCCTTGGCCGGCAATCGCCACCACCGAAATGCCGCCGCCGGGCTGGCGATGTTCACCATCATGGCGGTGCGTGTCTGCGGCACCTCGGCAAGATTGATGTCGGTCGACTTGAATTCCAGAATCCCGTCATAGACGGCGCCGGTTTCCCCCTCGGCGCAGCACAGCGTGATGGGCTGCGAGTCGGCGATCAGCTCGGTGCCGCGCAGCGTGCCCACGATCGCCGGCACGCCGAGCTCGCGGCTGACGATGGCCGCATGGCTCGTGTTGCCGCCAAAATTGGTGATCAGTCCCGCCGCCTTTTTCATGATCGGCACCCAGTCGGGGTCGGTGGATTCGGTGACCAGAATGGAGCCGTCGCGGAACTGATCGATCTCCCGGGCACTATGCAGAACGCACGCCGGCCCCGTGGCGATCGATTCACCGATGGCGGCTCCCGTGACGATGCGCTTGCCCTTCCTGACGAGACTGTACGATCTCATCGAGGTCGAGGAGCGGCCCGACTGCACCGTCTCGGGGCGGGCCTGAACCAGAAAGATCTCGCCCGTATCGCCGTCCTTCGCCCACTCGATGTCCATCGGTCTGCCGTAGTGCTTCTCGACCGCCACTCCCCAGCGGGCGAGCTGCAGGATCTCCTCTTCCCGCAGCACCAGCGCTTCGCGTTCCGCGAGCGTGGTTTCGATGTTTTGCGTTCCGGCCCCGCTCCCCGCGCCATACACCAGCTTCTTTTCCTTGTCGCCGCGGAAGATCTCGATGATCGGCCGATACCTCGGCTCCTGCAGCAACGGCTTGAACACCACGTACTTGTCGGGTGTCACCGTGCCTTGCACGACGTTTTCGCCGAGACCCCATGCGGCGCTCACGACCACCACGCCCGGAAAGCCCGTCTCCGTATCGAGCGTGAACGCGACGCCCGCCCCGGCACGATCGGCGCGGACCATCCTCTGGATGCCGATGGACAGCGCGACCTGCAGGTGATCGAATCCGTTGGTCTCTCGATAGACGATCGCGCGATCGGTGAACAGAGAGGCGTAGCACTTGCGGCAGGCGAGTAGCAGATCGGACTCCCCGCGCACGTTCAGAAATGTTTCCTGTTGTCCGGCAAAGCTGGCCTGCGGCAGATCCTCCGCGGTCGCACTGCTGCGCACGGCGACGGCGAGCTCGGTAGCGCCGCAGCGCGTCGCGAGGGTCCGGTGGGCGGCCAAAATCGACCCGGCGATCTCCGCAGGAAACTCGGCATCGACGATCAGCTTGCGAATCGCGGCGCCCGTTTGCGCGAGCGATTGACGGCCGCCGTGGTAGGCAGCGAGCTCGTCGCGAAGCTTCTCCTCGATCCGGTTCGCTTGCAGGTACGAGCGATATGTGCCGGCCGTCGTCGCAAACCCCGGGGGCACGCGGATTCCGGCACCGGCCAGCGAGCAGGTCATGTTGGCCAGGCTGGCGTTCTTGCCACCGACCCGGCTCACGTCGATGCATCGCGGATCATCCAACCACAGAACGATTTCGTCCGAGGCGGCGCTGGCACGCCCCTGCGCCAGGGATCCGCGCACGGATTTCGCATCGATTGCCATGATCTCTCCTTGCCCCGGCCCAAGGGCGCAGCGTTTGCCTGCTCGCATCGAGGTGAGTCTAGGGTGCTGGATCGGCGCGGCTTGCGACATAAGGGTTTACTCGCACTGGGTTGCGGCGCTTGCGGATTGGTAGGTGATTTTGCGGATGTTCCGCCCATTCGCCGTGCTCTAGAGTGGCGACGCAGCGGGTTTCGGAGAGGGCGCGGGGGTTTCGGAGAGACCAAATGAGCCAGGTTGCCGCCTTTCAGAAGCGTAGAGCCCAGATGGTGGAGCGCTACATTGCGCATCGCGGCGTGCGTTCCACAGTCGTGCTCGACGCCATGAAGCGCGTGCCCCGCGAGGAATTTCTTCCCGAGGCGCTGCGCGAGTTTGCCTACGAGGACTCGCCGCTCCCGATCGCGCAAGGCCAGACCATTTCCCAGCCCTACATCGTGGCCATGATGACCGAGGCGCTGGAACTCGAAGGCGGCGAGCGGGTGCTCGAGATCGGTACGGGCTCGGGCTATGCCGCGGCAGTCCTGGCGCAAATCGCCAAGGATGTCTACACCGTGGAGCGCATCGGACAGCTGGCGGAGAAATCCGCCGCGACTCTCTCGCGGTTGGGATTGACCAACGTGCACGTTCTGCACGCCGATGGCACACGCGGCTGGCCGGAGCACGCGCCGTATGACGCCATCATCGTCGCTGCGGGCGGCCCGCAGGTGCCCGAGTCCCTCAAGACTCAGCTCAAGGTCGGCGGGCGCCTGGTGATCCCCGTGGGTGCCGACCGCAGGCTGCAGGAATTGATTCGCGTCAGGCGCGTGAGCGAACGTGAATACAGCACCGAGGATCTCGCCGACGTGCGCTTCGTTCCCCTCATCGGGTCCGAGGGGTGGGCCGCTCGAGCCCCCGGCGCACGCAGGCCGGCCGACGGCTCGCTCTCCGGGGCCATTGCCACGGCAAGCGAGCGATTCGCGGCAATCGATTCGGTCGACCTGCGCCCCCTCCTCGAGAGGATCGGAGACTCGCGCATCGTGTTGCTGGGCGAGGCGAGCCATGGCACCTCCGAGTTTTATCGGATGCGCGATCAGATCTCCCGCGCCCTGATCGAGAGCAAGGGATTCTCGTTCGTCGCCATCGAGGGCGACTGGCCGGACGCGGCCCGCATCGATCACTATGTGCGGCACAGCGAGTATCCAGCCTCCGAATGGACGGCCTTCGCCCGTTTCCCGGTGTGGATGTGGCGAAACCGCGAGGTTCGCCGATTCGTCGACTGGCTCAGGGAGCACAATGCCGGGCGCGATGCGAAGGAGCGGGTGGCTTTTCATGGCCTCGACCTCTACAGCATGTACAGCTCCATTCAATCGGTGCTGGAGTATCTGGATGGCGTCGATCCTGCCACGGCGCGGCTCGCTCGTGAGCGCTATGGCTGCCTTACGCCGTGGCAATCGGATCCTTCGGTCTATGGTCGTGCGGCGCTGACCGGCAGGTATCACACCTGCGAGCGCGAGGTCACCACGATGCTCGCGGAGCTCATGCGCAAACGGCGCGCCTATGCCGCGCACGATGGGGAGCGTTTCCTCGATGCCGTGCAAAACGCGAGGCTCATCAGCAACGCCGAGCGCTATTACCGCGTGATGTATTACGGCTCGCGCGAGTCATGGAATCTGCGCGATAGCCATATGTTCGAGACGCTCAAGGATCTGCTGCAATTCCATGGGGCGCACAGCAAGGGCATCGTCTGGGCGCACAATTCGCACGTCGGGGATTCCGCGGCAACGGAGATGTCGGCCCGGGATGAATACAACATCGGCCATCTATGCCGTGCGGCATTCGGCGCGGCTTGCTACTCGATCGGCTTCGGGACGGACAGAGGAACGGTTGCCGCCGCCTCGAACTGGGACGAGCCGATGCAGGTCAAGACCGTGCGAGCTTCCCTGTCCGGCAGCTATGAGCGCCTGTTCCACGAGACCGGCGAGCCGCGGTTCTTGCTGCCGTTGCGCCACCCTTGGCCCGCCGCTGCACACCTGCAATCCCCGCGTCTGGAGCGGGCAATCGGGGTGATATATCGACCCGAGACCGAGCTGCAGAGCCATTATTTCGAGGCCTGCCTGCCGCGGCAGTTCGACGAGTACGTCTGGTTCGATGAGACCTCCGCGGTCGAGCCGCTGCACAGCGAAGAGCTCGAGGACGTTCCGGATACCTATCCGTTCGGACTCTGACTCCTCGCTCGGCGCCGCGCCGCAGCCTGCCGCCGCCTCGCCCCCGGGCTTGCGCGTTGCGGGAAGTACTGATTGCACGCGCCGCGAGGCCGTCGGCACGATTCGGCTCTGAATCGTCAACCTCGAGGGGAGGTATTCAAATGAGCGGACTGACCGAGCCTTCGCCGCGCTGGGGCCAATGAGGCGCAGCAAGATCCGGGGGTAGCTGCGTCGATGAACCCGCGCAATTCCGCGGCTGCGCCGCTTCCGCTCCACGGATTGCCCGCCTTCGATGCACGGATGAGGGCGCTCGGCCGCGCGAGCCACGCGGCGGATGCCGGTGCCGTGGCGCTGCTCCTGGCGCTGATGATCTTCCTTGGGCTTGCGGCCCGCCAGATGGTGAGTCCCCTGTCTTCGGGACACGCGCCGCCGATCGATCTCGCCCCGAGC
>Ga0335074_10001370_pt1 | contig 33060 bp, 27 predicted proteins | sample Lox_Sample_23_FD_206715 | JGI IMG/M metagenome (GOLD analysis project Ga0335074, IMG submission 206715) | Soil microbial communities from Loxahatchee National Wildlife Refuge, Florida, United States - Lox_Sample_2.3 | ecosystem: Environmental > Terrestrial > Soil > Wetlands | place: USA... | reverse complement strand
CTACCAGTACAAACCACACAGTAGTTGCCGAGCGGCACGTGGATTTCTAGCGCACCGTAGCTTTGCCAGTCGCCGACACTGGGACCTGCTCCACGATCTCGATGCCGAAGCCTTCCAGGCCGGCCACTTTGCGCGGGCGATTGGTGAGGATGCGGATGCGCTTAAGATTCAGGTCGGAGAGGATCTGCGCGCCGATGCCGATTTCGCGCTGCGTCTTGCGCTGGCTTTCAGGCAGCGTCGGCAGGCGCTGCTCGTGATGGAACTGGATGGTCATGCGCTCGCCCAGCCGCTCGACCGAGTAGCCCTTTGACGTGGAGTGCAGATAAATGAGCGCTCCGCGCCCTTCCTCGGCGATACGGCGCATGGCCGCGTCGATCACGTTGCGGCACTCGCACCAGCTGGCGCCGAAGACATCGCCGACCAGACAATGTGAATGCATGCGCACCAGCACCGGTTCGTCGCCGGCGTTCTCGACGTCCCCCTTCACCATCGCGATGTGCGAATCGCCGGTGATCTCCGATTCATAAGCGATCATGCGGAACTCGCCGTACGCGGTCGGCACAATCGCCTCCGCCAGTCGCCGCACGTAACGCTCGTGCGCCATACGATAGCGGATGACCTCGGCGACGGTGATCATCTTGAGATCGTGCTGGCGGCAGAACTCGGCGAGTTCGGGCACGCGCGCCATGGTGCCGTCGTCGCTCATGATCTCGCAGATGACGCCGGCGGGAATCATGCCTGCCATGCGCGCCAGATCAACCGAAGCTTCGGTTTGACCGGCGCGAACCAGCACTCCACCTTTGCGCGCGCGCAGCGGAAAGACATGGCCGGGACGAGCGAGATCGTTGGGCCGCGTCGCCGGGTCGATGGCGACCTGAATGGTGTGCGCGCGATCGTAGGCCGAGATGCCGGTGGAGACGCCATCTTTCGCGTCAATCGATTCGGTGAAGGCGGTACCGAAGTTGGAGGTGTTCTCGGCAGACATCTGGCCGAGACGCAGATACTCGAGCCGCTCCTCGGTCATGGCCAGGCAGACCAGGCCGCGTCCGTATTTGGCCATGAAGTTGATGGCGTCGGGCGTGATCTTCTCGGCGGCCATGGTCAGGTCGCCTTCGTTCTCGCGGTCCTCGTCGTCGACCACCACGATCATGCGGCCGGCGCGAATCTCTTCCAGCGCGGTCTCGACATCGCAGAATGGGGCGTGCGGCGGCATGGGGACTAGAGAAGATTCTAGCAGGGGAAGATAGCTATGAGCCGTGGGCTATGGCCAGGGTGCCCCATTCTGGCCTTCGTTTCGCCAGGGTGGGGCAAGCAGCGTCGAGCGCACACTGCCCCGCCCTAGCCAAAAGACGGCTAGAACGGGGCACCCAGCAGATCCTTCGACTGCGCGTCCGCCCACCCGCGAAAGACGCGGGTGGAACAACAATGCGGACGCTCCGCTCAGGATGACACATCACTCTTAGGTTTCAGCTTTTAGCCTGACGCGCGGCCCTAGCTCACGGCTCAGAGCCCATAGCTCACAGCTCTCTCACGCTGCCGGATTTAACGTGCGAATTGCCCAGAAGGTCAGCATCGACACCATCGCCGCGGCGGGAATGGTGAGAATCCAGGCCCACACGATTCGGCGGGCAACGCCCCAGCGAACCGCGGAGAGGCGATGCGTAGTCCCGACGCCGACAATCGCACCGGTAATCGTATGTGTGGTGCTGACCGGAATGCCTGCCAGCGCGGTTCCCCACAACGTGATTGCGCCCGCCGCCTCGGCGCAGAATCCGCCAACCGGTTTCAGCTTGGTAATCTTCGAGCCCATGGTGTGCACGATGCGCCATCCGCCGAAGTATGTTCCCAGCGCAATCGCGGTCTGCGCCGCCAGAATGATAGGCCAGTGCCAATGTCCCCAGTTGGCTTCGAAGTCGCGCTTGCTGAGCACACCCGCGGTATAGAGCGCGCCCGCGACAATGCCCATGGTCTTCTGCGCGTCGTTGCCGCCGTGTCCCAGGCTGTAGGCGGCCGCGGAGAACAGCTGCAGCTTGCGAAACAGGCGGTCGACCTGCTGCGGCGACTTGCGCTGGAAGATCCACGAGATCGCCACCATGAAGCCGAATCCCAGCACCAGGCCAAGGAACGGCGCAACCACGATGAAGACCAGCGTCTTGATCCAGCCGCCGGCAATGATCACCGCCGGCGCAACGCGCCAGCCGCGCAGCAGCGCCGCGCGAGCCATAGCCGCGCCCGCGTAGCCGCCGATCAGGGCGTGCGACGACGAGGTGGGCAATCCCAACAGCCAGGTGAATACGTCCCATACGATTGCGCCGAGCAGTCCAGCCATCACAACGTATTGCGTGATGATATCCACCCGGATCATTCCCGTGCCGATGGTTTTGGCTACGGCGGTGCCGAGCAGGAAGGCCGCGAGGAAGTTGAATACTGCGGCCCAAAGCACCGCCAGCTTAGGCGAGAGCACGCGGGTCGAGACGACGGTGGCAATGCTATTGGCAGAATCGTGAAAGCCGTTGAGGAAGTCGAAGGCGAGAGCTAGAACGACGGTGCCGATCAGCAACAGCGACCCTGTGCTCACGCACGGCCGTCCTGAGCGGGATTGTGAATGGAATCCACCATTCGATGCCTTAAGCGTTCTTCACCACGACCGTCTCCAACACGTTGGCCACATCTTCGGCCTTGTCGCTGGCCTCTTCCAGAATCTCCAGCAGTTCCTTCAACTTGATCAGCGTGATCGGGTCGGGACTGTTGTCGAACAGCCGTCCAATTGCTTCGCGGCTCACCTGATCGGCTTCGTTCTCCAGCCGGTTGATTTCGACACAATGCGGAAGCAGGTGCTGATTCTTGCCGAGCAGAGCCATAGCCTTCTTCAGCTCTTCGGCCTGCTGCAGGATGATGCCGGCCAGAATCCTGGCCGACGGCGACGGCTGCGAGATCTTGTAGTTGAGCAGGCGATCGCTGGCCGCGAAGATGAAGTCCAGCAGATCGTCGAGCGAGGAGACCAGCAGATGGATGTCCTCGCGATCGAAGGGCGTGATGAAGGTCTGATTGAGCTTCACCAGCAGGCGGTGGGTCATGTCGTCGCCATGGTGCTCAATCTCCTTGATTCTCTCTACTTCGCGCGGCATGCGCTGGTAATCGTAGTTGTTCAGCAGCTCCGCCAGAGTTCGCGCGGCATCGACAACATTGCCGGCCATTTCCTCGAACATGTCAAAGAACTTGGTTTCACGCGGGATCAGGCGCATGCGAGGCTCCAAACGGCTGGGGTCGTCGGAAGATCCATGGGAGATGCGATTGGGCGGCTGTGAATTGTTACAAACTGATGAACGCTAACTATCCCATGCGCCTGTGAGCAGGGTCAAACTAATCACAGGCCAATGTGACGTTCTACTTGTAAGTAATTGATAAATTTAGCCGGGGAGATTCCTGGGTATCGAAACTTTGGGCGGCCGTTTGGGCCGCCCGTGCTTGTTTCGCTGATAGCTGAGAGCCGATAGCTGACAGCTTCTTTACGCTTGCGCCGGTCTCTCTCCAGGAGCGACTTGCCCCTGTCCCGGAGCCGGCTTCAGCACCTGCTGCACATCCTCCTTCGCTGGAGCCGGAGCATTCGGATTCACCTTCACCGGCAGCTCCTTGCCCTCGATGAGCAACTGAATATCGTTGCCGTCGATCACTTCGCGCTCCAGCAGCGCCATCGCGATCTTTTCCAGCACCGGCCGATGGGTCTCCAGGATGTGCCGCGCCGAGTTATAACCATCATCCACAAAGCGCCGCACCTCGCCGTCGATCTTCATTGCCGTCTCTTCGCTGAAGTCGCGATGCTGGCTGATCTCGCGGCCCAGGAAGATCTGCTCTTCCTTCTTGCCGAAAGTGATCGGCCCCAGCGACGACATACCGAACTCGCAGACCATCTTGCGCGCCAGGTCCGACGCCTGCTCGATGTCGTTGCCCGCGCCCGTGGTCATCGTGTTGAGGAACAGCTCCTCGGCCACGCGTCCGCCCATCATGATGGCAAGCCGCGTCTCGAGGTAATCGCGCGTGTAGGTGTGCTTGTCGTCGATGGGCAGCTGCATGGTCACGCCCAGCGCCATGCCGCGCGGAATGATCGTCACCTTGTGCAGCGGGTCGGCGTGCTCGCGCATGGCCGCAACCAGCGCGTGTCCCGCCTCGTGATACGCAGTGACCTTCTTCTCTTCGTCCGAGAGCAGCATCGACTTGCGCTCGGCGCCCATCAGGACTTTGTCCTTTGCCTGCTCGAAGTCCCACATCAGTACGGTCTTGCGGTTCTGACGCGCAGCAACCAGCGCGGCCTCGTTCACCATGTTGGCCAGATCGGCGCCGGAGAAGCCCGGAGTTCCGCGAGCCAGCACGCCCAAATCCACGTCGTCGTTGATGGGAATCTTGCGAGTATGTACGCGCAAAATCTCTTCGCGGCCGCGAACGTCGGGACGTGAGACCACTACGCGGCGATCGAATCGGCCCGGGCGCAGCAGCGCCGGATCGAGCACGTCGGGACGGTTGGTCGCGGCGATCAGGATGACGCCTTCGTTCGACTCGAAGCCGTCCATTTCCACCAGCAACTGATTCAGGGTCTGCTCACGCTCGTCGTGGCCACCGCCGAGACCGGCTCCGCGGTGACGCCCAACCGCGTCAATTTCGTCGATGAAGATGATGCAGGGCGCGTTCTTCTTGCCCTGCTCGAACAGGTCGCGCACGCGGCTTGCGCCCACGCCGACGAACATTTCCACAAAGTCCGAACCCGAGATGCTGAAGAACGGCACATTGGCTTCCCCGGCAACGGCACGCGCCAGCAACGTCTTGCCGGTTCCCGGAGGTCCAACCAGCAGCACGCCCTTGGGAATTCGTCCGCCCAGCTTCTGGAACTTCTGCGCCTCGCGCAGGAACTCGATGATCTCCTTCAGCTCTTCCTTGGCTTCATCCACGCCGGCGACGTCCTTGAACGTCACCTTCTTCTGCTGCATCGAGAGCAGGCGCGCACGGCTCTTGCCGAACGACAGCGCCTTGTTGCCGCCCGTCTGCATCTGGCGGATCATGATGAACCACAGCGCGCCCAGCAGGATGAACGGCGCCAGGTTCAGCAGCCAGGTCGGCCAACCTCCGCCCTGCGCGTCCTTGACGGTGATATTCACGCCCTTATCGCGCAGCTCCTTGTACATGTCGGGATAGCTGGTGGGCGCGATGGTGTGGAAGCTTGCCTTGTCGTTCTTGAGCTTGCCGCGGACCTCCTGGCCAATGATCGTCACTTCACTGACGTTGCCTTGGTCCACGTCGGAGAGGAACTCTGAAAAACTGATGTCGCGTTCCTTTGCGCCCGAGTTCGCGCCCTTCACGACCTGCCACAGCAGCACGCCGGAAAGCACGATCACGAGCCAAAACACGACCGTTTTGACCGTTGAATTCACCGAGAACTCCTGTTGATAGGGGCCGACACGACTCCGTGCCTAAAGACTTAGATGCTCCCCTCACCTGCCGGATTTACAAATTCCGGCCCACTACAGATTGTAACCCGCCGCTAACCGAATCGGGACAATAGACTTGCACAAAAATCAGGCGGGGCGAGGGCTCGAGCCGGATTCGGCACTTGCTCTGTCCCAACTCTTCCGAGTCTATTCCACAACTCTTCCAAACTCTATGGACGGGCCAGCGGCCTGGTCGTAAGACCTCCTCTCTTGCGATTTCATCTCATCTTGCGCCAATTGCCTTGTCATCCTTTCTGCTTCGTAGCGTCGTCCTCCGGCCGGTTGCCGCCAGCCGGGCTGAGCCTATCAAGAGCCGACGCCCCTGTCCTGCCCTGAATCTGCGCCGGCACCCGATTGTCATCCCGTCCGATTGTCATCCCGACCGAGGACTTCAGTCCGATTGTCATCCCGACCGAGAACTTCCCGACCGATTGTCATCCCGACCGAGAACTTCCCGACCGATTGTCATCGCGACCGAGAACTTCCCGACCGATTGTCATCGCGACCGAGAACTTCAGTCCGACCGAGGGATCTGCGGTCCTGCGACGCTAGTCGCTGTAAGGTCCCCCCCTTTTTCAAAGTCTTCATTCCCAGGACTTTATACAAAAACCATCTCCTAAAGTACTAACTTCATTGACCTTATCGGTTATCTGTTTGACAGATGAACCACTTAAGCCAGCGCCGGAACGGCTCCGACCATCCCACCGGCCCCGGATCCAGACTCCATCGCCGCGCCAGCCGCCTCAGCCGCTTCGTCTGCTCAAGATGATGACGGCAATACCCACGCCTCTTCCTCGCAATCCCATTGCACGGCGTTCCATTCGGTTTGGTGTAAATGCAAAGCTTCGCTGCTCTCATCGATACTTCCTGAACAACTTCAATCCTGTCGTCCCGAGTGAGAACCTCGGTCCGAGCCGAGGGACCCCTATAACCACCAGGTCCGCGGCCGCGGCAAAGCCGCGCGTGTGCCCCACTCAAGCTTCGTTTGCTTGGGCGGGAGACAAAAGGCGTTCAGCGAAGCGCCGGCCCGAAATCAGCCCTGCACTTCACCTGCCTCTCAACGATATCGTCAGCTCAACGGGAGAATCTGTGACAACTACAACTGTCGAGGAATTACGAAAGTACATGTCCCAAAGTGCCATGGCTGGCACCGGGGATTACGGCTAGGGGAAGCTCCGCAAAATTGGGTCGCTTGTGCTATGGGGATTTTTCGACAGTGATCGAATCGTCAAATCCGCCCAGATGTAAGATTGGCTCGACCTGGAATGGCTGGGCGTTTCCTATATCGTGATCAACGTCCGAAATTGCCAGTTCTCACAGCAATCACAAGGAGCAACATGCTAACAAAACGGAAGAAAGCGAGGGGGAACATCAGAAACAGCAGCAACGCCTTTCTCGTGCGAACGCGATGCCAATAAACGAGCGTAATTGCTACCCAAAGATAGCCCACCAAGTCCAGCGGATTAAACCAAACGCCCCAGTCAAGCAGATGGCCCGCTAGCGCCAAACACAGCAGCGGCGGCACGACAGCTAGGGCTAACGACGACGCCAGCAGCGCACTATTCGTGACTGATACCGTCCTTTCCGCCGTTATCAAAAGCGACCCCTCGCAGCCGATTACTTGTGAAATGGGGATTTTACGCCAGTAATCCGATTCAGCGAAGGGCGATTACTTGCTTACTTCGACTGTGGCGAGCGCATTTGTGGCTGTCCGTCGCAATAGTCGTGAATCCTTGAGATTGTCCATTCAAGCTGTTCTATTTGTCCCTGCTCGCCTATTGCTATTGACTTCCAGACAGCCGAGAGAAACTCCGGCTTGCTGAACCCTTTCGGCCATTCGGTCACCGGAGTGGATTCGCCAAACTTGGCACATGCGCGGAACTCAGAGAGGAGATCAACACTCGGACGCGGTATCATTAATCCCCTCTCTGCGTTACCTATGTAGGCAAGGGAGTTGCGCTGGCAATCCGCTAAACGGTTCTCGATGTATCCCGCGTCAGCCTGCGCATACATGGTCAACGTGCTAAAAGTCGTGAGCAGGAGCAGTACAACCTTGTGCATGCTTACCTCCCTCCGAGCCACGAGGCTCAGAGCATTGCACGTTCTGTGGATTACTGTTGTGAACAGGCCATATCACCAGCAATGCTGCACGGGGAACACTAGCCGCATTGCTTGTGTAATGGGGATATAACCGATTAATCGCCGGTTACACCAGCAAACGCCCGCTCGGCAACGCGTCCTGATCGGATCCGTTGTTGCCGGCTCGGGCGGGTGCTTACTCTTCGGTTGGCACGGTCTCGATCCTCACCCCGTCGCCCGTGCCGCTCCAGCAATGCGTCTTGGCGATTGGAAACCCTCGTACCCAAACAAGATTGTTCTGGCAAAGCCCTACCGGCCACGTCGGACGCTCGTCAGCCAAAATCTTCTTCTCCGCGAACAGCCGTTTCAGCTTCTCCTCCGATCCACGATGCGACGGCCAGAACCGATCCCCCGGACGCCAATTGCGAATCGTCAGCTCCGTTCCAACCAGATCGCGGCTCAATAACTCGCCCGGCGCGACTTCGTGGCCGAACTCCTTGGGAACGATCGTCGCTTTCAATGTTAGCCCCAGCTCGACGACTACTACCTCGCCCGGAATCGGCAGCACCACATCGTATTCCGTGGCGCTGGCCTGCGAGCACGTCCGCAGTTCCAGCCACTGTTTCGCATTGACCGCGATCAGTCCGCCGGGAAGCTCAGTCTGCGTCACCTCGCCCAGCGCCACGCGCCGCAGTTTCTCAACCTGCTCGAAATCCAGCGTCACTTCCCGCTCTTCGGCAAAACGTTTCAGCAACCGGCGCTGCAGGGCGACGGGCAGTCGTGCAAAATCCTCGATCAAGAGTGCTTGCTGCTCGGCCTGGATGCTAGAGCGGGCCTTCAGGCCTGCGTCCGCGTCGCATCTTTTTCCATTGTCATCCCGACCGAGGACTTCAGTCCGAGCGGAGGGACCTGCTTTTTCCGGCACGCGGCTCTTCAACTCATTTTGCGCGGTAGAGCGGGCCTTCAGGCCCGCGTCCGCGTCTCCTCTTTTTCCATTGTCATCCCGACCGAGGACTTCAGTCCGAGCGGAGGAACCTGCTTTTTCCGGCACGCGGCTCTTCAACTCATTTTGCGTGGTAGAGCGGGCCTTCAGGCCCGCGTCCGCGTCGTATCTTTTTCCATTGTCATCCCGACCGAGGACTTCAGTCCGAGCGGAGGGACCTGCTTTCCGCGCCGCCAGCTCTCTCTCGACCTCATTCCGCCAGTACTCTTCTTCTCCGCGCGCAATCTCCGCCACATCGCTCAGCGCTTGCCGGATGTTGGAGTTGTACTCGCGCTCCAGCAGCGGCAACAGCTCATGCCGCACGCGGTTGCGGAGAAAGCGATGGTCCAGATTACTCGTGTCCTCGCGCCACGTCTGGCCTAGCGATTCCAGGTAGGCTTCCACCTCATCGCGCGAAACACACAACAGCGGCCGCACGATGCGAGCCGGTCCGCGGAATGTGCCGCCGGCTGAAGCCGGCTCAGGATAAATAGGGCGCATATCGGCACGAGTAAACTCGTGCCCTGACACGAATCCTTCTTGAAGGGGCACGCCTCCAGGCGCGCCATCAGCACTTTTATTGAATGGAAGGGCTTCAGCCCCGGCACTTCCAACCACCGGCCAAATTCCCGCCAGCCCGCGCGTACCCGCGCCGCGCAGAAACTTCAGCAGCACCGTCTCCGCCTGATCGTCCAGCGTGTGCGCGGTCGCGATCGCATTCAGCCGCTTCGCAGTGGCCAGCCGCGCGAACCACTGATATCGCAACTCGCGGCCCGCGGCTTCTACACTGAGCTTGTTGAGCACGGCATGATCGCGCACGTCAGCCAGCCCGGCGAAAAACTCCAACCCCGACTGCCTGGCCAACTCAGCAACAAAAGCCTGGTCGGCATCCGACTCAGCTGCTCGCAACCCGTGATTGAAGTGCGCAACCGCCAGCACGATCCCAAGCTCATCCCGCAAATCCAGCAGGGCACGTAGCAGCGCCACCGAGTCCGCACCGCCCGACACGGCTACGGCCACGCGGTCGCCCGCGCGCATCAGCTTCTGTTCACGAATCGATTGCAGGACTTTTTCACGCACGGGGGTTATGGTATCGCTCTTCGCTTCCTGCGGTTCGCAAATCGTGTTCACCACGGAAGCACGGAGCGCACTGAGGAAAACGAAAATGAATCGCCTTCTCCGTGCCCTCTGTGTCTCTGTGGTGAAAAGGTTGTTCTTACTTCGATAACGCTCCCAGCGCGGCGCGGAAAATCGCGTCGAAGCTCTCCCGCCCGGCGGACTGCACCGCGCGTTCGACCGCTTTCTCCGCCATCGACCGCTGATAGCCAAGATTTGTTAGCGCCGAGATCACATCCTCTTCCACCGCCGAATGCGAGACGACAGGCTGCGGCGCACCAAACCCTTCCAACTTGTCGCGTAGCTCCACGCACATGCGCTCGGCGGTCTTGCGCCCGATGCCGGGAATCTTCGTCAGCCGCGCGAAGTCATTGCTGCGGATCGCGCCCACCATGTCGGCCGCCGCCATGCCGCTCAGCGTCTTGATCGCCAGCGACGGCCCGATGCCGCTCACCGTGATCAGCTTCTCGAACAACTGCTTCTCCTCGGCGCGCAGAAATCCGTAGAGCGCCAGCGCATCCTCGCGCACGTGTGTGTGAATGTGCAGCGTGACCTCCGCGCCGGTCGCCGGCAGCTCGGAAAATGTCGGGATGGTAATGACGACGTCGTAGCCGACGCCGCCGGCCTCAACAATCGCCTGGTTGGGGTGTTTCGAGATCAGCCGTCCGCGCAAATGTGCGATCACGCGCTCATTGTAAATGGCGCCACGAAAACCATTTCACCACGGAGGCACGGAGAGCACGGAGGAATCAAGAATGAAAAAGGAGTACCCTTGGGGCTTTTCACTGACAACTGACAACCGGCAACTGACAACTTCTTACTGCTGTCGCCTGCGCCTGTGTACGAGGAACTCAAATCCCGGATTCGGCGGGAACAGCTCGCTGATCTTGCGCAGCCGGTCGCCCAGCGCGTCCGGAGCCAGCAGCGGATAGTCGCGCTCGCGCAGGTCCTGGTAATCCACATCGAGAAACAGCGACAGCATGTACACCGCGATCGCATCGGAAAACGTAGCCAGCAGATATTCGTGCCGCGCCTTTTCGGCTTCAGGTCCGTTCGTCGTCGCCACCTTGCGCAGCTCGTAGGCGTCCAGCGAAGTCTCGCCGCGCGCCCGTCCCTCCACCTGCTTCCACACCAGATCGGAGAACTCCTGCGAGACGCCCACGCGGTCCACAAAGTTGTGTCCCACGTTGATGAAGAACTCGAAGGCAATGGCGAAGCTGTCTTCCATCAGCCGCGTGGAGATGAAGACGCACTGCGAATCGCCCAGCGTCTGGTTGCGATGGCAGACGGCGCTGTCGGAAAGCTGCACGTCGTAGCGGTCGGCGATCATCGTCTCATCGCCCAGGTTGAGCGTGAGCGGCACAAAATAATACGCCTTGCGATTGAGCGCCGCGCCGATGGTCCGCGGCACCGCGTTGATCATCCTCTCCAGATCGGCGATTCCGGCGGTCACCTCGCCCATCACGGCATAGCAGATGCCGTTGCCGGCCTGCGTCACCGGCGCCATGCGCACCACTTCCGCCGGAGTCCGGGTTACGGCCTGCGAGGTCGAAGCCATGAAACTTCGATTGTAACGCACCGGCAACAAGCGGAACGTCGTCTGACTGTTGTAACCTAAGAGAGTGTCGTACTCCGCTGCCATGCCGGGCCACCGCACCAAGCTCTCTATCGTTTTCACTTCCACCGTTCGCGTGGTCTTCATCACGCTGATCTTGACCGCCGGAGGCATGGGCGCCGGCCTGTTCCTGGGTATTGTCGGAACCGTGCTTTATGGCATCATAAGTGGTAGCAAGATCGACATGACCAACGCTTACAAACACGTCGCCATCCCGGTCGCTATCGTCGTCGGCTGCGTTGCGCTCGTCGGGTCGACCGTGATGGAAGTTCGCGCCCACCGAACACGAACATCCCTGTAGTACTGCACACGTTCTCTTTCTCGCCTGCAAGCTAAAATAAGCAGACCGGTGCTCATTAACTCAACTGATCACTGGCAACCGGCCACTGGCCACTGGACTTCATCATGCCTGAAACCATTCATGTGAAATTGCCCGACGGCAGCGTCAAGGACGTGCCGCGCGGGACCTCCGCCCTCGATATCGCCAGGAGCATCAGCCCGCGTCTGGCCGACGCCGCACTGGCTGCGCAGATCAAGCCATTGTCTTCGAACGGCTCCGGCGGCAACGGCCACCACCCGCCTGCCGAAACCACCGGCGCAGCTGCGGCTGCTCCCGCTTCGGCACACGCTCCGTCCGCTAACGGCCCGCGCCTCATCGATTTGGCTCGTCCGCTGGAAGAAGACGCTGAGCTCCGCATCCTCACCGATCGCGATCCCGAGGCGCTGGAAGTCTATCGCCACTCGTCCGCGCACCTGATGGCCGCCGCCGTTCTCGAGCTCTTCCCCGAGACCAAGCTCGGCCACGGACCCGCAACCGAGTCCGGTTTCTTCTACGACTTCTATCGCGAGAAGCCGTTCACTCCCGAGGACCTGGAAGCCATCGAGAAGAAGATGCAGGAGCTGGTGAAGCAGGACCTGCCCTACGCGCGCGAGTTTCTGCCGCGCAAGGAAGGACTGGAGCGCTTCCAGTCGGAGGGCGACTTCATGAAGTGCCACTTCATCGAGCAGTTCACCCAGCCCGACGAAAAGATTTCCATTTACAAAACCGGCAAGTTCACCGACTTCTGCCGCGGGCCGCACATCCCGTCCACCGGGCGCATCAAGGCATTCAAGCTGCTCAATATCGCCGGCGCCTATTGGCTGGGCGACGAGAAGAATCCGCAACTGCAGCGCATCTACGGCACCTCGTTCTTCTCGAAGAAGGATCTCGACGAGTACCTGCACAAACTGGAGGAGGCCAAGAAGCGCGACCATCGCGTGCTCGGCAAGCAGCTCGACCTGTTCTCTATTCAGGAGCTCGCCGGGCCCGGCCTGATCTTCTGGCATCCCAAGGGCGGACTCATCCGCAAAGAGATCGAAGACTATATGCGCGAGGAGTACCTGAAGCGCGGCTACTCGCTGGTCTACACCCCGCACGTGGCGCGCGTCGATTTGTGGAAGACCAGCGGCCACGAAGGCTACTACGCGCAGAACATGTTCGTCCCCATGGAACTGGACGACGCGAACTATCGCATGAAGCCGATGAACTGTCCGTTCCACATCCTGATCTACCGCGACTCGCTTAAGTCGTATCGCGATCTGCCGGTGCGCCTGGGCGAACTTGGCACCGTCTATCGCTACGAGCGCTCGGGCGTCATGCACGGCCTGCTGCGCGTCCGCGGCTTTACCCAGGACGACGCCCACATCTTCTGCACTCCGGAGCAGATCGAGGACGAAATCAGCGGTTGTATGGATTTCGCGCTCTCCGTCCTGCACACCTTCGGCTTCGACCAGTACCAGGTCGAACTCTCGACCTGGGATCCGAACGATCACGCAACCTTCATCGGCAGCGATGAGCAGTGGCAGCTGGCGGAGAACTCGCTGAAGAACGTCCTCCAGCGGCGCGGCATCCCCTACAAGCTGATTCCCGGCGAAGCCGCGTTCTACGGGCCGAAGATCGACGTCAAGCTGGTTGATGCCATCGGCCGCCTGTGGCAGCTCTCCACCGTGCAATTCGACTTCAACCTGCCCGAGCGCTTTGAGCTGGAGTACGTCGGCGAAGACGGCAAACGCCACCAGCCGCTGATGGTGCATCGCGCGCTCTATGGCTCAGTCGAGCGCTTCTTTGGCGTGCTCATCGAGCACTACGCCGGAGCGTTTCCTGTCTGGCTATCGCCGGTGCAGGTGGTCGTCGTGCCTATTGGCGAAAAACATCACGCCTACGCCAACCAAGTCGGCGAGAAACTGAAAGCCGCCGGCGTCCGCGTCCACGTCGATCTGCGCAACGAAAAGATGAACGCCAAAATCCGCGAGCACGCCATGCAGAAGGTCCCGTTCCAGCTCGTCGTCGGCGATAAGGAGATGGAAGCCGGCGAGGTCAATGTCCGGGTCCGCGGCCAGGAAAAAGCCGAAGGCTCGGCAAAAGTGGAGGCGTTTGTGGAGCGGGTGAAGGGGCTGATCGAGAGTAAGAGTCCCACATTGTAGTAGTTGATACTCCTTCACTAAGTGCACACAGGCGGCGGCTAGCGACGGTCAGTGTTCGCTGCTCCGTCACTTGTTAATTACTCAACGTCAGCGTCGGAACCCGTCCCCGCAGGGGACAGCACCTGCGGCGCTGCTCACGCTCGCTTTCCGGAGTTCAATACGATGACCAAGGCTGGTCCGACGCCGTCGACTATCGGACGGTCCCCGGTTCGGCCTCTCGCATTTTGGCAGTCAACCCTCCCATCTGCTGATAACGCCCTCGACCAATGCCTCTCGCACGCCTTGTAGCAACCAAACCCGCATCAACACTGCTCTAAAGCATCAGGCCCGGTTGAAAGAGCGCTTCCCAGCGAAGCATCTTGGCTGGCGACGGGTTTACTCTTGTGAGCCTTCGCGGTATCGCTGCTTGCACTCGCGCACAAAGTGCGATAAGTACTCGCAACAATCGCGATAGATCGAACGCGAGGAGGCAGGTAACAGGGCCAACCATGATCCCGGAATCGCACCCGCTGCAGGAACTCTTCACCGAACTCATCCACAGCCATTTCCATCACGACATCGGCTTGCACGACAGCGAGCTGCAGGACTACATCGTCAACATGCTGGGCGAGTTCTGCGAGAGCGAGCAGCTCTTCAAAATCTGCGACGCCGGCGGGCGTCCGCTGGGTGACGTCGGCGAGATGCTGCTGGAGAGCGATCCCGTCTACGGCCCGGCGCCATCGTTCGACCGCGAGCGCCAGGTGCGCAAGCACATCGGCGACTACACGCTCTTCCTCTCCGGCATGTTTCCTGAAAGCATCAATCACTATCGCCTGCGCCGGCAGCGGCTGGAGAACCTCATCGACTTCATCCAGGCCGGCAAGGAGAGCTATTACATCGTCTCCAAGTTCGACCAGTTCGAATACGCACGCCTGGCGCCGCTCTTCGCCAAACTGGCCCGCGAATTCGAATCATGCGTCCACGCGCTGAACTTGGTAAAGGGCGATCTGGACGAGATGCAGCACCCGATTACGCGGCGAGCCAAAGAAATCGTGATGTAATGCCGTTCATCCGTCGTTCGGCGACGGAACTGTTTACTCGAGATAACGATTTCCGGATTTGTTGACCAAGCGAAAAGCGGTACGTCTAACCCGTCGTAGAGCAAGCAGGGAACAAAGAAGCTGCTCATTCTCCTGAGAGCAACTCCTGAGGTGATGCGAAGGCCCGGACGAAAACTCCGGGCCTTTTAGCGTGCGATACTAGAAGTTGGGACAGCGAAGACTGTCAGGCTTGTCTCGGGTGCGAAGGTTTGTGTGAGGGCACGACTTCAGTCGTGCCGAAGAGGCCGGATCGGAATTCGGGCTAAAGCCCTCATCACTGTTCCTCGATTACGGCACGACTGAAGTCGTGCCCTCACACAAAGCGTTTACGGAACAAACCAAGCGATCATGGACGCCATCGATCCCAAATCCGTCAAGGTCAACGTCACCACCGGCACCGGCGTTGACATCGAGTGGAAGGACGGCCACCAGAGCGCCTACAGCTTTCCCTTCCTGCGCGACGCCTGCCCCTGCGCCCTGTGCAACGAAGAGCGCGAGAAGGACGGCCGCCGGCCAGGCGATCCCATCAAACCGATCGCCGGCTCGTTGCCCATGTTCAAGGCCGCGGCCCGGCCCACCGAGGTCAAGCCCGTCGGCAAGTACGCCATCAGCTTCGCCTGGAACGACGGCCACCAGCACGGCATCTATTCCTGGCAATACCTGCGCGAAAATTGTCCCTGTCCGGAGTGCAAAGCGCGCCGCGCTATGGAAGCAACGGCCAGTGGCGGCAAACCAAACTGACGCGCTCGCCGCCGTGAGTTTCACCACGGAGGCACGGAGAGCACGGAGTATTTCGGGTTTTGTTTTAGAGGACTGGTTCAGGGATTCCAACGCCGGCGGTGATCTTGCGGTTTTCGTTCGATTAAACTCCGTGTCCTCCGTGCCTCCGTGGTGAACATATTCTCTTTCGAGTAATCTGAAGTATTGACCTCGTATTTGTCCCAGCTCAACCCGCAGCAGCGTGAAGCCGTCGAGGCGGTCGACGGGCCGGTGCTGATCCTCGCCGGCGCCGGCTCGGGCAAGACGCGCGTCATCACCTATCGCATCGCGCACCTCATCGACGGTATCGGCGTGGCGCCCGACTCCATCCTCGCCGTCACCTTCACCAACAAAGCTGCGGCTGAAATGGCCGGCCGCGTCGAAGCCATCGTCGGCGCGCGCACCGTCGCGAAACCGCTGATCTCCACCTTTCATTCCTTCTGCGTGCGCCTGCTGCGCCGCGATATCGATGTGCTGCAGATCAACGGCAAAGGCTATCGCAAGGACTTCGTCATCTATGACGAGACGGATCAGCAGAGCGTCGTGAAGGCGGCGATGAAGCGGTTGGGCATCGACACCAAGCAGACAACACCCAGCAGTGTGCTCGGTCGAATTTCGTGGGCCAAGAACCACATGCTCGATCCGCAGCAGGTCTATCTCGAGTCGGCTGATCCGCAGACGGAAAAGATCGCGCACATCTACGAGGTCTACCGCCAGGAGCTGGCCAAGTCGAACGCCCTCGACTTCGACGATCTGCTGCTCTACGCAGTGCGCGTGCTGAAGTCTTCTGCCGAGACGCGCGAGCGATACAACCGCCGCTTCCGCCACCTCCTGGTCGACGAGTACCAGGACACGAATCGCCCGCAGTACGAGCTGATGCGAATGTTGGCGGGCAGCGAGCACAACGTCTGCGCCGTCGGCGATGAGGACCAGAGCATCTACTCCTGGCGCGGCGCCGACATTCGCAACATTCTCGAGTTCGAGCAGGATTTTCCTGAAGCCCGCATCATTCGCCTGGAGCAGAATTACCGCTCCACGCAGAACATCCTGCAAGCGGCCTCGGCAGTCGTGTCGCGCAATATCAAGCGTAAGGGCAAAACGCTTTGGACCGACCGGCAGGGCGGCGCGCAGATCGGCTACTACGAAGCGCCCGATGGCGAGAACGAAGCGCTGTTCGCCGCCGACTTCATCGCGAAGTATCTTCGCCAGGGCCAGACCGAGCACGGAGAAACACCGCGCGCGGCGATCTTATATCGCACGAATTCGCAATCGCGCCTGGTTGAAGAGGCGATGCGCCGCTACCAGATCAACTACCACGTTGTGGGAGGCTTCAGTTTCTACGAGCGCGCCGAGATCAAGGATATGATCTCGTATCTCAAAGTCATCGGAAACCCCGATGATTCGATTGCGCTGCAGCGCGTGATCAACGCTCCCGCGCGTGGCATCGGCAAGACGACGATGGAAACCGTCGAGCGGATCGCGCTGGAGACGGGAACGTCGATGTGGGGCGCGCTCAACGAGACTCTTTGTCAGCGGCTGCTTCCACCGCGAGCGCTGGCTGCGCTCAAGGGCTTTCTCGACCTCATCGAAGACACGCGCGCGATGCATCTGGGAGTCTTTCGCGAGCATGTGGCGGAGACGGCGGTTGCTCCTTCAGAGGCCAGAGAAGACGATCTGCAGCACGACATCGACTTCTCGGCGGAGATGTTTGCCGAGGAGGGAGCCCCTCCGGGGCAAACAGCAGATCCCTCGGCTACACCCGCTGAAGCGGGTTCCGCTCGGGATGACAAGCAGGAGGGGGATGACTCGAAGCGGGAAACATCAGAGCGCGTCGAGGGTTTTCGCGCGCCGGGCGATCCTGCCAATACCGCCGAGCTGCTGAAGTTCCTGCTCGATCGCACCGGCTACATCAAGCTGCTGGAGCAGGAGGACACGCCCGAGTCGCTCTCTCGCATCGACAACCTGCGCGAGCTGGTGAACGCGGCGATGGATTCGCGCGATCGCGGCGAAACGCTGAGCGAGTTTCTCGACCACGCTGCGCTGGTCAGCGACGCCGACGATTACGACGAGAACGCGCGCGTCACGCTGATGACGCTGCATTCGGCCAAAGGGCTGGAGTTTCCGCTGGTCTTCCTGATCGGACTCGAAGAAGGATTGTTCCCGCACTCGCGCACGCTGCTCGCGCCCGACGACATCGAAGAGGAGCGCCGATTGTGCTATGTCGGAATGACGCGCGCCATGGACACGCTGGTTCTCACGCGGGCGCGTTACCGGCGCCGCTACGGCACCGACATGCCGGAGGCGAGCGTCCCGTCGCGCTTTCTGGAAGAAGTTCCGGAGGAGCTGCTGCAGGACTTGGGATCGCAGCCGCGTTCGTCGTCTCGCACGAGCGGCGATTACGGCACCAGTCGCCATTACGCTTACGAAGATGAAGACCAGCGGCCGCAGTACGGTCGCCGCGGCACGCCGCAGCGCACCTCGTATACTGGTCCGACCTACAACTCCATCGACAACATCGCGGAGTTCTTCGCCTCGCGCGGCAAGAAGTTCACTCGACCCAAAGTTGAAGTTTCGTCACCGACGGGACGCATCGGATTTCGTCCCGGTCAGCGCGTGCGCCATCCCAAGTACGGTGAGGGCACCGTCTACAAGCGCGAGGGCGACGGGGAAGACGCGAAGATTACGGTACAATTTCCAAGATTCGGTTTGAAGAAGCTGGTGGAGAAATACGCGCAGCTGGAAAAGGCGTAGCTCAGACAGAGCGAGACGTTGTTCGGGTGGAGTACGCCTTCAGACGTACATCGCGAAGCTGCTCCACAAGAATGGCTTCAGCCGCTGAGGTAACTTCGGGTTCTCTTTACCGCAGCGGCGATAATGCACGACTGATGAGGCTGCGGAAACACTCGTAGCGCGACCCGCGTGTCGTCGGCTGAAGCCGGCTCAGAATGAGGAAATAAACGGCTGGAACGCTGGCCTGAAGGCCAGCACTACCCGAAAACCACGCTCTGGTCGCCTTTTTCCGAGCTTGTGAAGGCGTGCTCCGGCCATCGTTCGGATAAACTAATTCTGACATTACTGCAATGAGGTAGATCGGAATTCATGGCAAATACCAAGAGCATTACCGACAAGGTGGAACGCAAGAAGGTCAAGCGTGCCTCGCGCAAGAAGGCGACTCCCAAGGCACCTCGCACCTACGCACGCGGGTCGCAGAAGCACAAGGTAAAGAAGATGGCTCGCGGCCAGTCGAAACGCTAGCAGACGGTTGTCAGTTTGGGGGCCGCAGTTCGCGGCCCCACTCCAACCCTGGCGGCAGGAAGATCACAGCTCGTCGATCGCCTTGGCCGCGGCGTTGATGGCCTCGGCAATCTTGCGAATCTGCTCCGCGTTCACACCCTCTCGCGAGACTCGCGCGATCACCGCGCGGCGCAGATTCATGAACGCTTTCCGGATCTCCGGCGAGCGGCCTCGCTCGAAGCTTTTACCTGCTTCTTCCAGTCGCTCGAACAACTCGTCCACCTCACGCTTATGAGCCTGGAGATATTCCAGTCCCTCCGGCGTCACCGAATACACCTTGCGATTGTTCTCGGCCGATGCTGTCGCCAAACCTTCCTCTTCCAGCATCGTCAGCGTGGGATAGATCACCCCGGCACTCGGCGTGTATCCGCCGGCTAGCCGTTCCTCCATCGTCTTGATCAGCTGATAGCCGTAGCTGGGCTGCTCCGAGAGCAGCTTGAGGATGACGAGTTTTATATCGCCGGCATCGAAGAATCGCTCCCGGCCTCCCCCCCAGCGATGTTCGAATCCCCAGCGTCGTCCGCGATAGCCATGCTCATGGCGCTCCTGCGATTCGCCGCAGGCTTCGCGCCCGGAGAAATGTCTGGAGCCACATCTCCGGCCCTCGCGCACTACAAAAATTTGGTCAATCATATTTTGTTTCCTTTCGATCGTTATATCTTACGTTATATCTAACGATATGGCTAAAGATATATCTTTGTCAAGAACTTCATAGTGCCGGGTCTTTGGGTAATCAGCAGAGTCAGACGATATGGCGGACGACCGGGACGGTTGTCTTCTCTTCAGAAGAGTGATCATTCCGTTGATTCCAAGGGTCGGAAAGGTAGCTTATGGCTTGGCGGGATTCGGGTTGGAAGAGGATGCCGACGCCGCGTTCGCGGCGCTCGGCTGCGGCTGATCCAGATTAATGAGCTGCGAGCCGGGCGGCTGCGTCAAGGCAAACTGATCGTTGCGCAAAGGTTCGTTGATGACCAGCTTCACCACCGTGAGCCGAATCGAGTATTCCTCCTGCGGACGATTGATCTGGATGACATTCGGAAAGCGGACGCCGTCGTAGTCCTTGTAAACCTGATAGGTCGCCTCGGTCGTGATGGCTCCGCTCTGGTTATAGATAATCTGCTGGTGCGGTACCAGGTTGGTGCGATCGAAGATAATCTTGCGCGACAAGTACCACTGGTCCGCAGCGCGTTCCAGGATATCGATCACGTAATCCGGCTGCTCCAGATTCTTCTTCTTTTTCGGGTCATAGATAATCTCGGTGCTATCTTCCAGCACCGCAATGTCTTTCTGGGGATCGATCTCCGGCAGCAGCAACGCGTTATAGATCACCTGCGGCCGCAGGTTTTCCAGCGGATTGGCGTCGGGAAAAACCACATCGTTGTGGCCCACATAGAACTTGTTCTTGGCCGGAATCGACAGCTTGAACTGATCGCCCTGGCTGACCATGTCGAAGGCTTTGTTGCGCACGATAGGAAACAAGCCGATCATCCGCAGCATGTCCGGCTTGCGCACCAGAATGTAGCCACGAATCTCCTGGTATTCGGTGACCTTTCCCTTTTTCTCGCCCCCGACCGAGGCGGCGATATCGACCGTCGCGTTTAACGTCTTGATCTTGGCAGCTTCGTTGTCGATGTCATCGACCAATTGCTGCCGCGTGGCCGTTTCCAGCTTGGCTGTGCTGGTGCGCATCTCCGCCGGCCGGGTATGGAACAGGCATCCCGTATCCCCTACCACGAGGACAAACAATGCAAATGCGGTGAGGATTCTGGTTTCACGCATAGTTGGAACGGGAGAGAGCGAAACTCGTAGTATACGGCAGATGCGTCACCGGGACTCTCCGACTGAGGCGCTACTGAGAGGCTGCCACTGATCGGCGATAGGCAGCCACGTTGCGAGCGTGCTCTTCCAGACTGCGGGCAAAGCGATGATGGCCGTTGTTGTCGCTTACAAAATACAGGAAATCGACGCGCGCGGGGTGCATGGCGGCTTGCAACGAAGCCAGTCCCGGATTGGCAATCGGTCCCGGAGGTAGCCCTGGATACCGGTAGGTATTATAGGGCGAATCGTATTGCAGGTCGGACTGGTAGATGGTTCCGCGGTACCGCCCCGCCAGCAATGCCGCATAGATCACGCTGGGATCAGCCGCCAGCGCCATGTTCCTCTGCAGGCGATTGTAGTAAACGGCCGCAACGATCGGCCGCTCCTTCGGATCAGCGGTCTCCTTCTCGACGATCGATGCCACGGTCACGATGCGATGGATGTTGGGGTTGCCAAGCAAGCCGATCCGCTGCGACTCCCGCTTGAAACGATGCACCATGGCCGCCACGATGTCGTGCGCCGTGTCGATGCGAGTGAACTCGTAAGTGTCAGGAAAGAGATAGCCTTCCAACGTTTTAGCGCCAGGATCGACATCCCGCAGCAGGAAAGTGTCACTTTTCGCTGCGGTAATGAAGTCGGAAGCCGGGCCAAGTCCTGCCTGCTCCACTGCCTGCGCGATGTCATACATGTTGAAGCCTTCGGGAACGACGACGGTGCGGGCGTAAACATCGCCCTCGACCAGCCGGTGCCAGACCTGCAGCGCATTGGCCGGCTGATCGAACTTGTACTCACCGGCCTTCAGCGTCGGCAAACCCTTGGCGTACTGGACCATCAGGAACGCCGCCGAGCTCCGGATCACTCGCTGCTGCTGCAGATTGCGCGCGATGTGGCGCGTGCTCCAGCCCGGGCGCAGCAGCACGAATGTGGTCTGTGATGGCCGTACTGGCCAAAGCGCTGCCCAGCCAAACCAGATGGCAAACGCCAGCATCAGCACGACAACGACTTTCAGCAAAGTTCGCATGAGGTATTATGCAGTTTAGATGAAGAGGTGAGGTACGGTGCTGCAACGGCCGGCTAAGTCTCTTCCCATAAGCTCATTACACCGTAATCCAAAATTAAGTTGACGCTGCTTTCGAAATAACGTGAGATTCGTGCTGCGACAGAAACGCAAAGAGCCAACGTCAGAACGGAAACCGCGACAGTCGTAAAGGAGATCGTATGACAAGCCGGCAGCACTTCGCTTTTCGCCTACTCTTTCCCGCGTTCGCGCTCGCAACGCTTGGTTTGCTGACTACGATCGCGACAACGCCGGCAGAGGCGCAGACGTTCAGCGTCATTCACACCTTCACCGGCGGAGCGGATGGTGGAGTGCCTTATTCTGGTGTGACCGTTGGCGCTACAGGAACTCTCTACGGAACGACGTTTGAAGGCGGAACGAACGGATACGGGGTGACTTTCAAGCTGACGCAGCGGGGTTCGGATTGGACGCTGAGCCCGCTCCACGAATTCGCGGGCGGAAGCGACGGGGAGAATCCGTGGGCGCCGGTAACTGTCGGCCCGAACGGCGCTCTGTATGGCACGACCGGTTTCGGCGGCAGTACAGGCGGCGGAACGGTTTTTGAACTGCAACCACCGCCCACAGTGTGCAAAACGACCACCTGTTATTGGGACGAAACCCTGCTCCATACCTTTCAGGGAGGCGCAAATGATGGCTGGGGAAATTATGAGATGTATGGCAACATGATTGCCAGTTACGCCAACCTGACCTTCGATCAAGCCGGGAACATCTACGGCACGACAGCGGCAGGAGGTTCGAGCAACGTTGGGGTCGCGTTCGAGCTAACCACGTCCAGCGGGGGATGGACGATAGATATACTCCATAGCTTCAGCAACAATGGGACCGATGGATATCGGCCCGAATATGGCGTGATATTCGACCCGGCTGGAAACCTCTACGGGACGACGGAGTCCGGAGGGATGCAACAAGAAAGCGGGACGGCCTTCGAGCTGTCGCCATCCGGTGGGACGTGGACAGAAAATATCATCTATAACAATTTTGGGCTCGAGGTTTACCCAACCGCCTTAATCAGGGATCAGTCCGGCAACCTCTATAGCAGTACTGGGATTGGGGATCTCGAGGGCAGCGTCATTGAGTTGACGCTGTCCAACGGAAGCTGGACTCTCTCTGCGCTTCACAACTTCTTTAGCAACTGTCTTCCGCAACCCCTCGCCAGGGACGCAGCCGGCAATTTTATGGAGCCTGTCAGCTTGGCGGCCGATTGGATGACGGCTACGTCTTCGAGTTGAGCTATTCGAACGGGTCGTGGACGCTTACGGATCTCTATGACTTCCTTGGCGGCGGTGACGGACAATATCCCGCCGGCGTCACCCTAGACAGCAATGGCAATCTCTACGGCACGACTATCCGCGGCGGTAACCTGTCGGATTGCGTTGAATTTGACTACGAGGGTTGCGGCGTGGCCTGGGAGATTTCGGGCCTGGCCGATCGCCATTAGTTAAACGCGAGAAGCTGCTTCCTGACTGCTGGAATGGATGCAGCGGAACGGTGCGTTAGGTCCTCTTTTGATGCCGAGTCCCGTGCGGAACGGCAACGTTCCGGCGGCTGATGCCGGCTCTTTCCTCATAGCCAGGCCCACCCAGGACTCCGCCTCCGTCCTGGGCTAGATTCGCATCCGCCCTACGGGCTCTGTCGTTTCTGGTGCCCGCACTGACGAGGCAGAAGCTGGATTGCGTGCCACCGACCAAAACCCTCTACAACTGGGTGGCCCACTGTGGTGATCCCGCTGTAAGGACTCGGCCGCTGGCGGGGCGGACGCTAATGCCTATGTTCCTCCAGCCTCGGCACGTTTGTAGGGTGTGGGTCACAACGAGGTTGCTGTGACCCGATTACGGGAAATCGTGCTGGAGGAACCGATGGTCAAACACGCAAGTGAGTTGTTGGCGGGCTGAGGTATTCAAAGCTGCAGGAACTCTATTTGCCCGAAGCCACCAACGAACCGCGTTCGTCTCCGCTGGTCAATTGGAAGAGCTGGACACGCGCGTTCGCCGTATCGGCGACGTAGAGTCGTAGGTCAGCATCAACCCACAACCCACGGGGAGCACTGAACTCGCCTGTCCTGGCACCACCCCGACCGAAAGAAGCTATGAGTCCGCCGACGCCGTTGTACACTCTCACCTCGGAAGTGCCGACGTAGGAGACATAGATATTGCCATGCTCATCTAATGCCAGCCCATTTTCTCTGCCAGCCTGGTAGGAAGCCCTTTGAACGCTGAAGCTTTCAAGAAGGTTGCACTTCAAGTCCATGATCTGAACCCGTGTTCCGAGTTGATCCAGAACAGCAACTTCGTCATCGTTTACTGCAATTTCCGTTGGATTGTTAAACATTCCGGGACCGGTATTGTTCCTGCGCTTCAATTCGACTCCGCCGTTATCCTCCAACTGTTCCCCCGTTCGCTTTAGCAGATTGCCTTCCAGATCAAGCATGAGAACAAGATGACGAGGGCTGTCGAGCAGATATAAATGGCCTGTTTTGCGGTCGATCGCAATTCCGCTGGGTCCCTGATACATGTTTTCGCCGTGGAAGTTTCCGATATAGCGGAGAAACCTTCCGTACTGGTCATACACCAAAACCATCCCACGCTCAGTATCGGCAACGTAGATGTTGTCTTCCTTATCGACGGCAACCCCGGCGGGCGACTGGAGGCGACGACCTTCCCCTCCGAGAATGCTGAAGGAGCTCTTTCTGTTTGGGTCCAGTACGTGTACGGCCGGAATGCCAGGATCGCTAACGATAAGGCGCTGCCGGGAGTCGGTGGTTAGGTCCCGGGGTGTCCCCAACACTCGTACTTGGCCGTAAACGAAGGAAACCACGGCATTGCGAGCGCTGGCCGGACGGGAGTGGGCCGCCGGCAGAGCCATCGCGTGTGCTGGTGGTTCGATGTCGTCGACCACCCGCACTTTGGAAGAAAGCATCCAGGGAGGAGCGGCGCTCTGTCTTGCGCCTTGCTCTGATGGACTTTCGGGGGGTGATGGGTTCATCCCGTCAAGAAAACGGGTGAGCCTGGAGATCCTTTGAAACTTTCCGTCAGGCTGAAATGTACCGACATATTCGAGCGTGCGCCCGGGCCCGAGGGTCAGATAGGGAAAGGCGCGCACAGGTTGCGCTGCATCGTGAGCGGGTAGTGGCGAAGATAGGGCAACACCAGGGAAATTCTGAGTCTGCGCTGATTGAGTCAATACAACCGTCAGCGCGAACGTGATCGCGATCACTGTCGTCAGGGTCCGCGTCTTCGTGTGAAAGCTGGGGCGCGAACTTGAGCTGCAAGATGGCTGCTTGAAATGCATTGGCTTCACCTCCCGGGCAGCGGGCCAAACCAATTGCGCGGCTGGACGCATAGGAAGGAAGCTCGAGTCTTGTTTCTCGCATGGAGCGGAGCGAGGATAAGGCTGGGTATCTTTCTCCAGGCGCCTTGCGCAGGAGTGACGCTGCTGTTGGGTTATGGCGAATTGCCGCGGCGGCTCGAGAGGAGAAGCACTTCGAGAGTCGGCCGCAAACTTCGTTGCCTGGCGAGTGCTGTAAAGGTTAGCAGCCAGGGGCCTCGTAGAAATCCGATGGCCGGGGTGGGCGACCGCGACGATCTTGTCACCCTAGACAAGCACAGCTTGCGTCCGCCCTCGACCCAATGCAAGAGCAAAGTTGCCTTGGACACACAAATCAATTGTTCCGTCCCATTTCGGACGGGGATAACGGCAAAACCATAACTGATGTCTCCCAACCTAGGGTGCTGGGAACTCTACTCTGCCGACTTGCGAAGTCAGCCACAGGTACAGGTGGCAGGCGCCATCGAGGACAGCCGCTAGCTGTGGCGGATCACGGACAATCCATCAGTTGGTGAGAACAGGGCTTCACGTCAGCCCAGGCCTCCAACTCCGCGGATGGTCGGCGGCTCGAGGTTGTGATGAACTGAGGTCGGCGCATACCGGCGCATTATAGGTGTTGTGAAATCCCTGTATCACTATCGATCCCGCTGTTCGGAACAGTTACCCGAAGCTGGGGCACAAATCTCATTATTGCTTTGAAGTCTTCCGAAACTCCAGGTACGCCTGCAGAATCAACACGGCTGCCAACTGATCGACCACCTCGGCCCGGCGCCGGATGCTCATCTCCGTCTCGCGCAGGACGCGATTCGCCTCCACCGACGTCAGCCGCTCGTCGAACAAATGCACCGGCAGTTTAAACCTACGGCGCAGCTCGTCGGCGAACTCGTGCACCTTCTCGGCCTGAACTCCCTCCTCGCCGCTCATGCGCAAAGGCAGTCCCATCACAATCTCGCTCACGCCGTACTGCCGGATCAGCCGCCGCAGATGATCGAAGTCATTCTTTTTGTTGCTGCGCCGGCAGGTCGGCAGTCCCTGCGCGGTCAATCCCAATTCGTCGCTCACCGCCAGCCCGAGGTTGCGCGCGCCAAAATCCAGCGCCAAAATCCGCCCGGACGGAGCGGCCGGTTCTGCCAAGACGTTTTCCATCGAGATACAACAAAAACTATCATGTCGCGAGTCTTACGGTTGCTAGTACCATAAGCAAGATGCCAGACCAGCTTCTGGACAACCCGAAGCCAGCGCGCAAGCCGCACGACCCCGACGCGGAAATCAACGCCGCGGGCGGGCCGGCTCCCATTCCGCAGGTCAGCATCAATCGCTCGACCGTAGCCGAGCTGGACCGCCGCCGCATTCTACACATACAAGCTGGCGCTCTGACCATCCTCGCCAGCGCAGCGGTGCTTACGCTGATCTACGTTGGCAAGCTGATCCTGGTCGTCATCCTCGTCTCGATCCTGCTGTCGTTCGTCCTGGCGCCGCTGGTGGACTTCATGGTTCGTTTCCAGATTCCCCGCGCGGTCGGAGCCATGGTTGCGGTGATGCTGCTGGTAGGGGCGCTTGGCGCCGCCAGTTACGTCTCCTACAGCCGGGCGCTGGAGTTCATGCACGAGGTGCCGAAATACAAAGCCAAGATTCAGGCTCTGGGCGCGAAGATCCGCGAGCAGGCCGAGCAGATTCAACAGACCGAGGAGACCGTACTCTCCGAGGAACAGGATCAGAAGGCTGTGGTGACCGTCAAGCAGTCCAGCAGCTGGACCGACCTGGTCAGCCGCAACGCTAACTCGGTCTCAGAGCTGGTGTTGGCCCTGACGTTCATTCCCTTCCTGGTGTTCTTCATGTTGAGCTGGCAGGACCACGTGCGCTCGGCGACGGTCATGCTCTTCAGCATGGAGAATCGCAACTCGGCCTACGTCATGCTCGGCCTCATCGCGCGCATGATCCGCTCGTTCATTGTCGGCAACTTCATCATCGGAGTGTTCATCAGCGCCTGCAGCATTGCCGTGTTCGGCGCCATCGGTCTGCCCTACTTCTACTTCCTTGGTGCGATCAGCGGCTTCCTCAGCCTGATTCCCTATCTCGGCGTGCTATTTGCGGTGCTGCCACCGCTGATCGCCGACCTCGGACACCTCACCACTGCAACCGCGTCGCTGATCATTATCACCGTACTGGGGCTGCACCTGATCGCGATGAACGTGCTCTATCCCAAGATCCTGGGCAAGCGCCTGCGGCTGAATCCCTTAGCGGTAACCTTGGCGCTGCTGTTCTGGGGATGGCTGTGGGGAGCGATGGGCCTGATCCTGGCCGTGCCCATCACCGGAGCGGTGAAGGTGATCTGCGACCACATCGAGCGCCTGCGGCCATACGGCGCGTGGCTGGGGGAGTGACCAATCCGCTTTTTCGCTTTTCGCGAATAGCGGCAACCTCCGTTAGAATCGTCCTTCGGAGAAATTCATGGCACACATGGTGAAATGCGTAAAGCTGGGTCGGGAAGCGGAAGGGCTCGACACACCACCCTTCGACGGCGAACTCGGCCAGAAGATCTACGACAACGTCTCCAAGCTGGCCTGGGACCAGTGGCAGGAGCACATGAAGATGCTGCTCAACGAATACCGCCTGCAACCCTGGAAGAAAGATCACCAGGAGTTCATCGTGCAGCAGATGGAAGCCTACTTCTTCGGCGAAGGCTCGGAGAAGCCCAAGGAATACGTCGCGCCGCCGCAGTAGCAGCGCCGCTGACCGATTGTCCTTTCTTATTGGCAGCCGGCAAATCGCGCCGATGCCAGCTGCGTACTCCAAGTGAAGTCGCCGGTTTCCAGGTAGTACTCGTTGGTGTACCAGAAGGTGCAGCCGTCGTCATCGATCCGCATGCTGCTGTAATTGCCCCAGGAGCCCGAAGGCGCAGTTTGCGAGCCGTTGCCCTCCATGACCGTAACCTCGTTCTCCATGGTCCCCAGCGGATCGTTGAGCGTGCGGCCGGTGATCGCGATCGCCGGATAAATGCTGGCACTCGACTCGTTGTAGCCCAGCAGGATGTCGTATTTCTTGTCTCGAGCAATCGAGCCGTTCCAGCGATAGTTCGCGTCGGGAGCAAACGTGCCCGACTGAAACAACGAAATATCGGTAACCGGGACCGCCCGGATAGGCGCGGTGAACTCGTACCAGCGTGGGGCTTCGTTGCCGGCAGCCGCGGTTGAATCATGTAGGACATACCAGTGCTGCGACGGAATGGGCCGCGGCGGCGTGGCCAGCACGTTCGCCAGCGGCGTGTCTTCCCAGTAAGCCAGGCGATAGGAAAGCCGGTCGCCGAGCACTTCCAGTTCGGCCGAGACACCCTCCTGCGGCACGCAGTTGCCGGCGTACAGACCGTCACAAGCCGGAGTAAATGCCGGGACTGCAAACAACTGCGAGCCGTCGTTGCCAGTGATGGTCGAGTCCTGAGGATTTTGGTAATCGGGATGGAGCGAGTACAGCGAGAGATGAGACGAATCCCATAGGCTCATGAAAAACTCGTCCTCATTGGCCGGCGGTTGCACCATGGAATCAACGTCGGCCGGTAACGGGTGGCCATCAGCCGGCGACAGCTGAAAGCAAATCTGGACCGCCGATCCGTCGCCGACTACCAGCTTGGCGCTTTCATAGGCGCAAAGCTCGGGACCGAGATAGGCGGAAGTGGAATATTCTCCCTCCGTCTGGTAGTAGCCGTTGGACCAGACGCCCCACTTCGGAGCATCCCAAATTGAGCTGGCTTGCGGAAAGATGTATTCGTAATAGCTGCCCATGGCATCCGAGCTGGTGGAAACGGCGATACAGGTGTAGTAGGGCGCGCTGCCGATCGTGTTTTCGGCCAGCACCCATCGCTGGTCGGATTTGTCCCATTGCACGATAAGATTCAAGCCCGCGCTGGCATCCGCACATTTGGTGCCGGAAAGCGCCGACCACAACGTGCTGCCAAGAATCGGTCCGGCCTCCAACTCGCCGGAGCTCTTATCGAACACCGCATAAGCCGGATCCACCCACTCGACAACCTGCGTCGCGCCAACCGCCAGGTTAGGATCGGGCGTCGGGTTGGAAGGGCTGAAGTTGGGAAAGCCTTCGCCCAATCCCAGGAAGTTCAAGCCCACGGAAAAGTTCGAACTGGAGCCCGGAGAGCTCCACCTCATGCTTGGCAGAAGCTCCGGCTTCACCAGGTCGCGCAGCGGTGGGGACACCGCAAAGCTCGCGGCGTGCCGCACGGTCAGAGCCGGCTTCGATTGCGCCGGCAAGGCACGGCTCGCTGTTAGCAACATCACCACAATCATCAGGGGATAAGCACCTGCAATTCGCCCGCGCATAAGAGCTCCAATTCGGCTGCAGCAAACAGGGTTTACTCGTGCCCGGCAGAGAGGTCAATGGGAAATAAGTTTACCGTTAGTAGGGTGAGAATCCCAGCGTCTTGTCGTCCTTCTGCACCCAGATGTGGGCTTTGTCAGCGATGCGGTCATTGACGGTGACCACGACCACCACCCCGCTGGCCTGTGCCCAGGGTGCTGCGCCACGGCCGTGAGGCATGGCAGCGCCATAGATCTTGTGGCTCTTGATGATCCCCCACTCGCCGCTTGGCCCCCAGTCTTTCATGAAGTCGTTATAGGTGTAGCGGGCGTAGCGGTCAGGGTGTTGTTGCCAGTCAGGATCGTTCATCCAGATGCCGTAGGCCTTCTGGTAGTTCTGCTGCTGGAGAGCGTCAAAAAAGTGATCGACCACGCGCTCCTCCGGCCAGAAGCGAAGCTGCCACCAGATCAGCCCGATCACCAGTACGGCGAACACGATGGCGATGATGATGTTTCGCCGCCTGCGCCCTTCTGTTGGATCGTAAGGCTTGGCTTCGAACAGGGTCATGCCCTAACAGTGTACTAGCTGGAACGACAATGCGCGGAGTGCGGTGGTAAGACGGTGGGGCACGGCGGCAAAACGTATCGTAAGCGCCAACCCGCCAGCCGGCCAAGTCCAATCGCAAGTTGACGGGTGGTTGGGTACGGCCCTACTGCTTGCTCAGTTCCTGCAGCTTCTCAGCGGCGATCTGCGCGATCCCGGTGCCGGGCGAATCCTTCTGCATCTGCTCGTAAATGTGCTTAGCTTCGTCCGGCTGGGCCATGGATTCATAGAGCGAGGCCAAGGCGAGCTGCGCTGCACTCTTGCCGACGGACGCGGTGGGGTGGTCGATCAGTTGCTTGTAGAGATCGACCGCCTGCAGATTGCGGTTGGTCTCGTGGTAGACGGCAGCCAGCGCCATCTTTGCCAGACTGGCGATCTCGTGATAACGGCTGTTCGCTACTTCCTGAAGATCCTTCTCTGCTGTGGCGTTTTCGCCCAAATCGCGGGCGGTGACGCCAGCAAAATAGCGGGCTATTTGAGCCGCCTGGGTAAAGCGGTACTTATCCGCAATCCGGGTGAACTCCCCATTCGCGACCTTATCGCGCTCCTGGCTCGAAGCGTAGCTCGGCACATCTGGAGTTGCCGGTGTGCCCGCCGGTCGCACCGGGTAGCTATACTTCTGGATGGCTTGCGCCAGCTGCGCGCTGGCTTGCTGGTCACGATAAGTCATGTAGCCCCAGCCGCCGCCCAGCACGGCGAGGATCACCACGACCACGACGCCAGTAGCGATGAGCTTGGAGCGGTTTTCGACCGCCCAGGAGATGGTTTCGGCCGTAGAAGCCGTAAAAGCGTCCTGTTTCAGCTGATGTCGAGTGTAACTGCGCAATGGTGATCCTTCTCTGGTCTGTGACTTTCGTCAGTCAGGTGGGAAGGCAGTAGTCTATCAGTCTGCGGATTTGGGGGTCAAACGCTGCGCGGCCGGTTGTCCAAGCTCGAAGGACAAGTGTCAGGGCACGACTTCCAGTCGTGCCGACAAGACATTAATCTCCTCTATCCCGGGCGGGCTTTAGCCCGCGAGGGATCCGAGTTGGCGGCAAGCATCAGTGCAAGACTTTTCACACTCACTCGCTTCGTCAAGTTGAACAGCATTGCCGCCGTAGCTCGGCGCGTCACCAAATTCTCATTGCCGTGCTCATCAAAGTGATTACTCGATGTAACACTTAACGACAAGTTTGTGCCAACCACGAAAAATGTTTTTTGGCGTTGCACTGCCGTGCAGCAGTCGGAAAAATTTTTTTCGCAGCTTAACTTTCCGCGAATCAATTGCTCACGCGCAATGTCGATCATGCACGCGATAATTTCTCTGGCGCGAATTTTTTTTCGTGCTAGTATCCGTGGAGCCGATTAGAGCTTGTGTTGCACAAATGCGGTGCATTCTCTCTGACACCGCTAAATAACAGGTTCGCGTGATGTTATTTTCCGGTAGGTTTGTACCGCACTTTTTCAAGACGCATTCGGTCCCGTTTCCCGACTAACTGATTCTCTGCTGCGAGGCGCTCGCCTCAGGACTGCCATTATGTCTTCCTTTGATATTGCCTCCGCGAATCCATGGGTGCGGGTTTTGGACGCACTGCAAAAGAAAGTCAATCGCACTTCTTACGAAACTTGGTTCAAGCCCACGCGCTTCGATCACGCGCAGGGTCCCATCTTGTTCGTGCGCGTTCCGAATTCGCAGTTCTGCCACATTGGCGAGCGCTATGGCGATCTCATCAGCGAGGCCTTCGAGAATCTTGGCCTCGAATATCGCGACGTGGAGTTCATCACGCCTGAGGAGCCAAGCGGGGGAAACGGTAAAGCTACCGTCAGCCCGACAACTCACGCGGACACCTCGCACACTACTGACAAGCCCGTATCCGGACCTGCCACGCAGCAACGTTTCGATTGGGATGGAGCGGCACAGTTGAACCCGAAATACACGTTCGACGACTTTGTCATTGGCGCCGGCAACCAGTTTGCTCACGCTGCGGCGCGCGCTGTGGCCGAGAAGCCCTCCAAGGCTTACAACCCGCTGTTCCTGTACGGCGGCGTCGGCATGGGAAAGACGCACTTGATGCAAGCCATCGGGCATGAGATCAAGCTGCGACAGCCGGACAAGTCCATCTGCTACGTCTCCGGCGAGCGCTTTACTAACGACATGATCAACGCCCTGCGCTACAGCAAAATGGGCAGCTTCCGCGACAAGTACCGCAATATGGACGTGCTGCTGGTTGACGACATCCAGTTCCTGGTCAACAAGGAGCGCACCCAGGAAGAGTTCTTCCACACCTTCAACGCCTTGCACGAGTGCCTGCGGCAAATCGTGATCGCCAGCGACCGTCCGCCTAAAGAGCTGTCTGAGATTGAAGACCGGTTGCGCAGCCGCTTCGAGTGGGGACTGATCGCCGACATCCAGCCGCCGGATCTGGAAACCAAAGTCGCTATCCTGCAGAAGAAAGCGGAATCGGAACGGGTGATGCTGCCGACCGACGTGGCGCTGTTCATCGCCTCCAACATCCGCAGCAATGTCCGCGAGTTAGAGGGCGCGCTTATCCGGTTGACGGCCTATTCGTCCCTCACCGGCGGCGAGATCAACTTGAACACCGCCCAGGAAGTCCTGAAGAACCTGATCGATTCGCAGGTCCGCAAGATCACCATTGAGTCGATTCAGAAGGCGGTGTGCGAGCAGTTTGGGCTACGCTTGATTGAGATCAAAGCCAAGAACAATTCGCGCGTCATCGTCTTTCCCCGGCAGATCGCCATGTACCTGGCGAAGCATCTGACCGACGCGTCGCTGCCGGAGATTGGACGTCAGTTTGGCGGTAAGCATCACACCACGGTGCTGCACTCGGTAGACAAGATCGAGGAAACGCGCAAAACCGACAAGGATTTAAACAGGGTACTCACCAAGCTCACAGAGACTTTGGGCCTGTAAACCGCGCCTCGAGCGCGGTTTTTCACTTTTGGAGTATCTTTTCTCCGGGGCATCCTGTGGATGCCTTGTGGATCGGGTGGAAGGCTGGGACCAAACTTGGACGGCTGCCAAGAATCGCACCATGACCCACAATCCGGGCGGCAAAGTTTCT